>Ga0315280_10003435_pt1 | contig 24372 bp, 16 predicted proteins | sample YL17G06_40_MG_FD_203697 | JGI IMG/M metagenome (GOLD analysis project Ga0315280, IMG submission 203697) | Sediment microbial communities from Yellowstone Lake, YNP, Wyoming, USA - YL17G06_40 | ecosystem: Environmental > Aquatic > Freshwater > Lake > Sediment | place: USA: Wyoming | collected... | reverse complement strand
GAAAATAATCGGCTTGCCATCCACGCGTGCCCATTTCGAGGGAGGAATCAGACTGAAGAAATCGCGTATCGCTGTGTAGAACCAGTCCTTTCCGAAATCCGTTGTCAAATCGACGTGATAGCTGGAATCATCTTTGTTAAAGCCGTTCCACAAAAGTATTGATGTATCGTAGAAAAGACCAATCGCCGGCGGATGGAGGCCTTCTTTCTGCAAGGCATCGTGTGCCTCAACTAATGGCGGCAGCCCCGCAAAACTCCACCCATCGTATTTTCCCGGTACGCCCCAGAATACCGGCATTAGAAAATCGATGCCCGCTTCAGCCATATCTGTCAACTGGGTTTTATGCCACGAGGTGCGCTTGTAGCTTAGGTCATTCATATCGGCTGGATGGGTCGTCAGTGCGTCCGTGCCATCGTGGTCGATAATGTGACTTTTTGTGTCGATGTCGTACCAGTAGAAATACGTCGTTCCAACGATTGGCTGACCCCATTTGAAGGAATCGGTATTTTTGTGGTCTTCGGTCTTCAATGGGAAGAATTTTCCTGGCGGCTTTTCGGGCAACTCATTCTGGGCCAAAAGGGTCACGGAGAAAAATAAAGACAATCCGCCGAAAAAGAAGAACACCCGATTAGTTTTTTGCATTACAGTCATAGTTAATCCTACAAAGGAACTAAAAACTCAAAAATAAGAACCCGAAGCTTCGGAATGGCGAGTGATTTTCTCCTTTAGCTTGCGGCAGAGTTCTGTTGCGTCGGCTGCTTTAGCCACTGCGGAGCAGACCGCAATTGCTGTGGCCCCGGCATCCAAAACCTCTGTAACATTCTCCGGTGAGATACCGCCGATAGCAACATTAGCAATGCCTGTCCCGGCAAGTTTTTCCGTTGCTTCTCTGACGTAATTTAAGCCGACGACCTGGGCATCTGGTTTCGTCTGGCTCGCAAAGACGGGGCCAAGACTAACGTAGGTGGGGGTCTCGTTGCAGGCATCACGCAGTTGCTTGAGCGAGTGAGTACTTTTGCCGATAATCAGTGGAACCAGCTCGAGCTTGCGGGCCTGCTCAACGGGCAGGTCATTTTGACCAAGATGAACTCCGTCGGCACCGGCGGCAATTGCTATATCGACTCGGTCGTTTATTATGCCCAGAACGCCGGCTGCTTTACATATCTGGATAAATTCGACAGCAGTGGCAAAGAGCGTGTCATCATCGACACCTTTGGAGCGCAGTTGAATGCAGTCGGCACCGCCGGCGGCGCATTTGTGAGCTAATGAAATAACATCAGCCGGTAAGTTGCTGGTGATTACTACGTACAGCTTGACCTGCCTGAATTTCTCGGCAGGCTCACCAAAAAGAAATATGTCCTTTTCAAGTGCGTAAGCATCAAATCGCAGTTTTTCGATTGTCTCGGCCACGGTGCGGTTTTGCGTTTGCGACATCTCAGATAAGGTTCGCAATGCCTCAGTCAGGCGTTTGCAGCCGGCAGTGACACAGTCATTTAGACTGCTGCGTGTAAGCTGCTTGTCAACCGTTTTGCCGGCACCGACATCACCGAGCGTATCTCTGCTTGAGATAAGTTGTCCGGTGTCAAGTTGTTTGATGGCAGCGGAAAGCTGGTGGCGAAGCTGCCTGGCTCGCTGGGAAAGCGATGCGGAGTTTAAGGCAAATCTGCAAAAGTCTTCTATGACGCGAATTGCCTCACGGGCACGATTGAAATTAGCATCGATAATCCTGTAAACGGCACGCTCCATAATGGGTTTATTATACGGGGCGTGGTTGCTATTGTATAGCAAAAATTGGAACTTCGTGGGTTTTACATTTTGGGTCTTGGGTCTTGCCCCCTTAATCGTGCCAGGTTGTTTCTGCGAACCAATCCTCCGCAAGCGAGGCAAAGTCAATCATATCGATAATTCTATTTCTATCTAAATCAATAGGCTGGTCGCTGCCGCTATTTAGCCAGTTTTCTGCCAGAGGTGCAAGGTCAGCAAAATCGACTATTCCATCGTTGGTCAAATCACCCAGGATAGCCCACTTGTGGGGTGGAATACTTGCCTCGGCGGTGCCGCCAAACGCCCCCATATCGATACGAAGATTTCGACCATAGATATTATCCGGGTCGTCCGGCACAGTAGTTGGCTCTTCACCGAGCGAAGAACCAGGATTACCCGCATCGATGGCCCTGCTTGTTACGTGGTCAAAGTCCCATTCAAGCTGGACGGAATTCCACCGCCAACCCTGGCTTTTCAAATGATAGTCACCCTGAACCCAGTTCGGGTTAATGGGACCGGCCCAGTAGCCGGCAGAAACAAACCATGGGTCGATATTGATATTGCCCTGGCCTGTCCAGCCGCCTTGAATATCGCTATAGTTAATCACGACAGTGCTGAAGAAGCGTGCAATCTGTTTGGGCAAATTACCCCAGATGATAGAGTTCACAACTTTCACGGCGCCCATGCTCAGTGTGATACCACTGTCTCGATTTCCTGCAATGGTGCAGTTGCTGATTACCGGGTTGCTTTTGTAGTCGGCGGTAATGCCCGCGGTTGCGTTTCCAGTAATTATGCAGTTGGCCAGGGTAGGGTTAGCATCGTCAGTGTAGATGCCATCGCCTGCATTTTGGGTAATGATGCAGTTTGTAATTGTGGGAGATGAGCCGGCGCAGGAGATACCTCTGTTTCCGCCGGTAATAGTAAGGCCGGCAAGCACGCAGTTTGCATCTTCGCCGGTCCAAAAGGCCACCACCGGGTCGCCGCCTTTGATAACGGTGGCCGCCACGACCGCTGAATCATCGGGATTGGTTGACCTGATTATCAGGTTTTTGCCTTTGAAATTGATGTTTCCGTAATAGGTTCTCTGGCCGAGTACGATTGCATCGCCGTTTTTGGCCTCTTTGATGGCAGGTTGAATGCTGTAGTATTTTTTCCCGGTGGTTAGATTCTGAACTGTTGCGTCGGCAATGGAACATTCGCGCACTCGAACCATCAGGTTGGCCGACAGGCCCGCAGATTCGAAAGGCAGCCACTGACCATAGCCAGGAAAGTAAACCCACGAGCGCTGGTGATAAGGGGGGTCTAAGTCGAGGCCATTGCCATAATAGCTGCCACCCTCGACCCAGCCTACATAAAAGCTGCCGCTGTCAATTTTCAGGTTGAGGGAGGAAATATCGACGTCGAACCAGCCGTCGTCTGTGGCGCTCACATTGGCGTTGACGCTGCCCAACACCGTCCCTGGTGTGCCGCGGGGTCCGTCATTGTCCCATACCTTGACGGTGACCGTGGGATTTCCGTATGAGGATGGGAAGAGCCGGACGTGCATGAGGCAGCACGGATAGGTCTGCGGTGTTATGCGCACGGCCAGTGCGCCGTCCTTACCTCCGTACCCTACGTACCCATCGGCCTGCCCGTCATCATAGGCCAACTGGTTTACAGCGACAGCGTAAGTGAAAAAAGATGTTCGCGTGTAATTGTAGGGGCCATTGGCGGTTACATTCAATGTGAGGTTAATGGTGTGCGTCTCCGGGCAGCCGGCGTCGAGTGAGATGATAAAGGGGTCGGTGGCGTTGTTGACCAGAGTGCCGTGATTGGCGGGAGGGAAATTGGCATCTCCTTTGATGATGGTTACAAACGGGTCGGCACTGCTTATCCCGGCAGAGACGTTGGTTGCGTTTGCCCAGTTGTTAGTTAAGGTCAGCGACAGATTGCTCGTTTCGCCCGGTTTGAGTTTGCCGTTGGTGTTTCCTCCAGAATCGTCAATTACGAGGCTTGGCGCCAGGTACTGCAGTCCTCCGATGCCGTGGTTGCCAAAGGCGGTATAGATTACTTCGCCGTGGGGGGTTCCGTTGCTTAGGTTATTATCACCATAACGAGTGTCATCTTCGACCAGGATGGCTAAGAGGTATTCTTCAAAAGTCTGTGGGTGGGCATAGCGAGCAAAGTGCACCATCTGGTCCCATGTGTCTGCGCTGATTTGGTTTGCGATTACCTGCCGCGCTTGCCAGAGGCTGCTGGCGAACATCTGGCCGTCTCCATGCACCTCGCTAACCCAGTCTGTGTCCCGTCGATAGGTATTTTCTAATGTGCGGAATCCATTGGGATAATCCGGCAGGAGACCCCCATCGCCCACCAGGGGACTTTGAGTGAGACTGAGAATGCAGCCGAAGTAATCACTCCACGCTTCGTTCATAGCGCCTGGTTCCATAGCATAGGGGAAGTAAATGCCATCGTAGATTTTTTCTGTCACCCCGTGCGTGTACTCGTGGTAAACCACTTCTGAATAAAGCGCAAAGTCATCGCAGGACTGTCCATCACCGGCTCCGAATGTCATGCCTTCGCCGTCCCAGTAGGCGTTGCAATAGCCGTTCTGGCAGTCCATCTGCACCGTCACCGGCATTGAGTAGTCCAGACCCGATGGATAATTAACGGAAGATTCTGAGAGACCGGGGTCCATCGCGATGTAATAGTCGTGAACGTAGTTGACGTGCCAATACGCACTCGATTCGGCGATTTCGTTGTACAGGGTGCTATTCCAGGTGAAATCCACCACGTCATCGGGATACACCTGCGGTCGCACAAATCTTGCATCCGAGCCACAGCCATAGTTGATGTTGCAATATAACCCCTTAAGTTCAGATTTGATGGTGGAGGGATTCCAGGGTGGCACAACGCTGTAAGCACCATCTGTTTGCGTTTGAACAGTGTTGGTTCCGCCTAAGATTGATATGATTTCGACATCGTCGATGTTCCAGCCCGGGTAAGCTACGGAGGAGTCGGTAGGCCCCATAGTCCACCGAATATACACCGCAGGCTCAAGGTCGGCAACCATAGAGATGTCATAAGTAACACTGGTCCACTGTTGGTCGCACGTCAAGCCTGTTGGGTTCTGCCACACGGTAGTCCAGTTAGTTCCATCGTTGGATACTTCGATGCTGGCGTTGTCAAAATATGAAGACTCTACCCCTAACCATCGCATAAACCTCAAGTGCACATTCTCGTAGGCGGAACAGTCAATGGTCGGCGTTGTCAGGTAATATGCCGGCATATTGTTCTCGTAATTGCCGTTCAAGTTATACCCGTACACGTTGTTACCGGTATAGCCTGAGGTGGGGTCGCCACAGGAAGTGCCGCTGCCGGTAGGTTGTCCGAAGGCCCACTGACCTTCGGTGGTCCAGCCCGGGTCGCTGTCAAAGTTCCACGATGCAATGACAACATCAGGGCCTTGCGAGCTGATGTCTTCGTACGGGAAAACAGCTACTTGCGTGGGGTCGGCGGCGAACTCAGGTTTGTATTCACCCTGGACTGTGCCGGTGGCGTTCTGGTACACCAGAACATTCGATTTGCAGATGATTTTGCCGTTTACAGCGTCAATGAGATATTGCCATTTCTTATGGGCTGTCGGCTGGAATATATATAGTTTCCAGCATAAGATGTAATCGAGGCCTTCCGGAAAACGCAGAGGCAGGATGCACAGTTGCACATTACTGACGCGATGGTTGTCTGGTGCTCCTTCGCAGTCGGCCAGAGCTAATCGTACCGCCTCTTTCATACTCACTTTCGGTTTTGTTTCCACCGCTACGTCGGGGTATATATCTGAAGCGAGCGTAATTAAGCGTTCGTCCTTGGTGAAAGACGTGGTCAACTGACCGCCGAGAACAGGCAGGCCTTCGTGGGTCTGCTGGAAGGTAACAAACCACCGCCCGTCGGCTTTTACTTTGTTAGCCAGCCGAAGTTGACTTGGTTTGACCTTAAGCAGGTTCGCGTTGGTAGCCACGAAGTCCAGACAGGCCGCCTCAATGTTTTCTTTGGTGAGGGGCTTTGCGCCTGGTAGAGCCAATGCCCGCCCCGTAATTAGATGGGGAGTACCCGTGATTGGATTCCATCGGACTAACCATCCCTGACCTGTCCGGTCGGTAAACTGCTGCCATAAGCTGCCGGCGTCCGCTGTTAGTGGTTTCTGGCCGTTCTGAACCGGCAGAGGGGCTGTGGTGTTCATATTCGCACCCCAGACAGGTGGCGGGGCTATGATGCCTTGAGTGCTCAGCGAACGAATAGAACCAGGTGGTTGTTCGGGCAGCACCGCCAGGATAGGACCTGCAGTAATGACCACTATTGCAACTGCAAAGACAGTTTTATTTTTCATTTGTTTACCTCAAGGAAATATTTGGAAAAAAAGAATTGTTTGCGTAGCTTTTGCCATGCAGGCATATTATTAACCATCGCTCCATTTGCACCCTTATTGCTCCTGGAATAAAAACCACTTTTTGTGGGGGAAAGCCCGGCAGGGGGCGAAAAGAAGCTTTCTCACCACTCTTCTTGAGATATAGGGTACGTAATTGAGACAAAGATGTCAAGGAAATTATGCTGTCTTTTTTTTATTTTTACATTTTTTCCGCAAATCTGTAGCGGCTCGAGCATCGTATCTGGTGGTTGGTATTATGGAGGAGACACGCTTTACACTTGTCGAAATACGTTGCTGGGTGACCTAAGCTACATCTGCCAGGCCAAGCGAGTCGCCGAATTTATCCAGCAGTGCCTGGCGAATATTTTTATGCTCCGGCTTTATTAACAGAGGGTCTTCTGAGACCAGCTCAAAGGCATTTCTCCTTGCCATAGTGAGCAGGTCGAAATCATCTATGATGTTTGCGATTTTCAAATCGGGCAAACCGTGCTGTCGTGTGCTGAACATCTCCCCCGGGCCTCGCAATCGCAGGTCGTACTCGGCTATCTCGAAGCCGTCGTTGGTCCTGGTCATTATTGCGAGTCTGCTTCTGGCGGCTTCATTTTCGGTCTCGGCAAATAAAAGGCAATACGATTTGGCTTCAGCCCTTCCGATGCGCCCCCTTAACTGGTGCAGTTGTGCCAGCCCGAATCTATCCGCCCCCTCTACAACCATTACCGTTGCGTTCGGCACATCCAGCCCTACCTCCACAACCACAGTAGAAACGAGGACATCAATTTTACCTCTGCGGAATTCCGACATAATTCGCTGTTTTTTTGCAGAGGGCATCTGGCCATGCAGAAGCTCGACAGTAAATTCCGGGAAAACCTTTGCAGCCAGATACTTCCACTGGTCGGTTGCGGCCTTGAGGATGGCACTATCTTCGTCTGCGGTAATCCACGGATATACAAAATACGCCTGCTTTTTCGCCTTCAGCCGTTCGCGGATGAATTCGTATGCCTTCTGCCGGTCGTGCCGCTCGACCCAGCGTGTGATAACGGTACCTCTGCCCGGCGGCGAATGTTTGATGACGGAAACGTCTAAATCGCCGAAGGCTGTCATTGCCAGCGTTCGAGGAATAGGGGTGGCTGTCATAACAAGGCAGTGCGGAGTGGTTTGCTTTCGCAGTTGCGCCTTCTGGACGACGCCGAACTTATGCTGTTCATCAATTATAACAAGTCCTAACTTGTGAAAGTCTATATCCTCCTGCAGTAGCGCCACCGTCCCGACAACGACATCAATTGCACCGTGCCCGATTTGGTCCAGAAGCTGCGTTCTGTTTTTACCGGTTATCCCTCCTGTTATTAGAACCCTTCGAACTTTACTATTTTTCAGGTATCTTTCGATACTCAAGAAGTGCTGGCCGGCCAGAATCTCCGTGGGTGCCATAATTGCCGCCTGGGTCTTGTTGGCAATGGCCAATAGTGCTGCATATAGTGCCACCACCGTTTTGCCCGATGCGACGTCACCCTGCAGCAGCCGATTCATCGGTTTTGATTTACCCATATCTGCAATGATTTCGGCTATTGCACTATTTTGGTCCTCGGTAAGCAAAAATGGAAAGCGTTTTCTGATTCGGCGGTCGATTTCGTCTGTGCAGACGCACGGGGCGGCTTGCGAAAAGTGCTGCATCCGGAAGCGGCGGAGTGCCAGTCCTGTCTGCATCAGGAAAAGCTCATCATACTTTAATCTGCGTTTTGCCTGTAATAGCTTCTCTTCGTCCGGCGGCGAATGTATCCAGGCGAAGGCGCGGTCTCGACTAATTAAGTCGGTTTTCTTTAGAAAGCTTTTGTCATAAAATTCCGGCACCATCGCATTAAGGTTATCAAGCAGTGGTGCGATTATTCGTTTGATTTGTGTGCTGGTGAGTTTGGAACTGGCAGGATAGACTCCGCCGCTAAAATATTGGGTGAACTGTGGATGTTTTTCATCGAGCACCAGAAATTTCGGATTGGTCAGTTGTAACTGATGTCGGTACAAAGTAACCTTGCCGGAGGCCATTATTATTTGTCCAGGTTTCAGTTGATTGCGGAGAAACCCGCCGTGAAACCACACAATCCTGCACACCGCCGTATCGTCGCTGATTAGAGCTTCAAGTAATGGCGGCTGACGAAAGCTTTGCCAGTCCGTTGACTCGACCATGCCGACAATGGTCACCGTGTGGCCGGGCCGCATCTGATTTATCTTTATTGCCTGCGGTGCAAATACCCAGTCCCGGGGAAAATACTCTAATAAATCTCCAACGGTGTGAACGCCAAGTTGGGCAAAGGTCATAGCCCTGGCCGGCCCTACGCCTTTTAGATACTGCACTGGCGTTGATAAAGTAATTTCGGATTTCGGATTTTGAATTTCGGATTTCAAATCTTGCTATTCCTCGAACCCGTATTTGCCGAGCAGCTTAACGAACCGGACGTCGCAAATTACTTTCTGGATGAGCGCATCTTTTCTTTTTTCGCCAAGTATCAGCTCCTGCACACCTTCATAGCCGACAGGTGCGACTATAAGGCCGCCATCCGCAAGCTGCTTCAATAGAGGCAATGGTATCTTCGGCACGGCTGCGGTAATCATAATCCTGTCAAAACACTTCTCTTGCGGCCTGCCCCCCAATGTCTCTGTCGGCGGCCAGCCGCAGCTGCCGTCTCCAACATAAAACTCGACATTTTTGATGCCCAAGCTCGCCAGAACTGCCTGCGCCGACTCGGATAATTGGCGGAATCTTTCTATCGTATAGACTTTTTTTACCAGCTTACCGAGAACAGCGGTTTGGTATCCGCTGCCCGTGCCGATTTCCAGAACTTCGCAGTCGGGATCGACACGGAGTTCCTGAGTCATCAGCGCCACAATATATGGCTGAGAAATGGTCTGGTCCATCCCGATGGGCACAGGGCCGTCGGCGTATGCCTGCGACTTGTATGGCTCGGGTATGAATTCTTCTCTGGGAATCTGGGTCATAACTTTCAGCACACGGGGGTCGGTTATGTCGCGTCCCTCTAAATCCTGTTTGAGCATCCGTTCCCGTGCCCTGGCAAACCTGTCCCTGTTCTTGAAGCCGTCCATACCTGTAATAATCGCTTTTGGCCGGCGATTTTGCAAATCAATTTTGCAAACCAGACCCCGTCCGATAGAAGGCGGGTTTCAATTAAAACAGAAGCTTGATAGCCGCTGCGGCAGCTAAGGCCTGCACAACAGCACTAAACGCCTTTTGCGGAATGCGTTTTAGGAAAAATATCCCCGCAATCGCACCGACTGCGATAAACGGCAGCATCGATAAATCAAGCTTAATAGACTTCGCGGTTATCAAATCCAGATTTGCACTGAACGGCACCTTCAGCCAGTTGATGACAAAAAAGAACCACGCGCTTGTCCCGACAAATTCGACTTTTGGCAGCCGCATAGCCAGCAGGTAAATAATCATTATTGGCCCTGCCGCATTTGCCATCATCGTCGTCAGTCCCGCCAGGAACCCCATTGCTGCCGCAAACCACCACTGTGCCGGAACCGGCGCATCCTCACCCTTTGCTATCGTTCGCCGGTAATTAAGACCCAGCATCACCAGAACTATTACGCCGATAATGGGCTGAAGCTGCCGGTCGCTGACCAACTTTATACCGAAGTATCCGGCGGCGATGCCTGCGAGAGCAGCCGGCAGCAATCGCAGCACGTGTCCCCACCTGGCATTGTGCCGATGGTAGGTGACGGCAAATAGGTCTGCCAGTATCAAAATGCCCAGCAGTGCACCCGTCGAGCTGCGTGCAGGAATAACCATAGCCATCAGGGGTACCACCAGTATTCCAAAACCTGGAATGCCGGTCTTTGCGGCTCCAACCATAATCGCACATAACGCGACCACAACCCAGCCAACCACATTCAGTTCCAGCATCTTTTATCCCCGTTAAATTTTGTCACCGCCCGCTGAACCCCCGCAATCTATCGGTTTTAGACCGGCTTTGCAACATTTTGCTCATCCGAAGTTTTATAATTGACTGTCCGGTCATAGCAGCTATATTACTTGTGGTGCGATGTTATCGCGGCAGGATAGTAACTTTCAAAAAATCTTAAGGAGACCAAAATGAACGCGAAAAAGTTTTTTTTCTATTTATTAGCTGCCCTCTTATGCGGCTGTGTGCCTGTTATGTCGCTCCATCCACTTTTCAATGAAAAAGACGTTGTCTTCGATAAGAAGTTGCTCGGTACCTGGGTGGATGACCCCAACAGCCCCAAAACCACTTGGGAGTTTAAGCGGGCTGACACAAATGACAATGCCTACCAGCTGATTTTCTCCGATGAAGAGGGTAAAAAGGGTTTGTTCGTCGCTCATTTAGTCAAGCTCAAAGACAAGCTCTTTTTAGATATTTGCCCGGCCCCCTGGGAACAACAGGACCCGAACAAGATTGAGTGGGCGTATAACACTTTATTTCTGATACCTGCCCATACCTTCATAAAAATAAACTACATCGAACCTCAGTTAAAAATGCTACGAACAGATGACGAGAAGATGAGGGAATTTCTCAAGGCAGACCCCAATGCCGTAAAGCATACTTTGCTCGAGGATAAACCTGTCCTGACGGCCTCGACAAATGAACTTCAGGCATTTGTCCTCAAATATGCCGATGACAGCCGGGTATTTACGGAGGCAATTGTGCTGGGTCGAAAAAAGACCGCTGACCCGAATGCTCCGCCGCCCTCAAAACGAAGGTGACAAGGTAGAAACATTATGACCGGCAATCCGGAGTTTAGACGGTATTTAGTAAATATCGACTCTGCCTCGACGCAGCAGCTCTTTACTGATTGCCTGGTGGTAGGAGCAGGCATCGCAGGCCTTCGTGCCGCTATCGAGGCAGCAAACCGCCGCAATGTTACTATCGTCTGCAAAGACACGCTTGAGAACAGCAACACCTGGAAGGCCCAGGGCGGCATCGCTTCGGTGCTTGATGAAGCTGATGCATTTGAGTCGCACATAGCCGATACGCTTAACACCGGCTGCGGGATATGTGACGAAAATGTGGTTGACCTGGTCGTCCGCCAGGGACCAGAACTGATAGAACAGTTACTTGGCTGGGGGGTTGAGTTTGACCTGGTTGACGGGCGTATTGCTACTACAATCGAGGGCGGCCACAGTCACTCCCGTATTGCTCACGCCCACGGCGATGAAACGGGGCGGATAATTGCAGAATCGCTCATAAGAAAAGTCAGAGGCAATCCGAATATAAAAATAGTGGAAAACTTTTACACTATCGACCTGCTCACCGATGACAGCAGGTGTGTCGGAGTAATCGGCCTCGATAAGCACCGAGGCCTCCAGATAATCTGGGCTGCAAACACAATCTTAGCGACCGGCGGAGCAGGGCAATTCTATCGCGAAACCACAAATCCGGAAGTTGCAACCGGCGATGGCCTTGCTATGGCCTATCGCGCGGGAGCGGTGTTGCAGGATTTGGAGTTTGTCCAGTTCCATCCGACTACGCTCTATGTTGCGGGTGCTTCGCGGGCCTTGATTACCGAGACTCTTCGCGGTGAGGGGGCGATTCTGCTGGATAATAAGGGTCAGCGTTTTATGAAGGACTATCACGAAGCCGCTGAGCTTGCGCCGCGTGATATTGTGAGCAGGGCCATTCTTGACCAGATGCTCAAAACCGAATCGACCCACGTCTATCTTGATGTTCGCCATTTAGACAAGGCATACCTGGCAAAAAGATTTCCTCTGATTAGCGAGCTGTGTGAAAGTTTCGATATAGATGTCAGCCGGGACCTGATTCCCGTCCGTCCAAGTGCACACTATATGGTTGGCGGCGTTAAGACCGACATATCAGCCAGGACGAGTATTGAAAATCTATACGCCTGTGGCGAGGTTGCCTCTACCGGCCTGCACGGAGCAAATCGACTCGGCAGCAATTCCCTGCTTGAAGGATTAGTATTCGGCAAAATAGCCGGACAAGCCGTGTCCGGGCATAAGGAGAAAGGCGATTTTCATGTCAAGCATCCTGTGACAAAATACCAGATAGCACATTCGGACCGCACCCGGCTGGATACCGCCGACGTCAGAAATTCGCTTCGAGCACTTATGTGGCGAAACGTTGGCATCACACGAACGGCTCACCTGCTCGACGAGGCGCAGGAGCGTATCAGATTCTGGCAGCGGTATGTGATGGACAAAGTCTTTGACTCGTCGGTGGGCTGGGAATGCCAGAATATGCTTACCGTTTGTCTGCTTATAGCCCAGTCAGCGCAAAAACGGGAGGAGAGTCGGGGCGTGCACTTTAGAAGCGATTTCCCCCAAACCGATGATGAGCACTTCAAAAAGCATATCGAAATCAGGCGCTAAAAACTGGAAACCAACCTAAACTTATGCTATAATAGGCCGTAGTAATCAATAACTCAAACCGACCGATTTTATCTTTAGACAGACCCCCAGTCCGCCAAAGGTAGATCTGCGACTCACTGGGGGCTAACTAAAACGGTAGTTATGAAAGATTCTTGTTTAAGAACGGTTAGTTTGAGTTAGATATGACAGATACTCTTAATAAAAGGCGAAATAAAATGAAAAGGTTAGGAATAGCGTTAATAATAGTAATAGGGATTGTTTTGTTGATTGTGTTTAGGGCTGGAAACAAAAATAAAATTACAGTTCCAACTACTCCGACAGAGCCGAACGATTCCGTATACAGAGATACTGGCTGGACAACTGAACAGTTTATCGAATGGGCTAAAGAAGTTCAACCTGTCAAAGAGCATAAAAGATGGAAGATTTGGAAAGATGGAAGGAAAGAACTAATGGATCCAAACGAGCCATTTTTGGGAGCAATACTAAACGACATCGATGATATTTCATTTATTTCCTTTAGCTATCAGTATGAATGGGGATTTGAGCTACCGGATGAGCTTCCAGACCCCGTTGTCAAAGTTATCGAGAGTATTTCTTTTGCGGATGTGAACGACATTTTGGAGAAAGACGTAGATGAAATCATTCCCTGTCTTGAGAAACCAATAATAGAGATTTGTGCAATTCAGGATGAACACTTATTGCCAGTAAGTTCTGAGGGTATTGCAGTGAGACTTTCTAGTCTTTCTAATGATAGGCGGCGATTCAATCTTGAGACAGAACCGTTTATTCTTTCGGACAATCCTGATATCCACGGAAAGATCAATGAAAATGTTGTTTTATATGCTCCACGAAACTGTAAAGTTAATATCCGCATACCACAAAGAAAGAGAGGTGAATTATGAAAAAGGTAAGAAAATACAGTAAGTGCATGTTATGGTTTCTTGCCTGTTTGATTCTAACAACGGTCAAGGGATGTGGTGATAATCAGAGCAATAAAGTAATTTATGTTGAGGGATTCAGTGTGAAGTTGTATTATCAGCCATCAGAAAATCCTGCAGCTCCTGATATTTGGAACGTCTCGGGAGATGCAGAGGGCAGAGATATAACCCGGATTGGCCACGGATTCGTCCTTCAGTTAACCGATGATGAAGGTGATCCTTATGCTGCCCCCACTATAAGAGTTGATGTGGAGGTTGTTGGTCACGGCAGTATCGCTGGTTTTGGCGATATCTGGGAAAGGGAAGCACCAGGAGGTGCCCTTTACGGCTTTCTCGCTTGCTCTCCAGAAGAAGGCTCTGGAATGTATGATGGTGTCTTGCATGGAAGAACAAACGGGAAAGGAAGACTACTAATATGTGCTGGTCTCGGAGATCCATTTGGGTCTTTTGATCCTGATGATCCTCTTGATTACGACTATGAATTACCCGGTCCAGGTGGAGGTTATAATGATGTATTTGATACTTGGGTAGAATTGAAGATAACTATACCACATCCTATCCCAATGACTCCAGTGTATGTTTGGGCGGCTTTTGTAAGAGCACAATATCAAAACATGTGGAGTCCCTCTGGTGGTGTTTATGGTAACTCTTACTCTGGATTGGGTCATTGGCCATACGGAGGTATGGGAATACAATCTGATTCGTTTGAATCAGAGACTTTTGAGATTCCTCGGGTCAATCAAACAGCTAAAAATATCAAAGAAAAGTACCCAATGCTCTTCGGCCAATCAACTGGTTACCGGACAATGAAAACTTCTGCACAATCCCAGCCAAATCTTAAATCACTTGTTCTTACTCAACTAAGATGGGATCCTGACTATGGATGGACTTACTTTTATATTCAGCCGGGAGAAGAATTGCACGCTATATGGACAGATCCAAATGATCCTAATGAGATAAAAGAAACTCTCAATACATCTGAACCTTATGCCTACTTTGCCGAAGTTACCTTGCCACAGCCATTTGATGGCAATTCAGCTATTTCAACTGTTCATCTCAGGGCAATGGAAATGGATATTGTTAAGTCGAAGATCCCCTATCCTATGTATCTATATGACAAATCTCCCGACAATATGGTTTTGACATTTATGGGTTGGTTTATTATTTCAGAAGATCCAGACTTTCAAGGCCAGTATCAGGATGAGTTGGGAAATTCCTACACCGTTATCTACATGCCAGAGTTAACCTACCCTGATATTGATTTTCCAGATACTTTTGGGGACTTTAATGCTGACGATAGGGTAGATTATCATGATTTAGAGGAATTCAGTTGGCACTGGTTAGACTCTACTGAGGACGACAATACAACGTATGATGCAATGTATGAAGAGCCGAATTCTTGGGATGGATTGATTAATTTTCAAGATTTTTCCGCTTTTGGGAAAAACTGGCTAAAATAGCCGAGTCAATAATCAATTAAAAGAGTGGGTCGGGCGGTCGCCCCGCACCTACTTTGAGTGTTCACAGTCGGACGGTTTCGGTGGTCGAAACAACGAGCGTGCTATCAGATTTGTTCGATGGTGGGTTCTCAAAGTAGGTGCGGGGAGGAAAGTCCGGGCAGGGTAGGGCACGGTGATGGCTAACGGCCACCGGGGGTGACCCCAGGGAAAGTGCCACAGAAAACACACAGCCCCCGCGTTTTGCTGTCGCAAGACAGCGGCGGGGGTAATGGTGAAATGGTGCGGTAAGAGCGCACCGCGGCGCCGGTAACGGTGCCGGCAGGGCAAACCCCACCGCCTGCAAGACCAAGAAGCTGGTTGCTCGGCCCGAGCGTGAGCGGTTAATCCGCCTTACGTATGGCGGATTAAGCTTGCCGCTCTGCCAGCGGGTAGGTCGCTTGCCGCACCTACTTCGAGGCGCCAACGCCGATTTGGTAAATAGGCCTTGGCCGCAACTCCAGGCACCAACGCTGAAATTTACGTTGGAATCTCGAAGTAGGTGCGGCAGAGCCAGCCGGCAACGGTTGGTCAAGATAAATGGCCGTCTATAACAGAACTCGGCTTACAGACCCACTCTTTTAATTGATTATTGAGGACTTGTCCGGCGTAGTTTTGCGAAGTCGGATTGATTATTCCCGGATTTCCCATATTTATCCGCCGCTGGCCCGCCGTTTGTTTGGCGGGTTCGTCCGGCGGATTCAGTTTGGCCATTAAAACATTATTGCAATTCGAGGAAGATTTTGATATTATCGTGCAATCGGAAGGCCTGGTTGTGTAGCCAGGCGTTTAATATGGAGAAATGTCAGAGTACCATAGTGAGTGTAAAAATTGGAAGCGACCAGAACTAAGGAGAAGGAGCTCATAAATGTTGGAGTTTATTGAAAAAAACAAACGGTTATTGGTGTCTTATTGTACAGTGCTCCGGGTTCTCGGATGGCTTCTTCTTTGTATGGGTGGTGTTGGGATTGCACTACTCGTTTTAGAAGCTTCGCAAACAGGTGGTCGGGTTAACTTAGAGGGGACATTGGGAACATTTAAACGCTCCAATACTATATTTATAAATATCGGGCTGGTATCGTTAGGCTTCACGCAACTCGTCAGATATCTGTGTGGAAATGGCTATAAAATGGGGCTGCTTCTACGTTATGGCGAAAAGATCTTTTATTTATGTGCTATTATTGCAATTTGGGGTGTAGGTCGTGAGGTTTGGCTTGTTGCTACTGGCCGGATGGGTGGAAATAGTTCTCTTGACTTACGTTGGTTGATGTTTTTATGCCGACATTATTGTACAAAAGCGCAAAAGTACTTATATTGGTTGGTTTGGGACAGTTTTTGAAACAACTTATTGCTGCAATAGAAGGCTCAAAGCTAAAAACCAATCCGGGCTTGTAATTTCAAACACAACTTTCACCAGCCTGGACCAGATAGCCTCTATCGTTATCCGCGCCGATGCCAACAGCATAATCAGGCTCAAGGACGTTGCCACTGTTCACAAGATGCGTATGGTAAATCTGGGGATACCCGTATCGATTTTAGATTGCCGATTGTCAATTGATATCCAAAATCCCAAACCTAAAATCCAAAATCTAAAATTGGGTCGGCACGAGTCGTGGTTCCGGCGGTTTCCATTTTTTTTGTGTGGCTACTGTTCGAATGTCTGCGTAAGCACGCCCAAACGGACTTTGACTCTGACAATATCATCCTCGACGACCATTTGGATTTTGCCCTTATCAAAATTGATATGGTCGAACTCAACCCCGCTTTTGTCACTTAGTTTCGTTGCCAGCACGGGGGACGTTTCCAATGTAAGCAAAATTGTCTGGAATGTCTGATTGATGAGCATTCCGCAGATATTGAGCGTTTTATTATCATGACCGGGCGCCTCTATGTCCTCGCCAAGCTCATCTATGTCCCTGCAGAAGTTTTTTGGAACCTGTTTTAGTATTTCGAGCTGCTTTGCAAATTCGGTTGGATATGGTTTATCGAGCACTTCTTTTTCCAGCGCCATTTCGCAGTCGAAAGCAAGGCCTCGTTTGGGCTCAAGCAGCACCCATCCGGGTTTGGTCGGCGAACGTGTAATCTTTTCATCTACTACAAAGAAGTACTTTCGTTTTGCAGTTAGTTTATACTCGTCGAAGGCGACCATATTAAACCAGGTTTTGTAGCCCTTCTTACTTTGCCCTGACGCAGCAACGGCGCTGTCGCTTTGACTGAGCAGGTCATGTTCGGAACTCTGGAGCATGGGCAGCACATCGAGAGGGATACTCTTGTTTAATTTTGTGCGGTCGTAGGCAGTAGAAAGTTGTTCATTATAGGGAGGCTCTTCTCGCTGAAGCCCTACGTACGGGGACACAACGGAACAACTGCAAAGGCCGCAAAGACCGGCAAAAATAAAAAGCCAAAAAGCAAAGTTCTTTGCTTGCGATTTTTTACTTTCTACCTTGAGCCTTGTTGCCTCCATAGCCTTTCTCCTTCATAAAAGCAATAGAACGCCTCAGAGAGTATATGGTAAAGGCGGGTTAGATTTCTTTCGCATTGATCCACTTCATCATCTTGCGCAGTTTCCTGCCGATTTGTTCGAGCTGGCAGTCGTGGTCTTTTTGGTATAGCTCGTTAAACTTTTTGAGTCCCGTCTGGTATTCATTGACCCACTCTTTGGCGAACTCGCCGGAAGTAACTTCTGACAGTATCTTTTTCATTTCGGCTCTGGTTTTCTCGGGGATAATCCTCGGCCCGCGGGTCAGGTCGCCGTACTCGGCGGTGTTGGATATACTGTATCTCATATAGCTCAGCCCGCCCTGATAAATAAGGTCAACGATGAGCTTGACCTCGTGCAGACATTCGAAGTAAGCGATTTCCGGCTGGTAACCCGCTTCCACCAGCGTCTCGAAGCCGGCTTTGATGAGTGATGTCAGACCACCGCAGAGGATGCACTGCTCGCCGAACAGGTCCGTTTCCGTCTCTTCTTTGAATGTGGTTTCGATAATACCTGCTCTGGCGCCGCCGATTCCGTTTGCCCAGGCAAGGGCAATTTTTTTGGCATCGCCGGTTGCATCCTGCTGGATAGCAATCAGGTTCGGCACTCCGCCGCCTTTTTCAAACTCACTGCGGACCAGATGTCCCGGGCCTTTCGGAGCAATCATTACAACGTTAATGTTTTTGGGCGGCGTAATATACTTGAAGTGGATATTAAAACCGTGGCAAAAGCCAAGTGTTTGACCCGCTGCTAAATTTGGAGCGAGTTCCTCCTTATAAACCTTTGCCTGCATTTCGTCCGGCACGGTCATGATAATTAGCGTCGCACCCTTTACGGCCGTTTTTATATCGGTCGGCTTGAAGTATTGCCTGGTAGCCAGGTTGAAGTTGTCTGTCCCTTTTAGTTCAGCCACCGCTACTTCTATACCGCTGTCACGCAGGTTTAGACTGTGTGCGTGTCCCTGGCTGCCATAACCAATAACCGCCACCTTTTTGCCCTTTAGCGCATCTATCGGAGCATCTTTTTGGTAATAAATTTTCGCCGCCATAGTTCAGGTCTCCTTGTGTATTTCTGTTACAAAAAACATTAACTACTTGACTGTCTGATAAACAAAAATAAGCCCTTTAGAGACTATCGGCATTATATTAAAAGTTTTTCGCCAGGCAAGAAATTTTAAGGAAGTGAAAAACTAAAAGCGAAAAACTAAATCCGCCGCACTTCCGGCGGATAAAAATTATGGAGTGAAAACGGGGATTCCACAGTTTTCAGTTTTACATTTTATGCTTTAAGCTTCTTTTGTTTGTCTGGGCATTGCGATTGTTCCAGTTCTGGCGACGTTTTTGATGCCGTATGGCCTGCAAACGTTGATAAAGGCCTCAATTTTCTCCTCTGGCCCGCTGACCTCGACCATAATAATCTTTTGGCCGATGTCCACAACCTTGCCCTTGAACATTTCTATCAACGATAGGATTTCGGGTCTTTTTTCCGGCGGGGCCGAAAACGTTATCAACATCAAATCGCGAGCCACTACCGGCTGGCCGGCAAAATCCTGAACTTTAACAACAGGAACAATCTTCTCTAATTGCTTGCGGACCTGCTCAACAACCCTGTCGTCGCCGACAACGACAATCGTCATCCGGCTTAGCTTTGGGTCCTCCGTTCGTCCGACAACGAGCGAATCAATATTGAACGCCCTGGCAGCAAACATCCCCGCAACATGCGCCAGAACGCCCGGCTTATTCTCAACCAATGCACTTATTATATGCTTCATTTTTTATGTCCTTATACGTGGTTATTTGTGGTCCGGGCGACGAATCACGGGCCACGAACGTTACGCCAGACGCTCCAGTATATCCAGCCCATCCATTTCACCGATACTCTTGCCGGCTGGGACCATCGGCCAAACATTTTCCTCCCGCTCGATTCTAAAGTCAACAACGCAGGGTTTTTTTTCCGCAAGCATCGCCTTGATTGCCTTGGAGACACCCTGTTTTTTATCGGCGGTGATTCCGACCGCACCCAGCGCACGCGCGACGACCGCGTAGTCGGGATTGCGCAGATAGCTTTTGGAATAGCGCTTATTGTAGAAAAGCTCCTGCCACTGCCTGACCATTCCCATAAATCCGTTATTCATAATGCAAACCTTAATCGGCAGATTGTGCTCAACCGCAGTCGCAAGCTCCGTCATCGTCATATTAAAGCTGTGGTCGCCATCAATATCAATAACGGTGGCGTCAGGCCTTGCAATCTGAGCGCCTATCGCAGCCGGCAGTCCATAGCCCATCGTCCCCAGCCCGCCTGAGCTGATAAACTGTCGGGGCCTGATGAATTTGTAAAACTGAGCAGTCCACATCTGATTCTGCCCGACACCGGTTGTTATAATCGCTTCATTTTCCGTCTGTCTGCAAATCTCCTCGATGACGTACTGCGGCTTTATCGTCGATGCATCCCGGTCGTAGCAGAACGGAAATTTCTTCTTCCAGTCGGCAATCTTTTCGAACCATTCTTTTCTCTCGCGGTATTCAACCTCCTTAACGAGTTCGCCAAGTATTGCCCTGGCATCGCCCACAACGGGGATATCGACCCGAACACTCTTCGATATGCTCACAGGGTCGATATCAATGTGGATAATCTTGGCGTGCGGAGCAAAGGTTGACACCTTGCCGGTTACTCTGTCATCAAAGCGGGCGCCGATGGCAATCAGCAAATCGCACTCCTGCACCGCATAATTGGCGTAAGCGGAGCCGTGCATACCGAGCATGTCTAAAGATTCGGGTTCTCTCTGGTCGTAACTGCCCAGCCCTAATAGTGTCATTGTTACCGGCAGATGCGCCTTTTTCGCCAGCGCCTTTAATTCTTCGCTGGCGTTTGCAAGGATGATGCCGCCGCCCACATAAAGCACCGGGCGCTCCGATTTGTTTATCGCCTGTGCCGCAGTCGATATCTGTCTGGTGTGTCCCTTGGTCCGAACCTTGTATCCGGGCAGGTCCATTTCAACCGGCCCGCCGGCCTCGCATTTGGTCACCGTTACGTCAACGGGTATATCAATCAGCACAGGCCCGGGTCTGCCCGTCGAGGCAATATAAAATGCCTCCTTAATAGTGCGAGCCAGGTCCTTTACATCCTTGACAATACAGTTGTATTTTGTAACCGGACGAGTAATGCCGGTAGTGTCGGCTTCCTGGAACGCATCGTTGCCGATAAGCTCTGTGCGGACCTGTCCCGTTATGGCAACTATGGGTATCGAATCCATCATCGCTGTGGCCAGGCCTGTTACAAGATTACACGCTCCGGGCCCGCTGGTTGCTATCATGACACCGACTTTGCCGCTGGCGCGGGCGTAGCCGTCAGCCATATGGCAGCCGCCCTGCTCGTGCCGCGGCTCTATGAAGCGAATCGGCGCATCATACAATTTATCGAACAAAGGCAGAACCACGCCGCCGGGGTACCCGAATACTGTATCAGCGCCTTGTTCGATAAGGGAATCAACGATTATCTGTGCGCCTGCTTTAATGGTGGATTGAGTCGTGGGGGTAGCCGAAGCGGGAGAATTAGATTTCATTTTTAATTCCTTTCCTGATAAACATTCTTTTGTTATTCCGGTTATCTATGGCTCTATGGGCGCCTCCGGAGGGCCAATCGCTTTTTCAAAAGAGAAAACGACCGAATCATCCGAAGATTAAAGCCCTGCCATAATCCCAAAACCATCCGCCTTCGGCGGATATCTCAGGTCTGTATTTGCGTGTTTTCACACAAATACAGCAAGATTATATACGATAAGTAATCTTCTGTCAATAATTTTCGGGAAAATTTGCCCCCATATTTCATAAATTCCGCAAAAATGCTGGTTTTTTGCCGCTCGTAGCGCAGCGAAGACCCTCGTAGCGAAGCGCAGACCCCAGAACATTGTTATCTGGGGTCCAGCCGGGCCGCAAAAATGCCGTGCGAAGCCCCCAGAATGTCGTTATCTGGGGTCCAGAATTTCTTTACTCATATCTCTCCATTCCGGATTCATCTGCTCTCCCCATGATATTTCAAGATAACCTTGTGGGTGAAGGCAAAGGTTTGTGGCAAAGTTTGCTGACATATCCAATTTTGTGAAGGATTGAGGAATAAAACTGACAAAAAAAGGATTGAAAATTCGCTTGCAAATTAGCTGATAGCGGCTATATATTAGTGAAACATCCTATGGAAAAACAACGGATGGTTTTATCCGAAAAAACATCAGGCAGGATGAGAAGAAAAGGGAAGAAATGAGCCATAGAATTACAGAGTTCCGAACAGGAAAAGGAACTATACTTTGTTGCAATTCTCTGACTTACATGAAGCAACATATGAAAGATGATTCCTGCGATCTGATATTCACGAGCCCGCCATTTGCACTCGTGCGCAAAAAAGACTATGGAAATGAAAATGCAAAGAAATATGTTAGTTGGTTTAGAGATTTCGGGGCACAGTTTTATCGTATCTTAAAGCCGAACGGGTCGCTGGTGATTGATATCGGAGGTTCTTGGGTTCCCGGACAACCTACACGAAGTCTGTACCATTTTGAACTTGCCATAATGCTTTGCAGGGATATAGGTTTTCATCTTGCCCAAGAGTTTTATTGCTGGAATCCGGCCAAATTGCCAACACCGGCAGAGTGGGTCACTGTTCGTCGAATTCGTGTAAAAGATGCGGTGAACACAGTTTACTGGTTCTCCAAAACCGCATGGCCTAAAGCCAGCAATAAGCGGGTTTTGGCACCATATAGCGATAGTATGAAAGACCTGTTACGTAATGGTTACAAGGCGAAAATGCGCCCCAGCGGACATGATATAAGTGATAAGTTTCAAAAAGATAATGGAGCCTCTATACCCCCAAATCTTCTGGCAATACCAAATACAGAAAGCAATTCTTCTTATCTCCGGAACTGCAAAGAAAATGGCATCAAACCTCACCCAGCACGATTCCCAGCTACATTACCAGAGTTCTTTGTGCGAATGTTAACTGATGAAAATGATTTTGTCTTTGATCCTTTTGCTGGAAGCGCAGTAACAGGGGAAGTCTGTGAGAGATTAAATCGACGTTGGTTATGCTGCGAAATCGTACCAGAATATGTTGACGGTGCCATTGGGCGATTTATGGGTGACACAACAACTGCACAAAACAGGAAAGATCCGGAGTATTATAAAATCCCATGTTCTGCGCATTTGTGGCAAGATAACTTATTCTCCAACGGAGAGCAACTTCTAAGAGATGGAGGCCGCCATCGCGTAAAACGGAGCAAGCGTATATATGCCAAGTCTTCCGCCAAAGCAACTCGTTGATTCAATTAGCGATGCTTTTGCAGAATCTGGTGCAGCGGCATCTCTCATATCTGATATTCGTGAACACCCTCGCCGATTTCATATTACGTCCGGCCAAATATCATTCCCACTATGGGTTTATATCTGGACATTAACTCATGGCGGAGGGCGGGCAAGACCGCGAGATGAATACCGTATTCAGTTAACTGGTGTAACTCCGCCTTTGCCTATCAATCCAGACGGACCAACTATCTTGATCGGTTACGAACCCAATCTAAATTGTTTTGCCGGTTTTGATCTGGCGAAACACCAGTCTTTTTCGCAAAATTCACCATCTATTCAGATCAATATTAATTCGCTCAGAACAGCATTACGAGATGGTTTCGCATTTACCAGAAAAGGCAATGATGAAATCGCAGTGGCTTTTCGCCCCGACCACGTTTTGTCCTATGCTATGAATGCTGAATCGTTGCATCAGTATGGTGCTGATTCAGTAACTTCGGATCTCTTGGCGAAGGCATCTTGCTTTGCCCCGATTCGAGAAGAAGAATTGTCTGTACTTTCAAAGGACCGCCAGCGAATGGTCGCGACAATATCCCGTTTGTCACGAGACAACGATTTTCGCCGGAAAGTTATTGTTGCATACGATAGAAAATGTGCCATTACTGGTCTTCAACTTAAACTCATTGATGCAGCACATATCCTTCCTGTTGGCGCTGAGGGCAGTACTGATGATGTGTCCAATGGCATATGTTTGTCGCCGACATATCACCGTGCTTACGATCAAGGACTTATTTATTTGACTGAACAATTGGAAATGAGAATTAACTCGGCGAAAGAACGTGAGTTAATTCAGCTTCGGCTTCATGGTGGGTTGGAAATGTTCAAGTCTTTTCTTGGCCATCAAATTTTGCTACCAGCAGACCGTAGACAATGGCCGTCTGTTGATTTTGTCAAACGGGCCAATGCTTTTCGAGAAATATAAATATTCAACAACATAAAAATAAATAGGAACCGTTTATTTTCCCCGTCGAAACCTTCCCTCTTTTGTCTTTTGAATTGACTTATAATTCTATCCAAACTGCTAGTGCCATCCACGAGCCACAAGCAACAAACTACGAGTATCAAGTATCGCTTGTCCGCCGTAGCTTCAGCGAAGGCGGAAGAATCGAGAATCATTTTACCCCCAAAATCCGACAAACAAAACCAAAAAACTTACTACCCGTGTTAAGCAAATCCGCGTAATCCGCCAAACACAGTGGTGGACAAGTCCGTGGTTACTATGACTTCGCCGCCGGCTGGTAACACCCAGCCGGGGGTCGGAGCCGGAAAGCTGACCACAGATGTTCACATCGAGGACAGATTCGGCTCTGGCCCATAAGGCGTTCTCAAACGCCTGTGGCGAAGTCTCTCTGTGTTCTCTGCGCTCTCTGCGGTTAAACAAAATCAGTGTAAATCTGCGTAATCTGTGGTTTCTATATATTTTGTGAAAATTCGTGTGAATTCGTGGCTAATTTTCTCAAACTTCCCGATTTTTTCATAAGTGCTCTCATAACAAGTCCCTCCTGAGGTAGAAACAGGCGTTGAGAATGTGCGTAAGGCCAGTAAACAATCGGTAGAACATGAAGTTGACTTCGTCAG
>Ga0315280_10003434_pt1 | contig 24377 bp, 24 predicted proteins | sample YL17G06_40_MG_FD_203697 | JGI IMG/M metagenome (GOLD analysis project Ga0315280, IMG submission 203697) | Sediment microbial communities from Yellowstone Lake, YNP, Wyoming, USA - YL17G06_40 | ecosystem: Environmental > Aquatic > Freshwater > Lake > Sediment | place: USA: Wyoming | collected... | reverse complement strand
ATTTCAACCAATTTTATCCTATATAGCAGAAACTGTTAGAGATGAAAACAAACTTGAGCGCAAGTATAAACGTGTTGCTGTGCAAAGCCGAATTACTAAAATTGAAAAAGAGAGCCATGCGACGGGGAATTTGGTTCAAAATTTTGTCAAGAACTGAACGAGCGTTAATGGATCTCGTTATGAAAGTAGTGGATAAAATCAGAAGCGACTTGTTAGCCAAGCTTGTGCGTTCAATTGTGATGAGGTTGCTTCAGGCTATGGAAAGCAATTTTAAACGTTTAATGAATACAGAGGGCGTAAAACTAGCATACAAAATTAGTGAAATTGGCAAAAAATTGGGATGCAAATCAGCAGAAAGTTGGAAGAGCGATCAAAAATTCATGCAATTTTTAGTCATAACCTATATGAACAGCCCAAACCAGTATGGAAAATTATCAAAAGTAGATAGAGCGGACCTTTGAAAATTAACTACCGTTTCTCAAAAGGCTTCTGATTCTAAAGCTCTGAGAAGCATCAAAGATTGAACCGACTTTTGCTGGTAGCGTGCATGTTGAAAGCAAATGGTTGGTTGACCTAACATGCTTAGGGGGTTCTATCGAGGAAATTATGCCAAGAATCAAGAAATACTTTAGAGAAAACTGGGGCGCTCCCCTCTTCATAGAGTTTATTCTACTCCTAATGGTTGCAGCAGCTTCATTGTCAATAGGTTTGGAATCCTTAGCCAATGAAGTAGCCATCTGCGCCTATTACGCCTTAGTTGCTGGCGTTGTTTTGCAGTTTGTTTGCTTTTTGAAATATGGTGAAAGAAGTGGTACTAAAGATTGATGAGTAGGGTTGAGCTCTCGTTTGTTATGCCAGCTTACAATGAAGCAGCCTCTATTGAAGGCGCTCTCGACACACTGGATCGAGCTGCGAAGGACACGGGATTGAACTATGAGATTGTTGTGGTGGACGACGGCAGCATGGACAGCACTCGTTTGAAGGCGATCAACTACGCCAACAAAAACGGTCACGTGAGAGTGATAGGCTATAATAGAAATGTGGGGAAGGGATACGCTGTAAAGACTGGTTTTATGAAGGCTACTGGCGACGCGGTGGTTTTTGTGGACAGCGACATGGAAATAGACTTGGAAGGGATTTCTAGGTATGTTGAGGCTTTGCTGCATGGGGACATCGTTATCGCTTCCAAGTGGCATCCAGAATCCGTTGTGGAGATTCCTTTGATACGTAGGGTTCTCGGTCACGGCTTTAACGTGTTCGTTAGATTGATGACGGGTGTAAAGTTAAGGGACACTCAAACAGGGCTTAAAGCGGTCAGAAAAAAGGCGTTTGAAGATGTCTTTCCGAGGTTGGCGGTCAAAAGATATGCTTTTGATGTCGAGTTGCTGGCTGTTGCGAACCTTTACAGCTTGAAAGTTGTGGAAATGCCGGTAAACATCAAGATGAGGAGTTTGTTCAACCTAAAGGACGTGTGGAGAATGTTCTTGGACGTGCTAGGAATAACGTATAGGTTGAGAGTAATTCGATGGTATCAGCGGGGTTCTTGCACAAACAGATCGTTCAAAACAATTGTTGATTGGACTAAGCGTTATGGAAACGCTTAAAATATTATGGTTTAATTGGCGTTGTTGGCTTAATCCAGAGATGGGTGGGGCTGAAGTTTTTACTTATGAGAATGCTAAGAGATGGGTTAGGGATGGGCATGAGGTTACATTGTTTGCTTCCGAGTTTCCGAATTGTAAGCGTGAGGAGGTTGTTGATGGAGTTAGGATAGTTAGAGCTGGGGGAAAATATTCAGTTTATTGGACTGCCGAAAAGTATTATAAGAAACGTTTCTCAAAAGAGAATTACGATATTTTGGTGGAAGGAATAAATACAATTCCGTTCTTTACTCCGATTTATGTGAGCGAGCCTAAGCTAAGCCTAATTTTCCAATTAACAGGTAAGGTGTTCTCGAAGGTTTTTCCGAAGGTAATAGCGGCTCCGGCTCGTTTCATGGAGCCCTACATGTATAAAGTTTTGTATAGAAAGATTGGAGCACTCGTACTATCTAGGAGTGTGAAGGAAGAATTAGTTAGGGTAGGTTATGCGCCGAGCCATGTTTATGTAGCTGAGCCAGGCGTAGATTATACGTATTATAGGCCCGGGGTTAAAACTGATTACCCAAGTGTTCTTTATCTGAACAGAGTTGTACCTTACAAAAATGTTGACCACGTAATAAATGCCTTCAAGAAAGTCAAGCGGGGAGTCCCAAACGCTAAACTTTACATAGTTGGGTGCCGTGGAGCGAAATATGAATTTGATCTAAAGAGGCTTGCGAGCAGGTTAAACTTGATCGACTCAATAGAGTTTTACAACTTTGTTCACGGAGAGCTTAAAAAGAGGCTTCTGCAAATGGCTTGGATCCATGTTTTGCCGTCTACTAAAGAGGGATGGGGCATTTCAGTAGTGGAGGCAGCTGCTTGTGGAACTCCAACTGTTGCTTATGATGTTATCGGCTTGCGAGATTCGGTAAAGAACATGAAGACAGGTCTATTAGTTCCTCTCAACAATGTGAGCGCTTTAGCTGATGCAATAACTGAGATCCTAGTAGATGAGCGACTTCGTGGCCGAATGTCTCTAAGAGCTAGAGAATGGGTATCGCATTTTTCTTGGGAAAGAACAGCGAAAAAAGCTCTGAACGCTGTAGAATACGCCATGGATATTATGACTAAAAAAGGAATGTACGTATGAAAATACTTGTTACAGGCGGAGCCGGCTTCGTAGGTTCTCATGCAGCAGAGTATTATGCAAAGAAGAAAAATGAAGTTGTAGTTTTCGACAACCTTTCTAGAGCGAAAAACCTTGGAAAGAGTGTGGGGGATCCACTTTACAACTGGAACTACCTAAAGAATAATTATGATAATGTTGAGCTAGTTGAGGGCGATATTAGAGACTTTGAGGAAGCAAAAAAAGTTTCAAAAGGTTTGGATGCAATAATTCATACGGCAGCTCAAGTAGCTGTTACCACCTCTTTAAGAGATCCTAGGACAGACTTTGAGATTAATGCCCTCGGCACATTTAATATCCTTGAAGCTGCACGTTTAAATGACGTTCCTCTCATCTTTTGTAGTACCAATAAGGTTTATGGGGAAAACATCGACAAAATATTAGTAAAGGAAGAGGGAAAGCGCTACTTTTTTGCTGATGAAAAATACAGGAATGGCGTACCTGAAACGTTTCCAGTAGATTTGTGCGGTCATAGTCCCTATGGATGTTCGAAGCTGGGGGCTGATCTATATGTACAGGATTACGCTCGCACATATGGGTTGAAAACGGCAGTATTTAGAATGAGCTGTATTTATGGGGATAGGCAATTCGGAGTTGAGGATCAAGGTTGGGTTGCATGGTTTGTAATAGCGACTTTGACAAGTAGGCCAATAACAATATATGGAAATGGGAAGCAGGTAAGAGATATTTTATACGTGAACGATTTGGTCTCAGCGTTTAACGCTTTCATTAATAGTAAGTTGAAACATGAAGTATTCAATATAGGCGGCGGTCCTAAGAACACTCTGTCCCTTCTAGAGTTGATCGACCTGTTAAAGGAGCTTACTGGGAGGTCACTCGAGATATCATTTACTGATTGGAGGCCAGTGGACCAAAAAGTCTACATATCAGATATGTCAAGGGCTGAAAAACTGTTGAACTGGACGCCGCTGGTGGGTCCAAGGGAAGGTATTAGCAAGTTGACAAAGTGGGTTACTGAAAATGAAAGGATGTTTAAGTAAGTTCCGTACAAGGGTATTGTCTCTTTTGGAAATTCTGCAGTCACAAGGTTGAAGCTATTATAGGATGCTCGTGAAACCAGTGAGTATTGGAAAGGGTTTACATGCCAATGATTCTAAGATGGTATCAGTGATCATTCCTACTCTTAATTCAAGCGCCTTTTTGGATGTCTGCTTAAGTTCTCTTCAAAGGCAGAGTTACAAGAACCTCGAGATCATTATCATAGATCAAGGAAGTTGGGATCACACTCTAATGATAGCGCGGAAGTACGCAGACAAGATCATCGAGTGCGAGCGACCCAAATATTATGCTTCGCCGAGCCAGAATAGAAACTATGGTTCCATGCTTTCCAAGGGATCATATCTGCTTCATGCTGATTCTGATATGGAGCTTGACCCTCTTGTTGTTGAGAAATGTGTGACACTTTGTAAGAGTGGATTCGATGCAGTTGTAATCCCTGAGTTTGATGTAGGGTCTGGTTTCTGGGCTGACTGCAAGAAGATACAGCGACTATCCATCCTTGGTGATAGTCATATCGAAGCTGCTAGATTCTTTAAAAGAGAAGCTTTCTTTGCAGTTAATGGCTACGCCGAACCTGCGGTTGCTGCTGAGGATTGGTGGATTCATCGAAAACTGTTGAAAGCGGGTTTCAAAATAGGAAGAATAAATAGTCCGATTTTTCATCATACGGGTAGGATGAGTCTTCCGAAACAGATATTGAAGAAGTACTATTATGGACGTAACATGAGGAAGTTTCTTCTCACATATCCGGACTTTCTCTATAAGGCGATTTTGCCCATGAAAAAAGATCACTTTTCTACATTAGAGGCCAGTCCACATTGTGCTCGACATGTAATTGGCATAATCTTCCTTCGAGCTTGTGAGCTCATAGGCGGATTTATCGGAGTGCTTGTTGGTGAGTAAAGGTCAATCACCAGCAGCTTCAATACGCAGTTTTCTTGGGTCTAAGCAAGACCTGGTTTCCACGTTATTTGTTGTGGGCTTATGCTTTGTGATGACATTCATGTGGTTCAGAGACGGGCTTTTCATAGCCTACGCAGAGAACGAGCTCGCTTTCTATAGACCAAACCCTGCTTTCCTCTTTGCTTGGATCCAAAATATTGGGGCGGGGAAGGACTTGTTATGGAACCCCCCTGCAATACCAACAACTTTGATCCATGTAATGCTTAGAGACTACATAGACCCCGTCATTAGAGAGGCCCTTATGTTCTTCATAATACTTTCAGTGGGAGCTTTAAGTATGTTCTATCTGGCAAGGAGTAATCTTTCCAACAAGAACCGAAACCTTGGAGCCGTTGTCGCGGCATGCTTCTATCTCGTAAATCCTTATGTAATGATTGTTGTTTGGAAGCGTTTCCTCTTTGCCCACATTTTTGCCTACGCTCTATTCCCTTCGAGTTTGATGTTCTACGACAAAGGGTTGCGGAGTGGGAAGGCCTTAAAGTATGCAATACTAACCTCGTTATCTAGTGTCGGATTCGCATTCTCTTTCACCATTTATGGTTTCTTTACATCATATTGGCTTCTACTACTTGGGTGGACGCTGTTCCGGCTGGTCTTTTCCGAATCTTCCAGCGAGCACAAACGACTTTCAGTCGTCAAGAGTCTAACTGTCCTAATTCCAGTTTGGTTCTCTCTGAATGCATGGTGGGTTGTTTCGATCTTTGGACATTGGACCCAAATACAAAGCCTCTATACTCAGAACCCCTACTTCTCTCGAGAAGGCAACTTATCTACTGCTTCAATAAGCAGCATCCACACAGGCGGAGTTGTAGCTGTAGCCAGGCTTGTCTACACCGGTATATCTGGATACGCCCCTCACAAACTCTGGGGGCCTCTCTATCAATCACCCCTTTTTATAATTATAAGTTTCCTTCCACCCATAATCGCAGGGGTTGCCTTACTCGGAAGCCGTAGAAACAGAAATGCCGTAGTTTTCTCTCTTCTCTACATTTACGGGGTTTTTTGGGCCAATGGTACTAGCCCGCCAACGGGGGGTCTTTTTGCTTTCTTGTTTCAACATAATGACATCCTGCAGTCACTCAGAGGACCCTATGAGACTTCCGGTCTCGTGGTTGCGATCGCACTTTCATTTCTCCTTGGATTAGGTGTAACTCAGCTCATGCATTTAGATTTCAACTTACATTTCTCGCGTCGGAGAGTTTGGCGACATGTCGCCAGATACACTCGTATCATGGCCCTCTCTTTCGTTCTATCTGGGATACTGGTTCTTTACCCGCTTCCGATGTGGTCCGGCGCCGTCTTCACCGATGTGTTCGGACCAACCTTGAATCCTACACTGCGTTGGAGATACTCGCAAGTGAGAGTCCCTCCGTACTACGAAGAAGCCAACAAAATGATCAATCTTTCTCCTGGCGAGTTTAGAATAGTGCATTTTCCTTTATCTTACACGGGCGGAACACAATATGAATGGAGTTTACCCTACATGGGCGGTGATCCAAATGATGTGCTATTTGACCATCCGTCCATTGCCATGTCTGGTTGGTACGGTGGACTAGTGGACAATATGATCAATGGATTGGTACCTTTTATGGGAAGCAGTAATCTTCTTTGGAAACCCCTCTCCCTAATGAATGTAAGGTATATCATTTTGCACGAGGACGCAAATGCAACGGCAATGCGATCCATCCCGCTAAGTCTGATGCAAGGCTACCTTACGGAGGCGCCAGTGCCATCAATGACATTTGCTGCTAAACCCACATTGAAGGATGTCCAATTCGGATCATGGGTTTCTGCTTGGGGAAATGTGAGTTCATACTATTCCAATACGACACAATTTTTAGCCGAAGGACACGCAGATGAATATGGTCTCTTTGGTATCTGGCTCAATCTAGATGAGGTTGACTGGTCTGGCTTTCAAGGTGTTTCGCTCATGTTGCGGACAAGTACCCCCAGCAGCGTCATATTTCAGATCGTGGATTCAAACGGAACGACTCTCGCATGGTACAAACGTAGCAGTTCCTCTTGGGAGAAGATCGGGGTGCTTTTGAATTCATATGATGATATTTTTCCTCGTTATAGTAGATTTGAGTTTAGCGAAGTGAAACGCCTTTTGATTGGTGTCGCCCATCAGATACCATATGATAGGACGGAAATAGAGATCAATCAGCTCAAGCTCTTTTCATGGAATTATGAGGAGGGAGACCCTCTAAGTCGAGGTAGATGGAGCCCGATTTGGGTTAACAACGCCTCCGTTGGAATAGATCTTAACGAGTTTACAGGACTGGCGGCGGTAAGCGTGAAAGGTTTTTCAACTCCAACGGCTGGATTCGGTTTGTGGTACGATTTCGGTCAGGAAAATAACCTTTCCGATTACAACTTCCTCTCGTTCCAGATAAAATCCAACGTTACAGGTCCACTACATGTTGAACTTTGGGATAGGAACGGTAACAGTTTCCAGTGGTCTGGCCGTGTTGTGAGTGATTTTGCACTAAGTTACGCAAATGAATGGAAAAATGTCACATTGGTCTTACGATTTCCACATTACGTTACTCGCAGCAGCATTAATATGAGCTCGCTTGATCATATGTTGATAGCTCTCGTTGGCGAATACTCCCCGGAGGATGCTCTAGAACTAGTGGTTCAGTCTCCCTATGTTCAGAAGGGGAATGTGAAGCCCACGGAAGGCATACATTTTGCTAGAAGGTTTGACAAACTCTCAATTTACGAGGTTGATCCTGAGTATACTCTTCCTAAGATCTATACAGCTCACAATTTGACCCTTTCTGACAATTTCGCTGAGGCATTTGAGCGAATGAGGGGCAGTTTTGACCCCAGAAAGAGTGTCTTCTTCATCAAGTCGCAAGTTAATCAGACGCTGATAGATGCATTAGGTGCAACTCTAAGATCCGACCTCAAACGCATTGTTACTTTTGAGAAGATTAATCCAACTGAGTTCGTTGCGCATGTAAGCAACTCTACATCCCCATTCTTTCTAGTATTTCTAGAGGAGTACAACGATTTGTGGGAAGCCTACGTTGACGGACAACGGTTACCTTCAAGCGACCATTTTGTGGTAAACGGCTACGCAAACTCATGGTACTTAAATCAAAATGGTTCATTCGATGTGAAAATTATCTACTACGGGCAGACCTTGCTTTCTTATGGTGGAATCTTGTCCATACTCTCATCCGTAGTCTGGGCGTTGCCACTAATTTACGAATGGTTCAATCTTAGAAGACGAGACGGGAAACTTGAGAGTCACTATAATAATTGCCTCTCAGATTAACAGAGGAACGTTCTTCCGTGGATTCTATCTATCTAAATATCTTGCAGCAAGAGGGCATGCGGTTACATTATTATGTAGTGGAAAACCTGGGACTAAATTCAGAAAGGAACGCGCATCGGGTTTCGATATCCTCACATTGCCAAGTTCTGACCATATGGAAAAATGGCTCATCACTCAACTTGCATCAGTTGCTATCAGCTGTATAAGAAATCTTGTCACTTCTTCAGACATAGTTCATGTTTTTCAGTTAGCGATGCCATCCACATTGTTTGTTGCGCTTTTCACAAGTTGCTTTTCAAGGATTCTTCCAGGGAAGCCTCGAGTATACTTTGATTGGGACGACTTGTGGGGTAATGGTGGAATACTTAGAGACGTGGGTCGTTTTGCCAGCGAAGCGGCAAGCATCATGGAAGAAAAGTTCTTGCGGCTTGCTGACGGTATTACTGTTGTAAGTGAATATTTGAAGGAGAGAGCATCGGCTCTTGGAGCAAAAAATATTTTCTTAGTTCCTAATGGTGTCAACCCCGATGCATTAACACAGATAACTAAGACAGAGGCTCGCCGATTGTTAGGAAAAATAGGGCAAGGAACTATCCTCTGTCACGTAGGATTTGCCGATTTTACTCATGTCTGGAGAAGCATCGAAGTCTCATTTCCTGATGTTAGGCTAATAGTAATAGGCGACCCTCCTAGATATAATTTTAGAAGATTACAAAAGGTACAACACAACAGAATAATCTACACTGGAAGGATCCCACCGGAGAAAATGCACATTTTCCTCTCTGCCGCGGATATCTTGCTATTGAAGACAAACAATGAGATATCAGAGAAAGCTCGTTTTCCAATACGAATAGGAGATTATCTGGCCGCAGGAAGGCCAATAGTGGCAGGTGAAATAGGCGAAATCGAAAAAATCATAGCAGACTCTAAATGCGGACTTCTCTACTCTCCTGGAGACGACGAAGATTTTGCCGCTAAGATCTTTGAGCTTCTAAAAGTTCCTAGCGTCTGGGACGAAATGGGTCTAAGGGCTCTTTCAAAAGCCAAAGAATTATCTTGGGATAATCTCGCCAAAAGACTTGAAATAATCTATTCACAAGCGTAATAGTTGTAAGAAGTCAGCACAATATGCATATTTGCCTTTATAACTGTCTCATATGTCAAGTCCACTAGAGCTTATCCCCGTCACATTGCCTCTGATCCGTGGCTCCACGATTATTGATATCGCCTGTGGAAGAGGCAAGTGGGGTTACCTTTTGCGCGTACAATGGTGGTGCACTAAGAACGGAACTTTAGACGCTGAGCCTAAATATCTTGTAGGAATCGACATCTTCAAACCCTTCCTTGAGACTGTTAAACGCTATCATGTCTATGACGATGTTGTTCTATGCGATGCTGCGATGCTACCTTTTAGAAGTAGTTCATTTGATTCTGTCCTCGCCTCTGAAGTGATTGAGCATCTAGATAAAATGCAAGGCATGTCATTGCTCAATGAAATGCATAGAATAGCCAAAAGAATTGAGATAGTCACAACTCCTAATATCCTACGTCGGAGAGAGGGACTCGTGACTCCTGAAGGCTTCAACCCATATGAGAAGCATGTGACCAGGTGGACTGTTCGAGAACTTAGGTCCCATGGTTTTACCATATATGGGGTGGGTTTTCTCTTCTTTTCCATTTTCAGTTCTAGGCTAAACGCGCTTCTATCTCCCATTTCCTTCTTGATTCCGCAACTGGGATCGCACCTGATCGCAGTTAAGAAACGAATTCCTAAGTGAAGAATTGAGAATACTATTACTATCAAACTTTTTCAAGCCTTGCATCGGTGGCGTGGAGACACATCTAGCTGATCTGTGCGATTATTTAGCAGACAAGGGACACCAGATATCTGTGATTACCTATCACCCTGCTTTCAGTCAACCACATTATCGTATCCCGTTAGATACCAAGCGCTTGGAAATTCATGGTAACATTGAGATCCACCGCATCTTAAGTAGAGGTTTTTTTATTTCTCATCTGTTGCCAAGACTTAGTGGAACATTTTTCGAGTTCCTCTACTTCGTTCCAGGCTTACTTGCCTACTCTTTCGTCTTCATGTTTGTTAACTACAGGAAGATAGACGTCATACATGCTCACGGGCTTGCATCCGGCCTAGTTGGTTCACTCCTATCAATGTTCTTCAGAAGGAGATGCATAATGAGTGTCCACTGGATAGCTGGACTGGACAAACGGCGTGTTCTTAGAAATCTGACGAGAGTCTTGTCATTCTTTTGCGAAAAAATCCTGACACTGTCTATTGCATCAAAATCTGAGATGATTAGAGCAGGAATAGATTCGAAGAAGATCGTAGTCTTCAGATATTGGGTCGACCAAGAATTATTCAAACCAATTAATAAAAACTACGAGAAGACCATTCTCGGATTTGAAGGTCATTTTGTCGTACTATTTGTTGGGCGTTTGATCAAGGAGAAGGGCATACATTTGCTAGTCGAGATTGCCAAACGGTTTGATCATTGTGGTGGTAATATGTTGTTCCTTGTGGCTGGCGATGGACCCTTGAGGCATGAGCTGAACCTAGTTCAGAAGAAGGTCAAAACTCTTCGCTGGATCGGCAGACTAAGCAACCGCGACCTATCTCACTATTATGGTGCGGCTGATATTGTCGTCGTGCCATCAACTCATGAAGAAGGCTTTGGCAGAGTAATACTGGAGGCGTTATCTTGTGGCACGCCTGTTGTGGCCTCAAAAAAAGGCGGTATTCCTGAAGCACTGGATCCGTCTGTTGGATTTGCGCTCTCGCCGCAGGTCAGTACTTTTGTGACTACAATAAACATTTTGCTTCAGAATCCTTCTCTTTTGAAACAGATGACTGAAGCCTGTAGACCATATGCAGAGAGACAATTCTCTTTGAACAACGCTAAGCTCATTGAAGAAACACTTAGGCACGCTTCTAGGCACACTTATGGCTTCAATTGGTGCAATCATTGAAAGGGGCAAGTCTCAGAAAGAAATTGACGTTCTATTTCGTGTCCAATATGATGGGCGGAGGTATAGTGCAGAAAGGGGTTGGAGCGCTTAGTGGAGGCGATCGGATAGCCATTGAGTGCATCAAGAGGTGGGCTCGTCACCACGAAATTCATGTTTTCACGGGAAAAGCCGGTTACATCTCTCACAAAAGATACAATGTTAAGGGTGTTAATTGGCATCTTACTTCTACCTACATATCGTTCCGTGATAGATTGATCCACATCCTATTATTTTCAATTCAGGCACTAACGATTGGTCTGATAAAGTCCTTATTGATGTCTGGGCCTAAAGGAAAGGCGATTATTTATTCTTCCGATTTCCTGCCGGAGTTGCTTCCAGCTCTTATTCTACGGAAGCGATTCGGATCGCCACTAATATGCACGTTCTACCTTTTTGCTCCAAGTCCGTTTAGCCAGCAAATTTTTGAAATGTCTCATTTCTTGAGAGTTCTCTTGCTCTATAATATGCAAAAGTTTGCCTACATTCTTATTCGCAAGCATGCCGACATGGTATTCGTAACAAATCAATTAGATCGATCGAGATTCATTGATGACAGAAGACTGACACCTGATAGGGTTGTGGCTGTACAAGGAGGGGTCGATACGGAGGCGCCTGCTTTGGTTCCTGACCCGCCTAGCAAATATTTCGACGCGGTCTTTATTGGCAGGCTTCACCCTCAAAAAGGAATTATTCAACTCATAGACATATGGAAAAAAGTATGTAGTGCAATGCCGAGGGCAAAGCTGGCTGTCATTGGGGCTGGGCAACTTGAAGAAAAAGTGAAAGATAAGATTAGGAATTTAGCCCTTGAAGACAATGTTGTTCTTTTGGGATTCGTAGATGGCGTTGAGAAGATCGGAATTTTCAAGGCAAGCAAAATAGTTGTTCATCCAGCAATCTATGATAGTGGTGGCATGGCCGCATGCGAAGCGATGTCTTGTGGGCTTCCAGGTGTAAGTTTTGACCTGCCGAGCTTAAAGACTTATTACCCACAAGGTATGCTCAAGACGCCTCGCTATGACTTTGAGGCGTTCGCTCGGAACATTGTCTCGCTGCTAACCGATGCCGATTTGTACAAGAAAATGAGCAAGGAAGCTTTGGAGCTCGCGCTAAAATGGGATTGGAATAGTAAAGCAGAAGTGATTTTAAGCCAAATTGAAAAAGCGCTTACTTGATTGCCCACATATTGTTGGCGAAGTGATGTAATCCTTGAAGGCTCTTGTAACGGGTGCAGCAGGATTCATCGGTAGCCATCTTGTTGAGGAATTATTAAGACAAGGATGGTATGTTAAGGGTGTTGACAACTTGTCCGGGGGACGTATTGAGAACCTTCAAGGAAACCTAAGCAATAGCAAATTGAAGTTTATCCATATGGATCTAAGATACTTAAGCAAGGTGGTCGAGATATGTGAGGGTGTAGATGTCGTCTTTCATCTAGCGGCTGATCCAGATGTAAGGACCAGCACTCTTAACCCTTCGTCTCATCTTAGTAACAATGTGACTCCCACTTTCAACGTCCTTGAGGCTATGCGGCTAAATGATGTGAATCGCTTTGTCTTCGCCTCGTCGTCTACTGTCTACGGAGACGCTGAGATTATTCCGACCTCCGAAGACTATTCGTCAATGAGACCTATTTCGGTCTACGGAGCAACAAAACTGGCCTGTGAGGCTTTGATTTGTGGCTACGTCAACTCGTTCGATATGAGAGCACTAATAGTCAGACCAGCAAATATTGTTGGAAGCAGAAGTACACACGGAGTTTTGATAGACTTTATAAACAAGTTGCGTGCAAACCCAAGCGTACTAAAGATATTGGGTGATGGAAAGCAAAAGAAGAGTTATCTTCACATATCGGATTGTATACGAGCAATGCTTATGGCCTACTCCCATTATGAAGCTAGCTCTTCGAAAATGGAAATATACAATATAGGGAATGAGGACTCGACAGAAGTGCTCGAGATTGCCAGAATCGTTATGGACGAGATGGGTCTTGACGCAGATATCCGTCCCACTGGCGGGGTTGAAGGTGGTCGTGGATGGAAAGGGGACGTGAAGACTATGTTGCTCTCTATAGATGCGCTGAAAAAGATCGGCTGGCATCCAAAGTATAACAGCGCAAAAGCCATCAGAGTGGCAACGAGGCAACTCCTAACATGAAGGGCAAGATGATCTAGGAGGCCCATGGTTTTCAGTCAATACAAGCCTGAAACAATGCGAGCTTCGCAAGCGCCATTCGTTTCGGTTGTCATCTCGAACCATAACGGATATCGAATGGGAATCCTCAAGGACTGCCTTCGTTCAATACTAGAATTAGATTACCCAAACTTTGAAGTCATCTTGGTTGATAACGCCTCTGACGACGGAAGCTTAGAATTTGTAAAAACATCTTTCACTAACAAAAGATTAGTGCTTATTGGAAACAAGGAGAATAATTATTCAAAGGGCTTGAATTATGGGATCGAAAGGAAAGGAAGTTATATAGCATACTTCAACAATGACATAGAAGTTGACAAACTGTATCTTAAGGAAATGATTAGTTTTCTGGAAGCAAACCAAAAAGTAGGCTTGGCTCAAGGCAAATTATTGTCATACTGCAATCATAGCCAGATTGACAGTGTGGGCGAAACCATGGACCTATTCGGAAATTCCTGTTCAATTGGAGGGGGCGAAACGGACCATGCGCAATACGAAGCATGCGCCGAAATGCTTTCCGCAAGTGGCTCTGCATGCGTCATCCGCCGAAGTGTATTAGCGTTAGTGGGCGGATATGATCCGCAATACCATATTGGCTATGAAGACATGGATTTAGCCCTTAGGGTTTGGTTTAGTGGCTTTTCAGTCATGTATATTCCAAAGGCCAAGGTTTATCATATGCGTGGAAAGACTGACCTATCAAATGAGGTCAGACTGTTGTGCCGATACCATTTCAACAAGAATAGAATTGCGACAATCATCAAAAATTATGATCCTCGTTCCATGTTTGTAGCGTTGGCAGTGCTACTACTACTTTATATTTTAATGTTGTTTGTTGAGGCTCTAAAGGACAAGAACGCCTTACCGTTAAGGATAAAATCACTCTTTTGGAATCTAAAGCATTTGAAACGTCTTTACGTGATGCGTCGCGGAACTCAACGCTCAATGAAGATGAAATTCAGAGATCTGAGGAGACTCTTCCTTTCGTCTGAGATAGGATTGAAGGCATCTTTTCTCGGTATACTCAAATAGTTAGATAGCAGTGGCCGGATTGTCCAGTTCTAGAAGCGGTACTGAATCGATTGACTTCAGCAAGTTGAATGTTGTGCTGGCAACTCATGCTGCACTTAGACGTAGTGGACCACCACAAGCTCTTATAGAATATCTTCGGAATAAAGCGGAAAGACTTCTGGTAATAGTCCATCCCTTGTTGGGGGTTTCTGATTTCGAATCGAGAGCCTTGTGCTACATGTCGGGCGAAACGCGAATTAGAATTTTTCACAAGACTCGAGGTTTCAGCAGTCTAAGGTTTCTCTTGCAACTCATTCTTGATGTATTCTTGGTCCTACTGACCGAAAGAAAAGCTGATATCTTCATTGGAGTGGACTCTCTTAATGCATTTGCAGGCATTTTATTGAGAGCTCTCAGAAAAGTTTCAACTGTCGTGTACTTTTCTGTTGACTACGTTCCAAGACGATTCGGAAACGCTATTCTGGACTCTGCCTATTTTTTTCTTGATAACGTTTGCGTCAAACTGAGCGATCGAGTTTGGAATGTTTCGGCCCCTATGGCAGATATTAGGAGACATCAAGGAGTACCGCGGAATAAGAATTTAGTAGTACCTGCCGGAGTAAATCTCCAGAAGATTAAACATGTTCATTCGAAGACTCGTCGGGCCCGCACCATCTTGTTTGTAGGATACCTTGACCGCATCAAAGGTGTCCAATTGATCATAGAGTCAATGCATAGAATACTCAAAGAATTGCCTGATGCAGAGCTTATTATAGTTGGAGATGGACCATACGAAAATCATTTAAGAACTCTTGTCGAATCAAAAGGTGTTCAAGAAAACGTCAAGTTATTGAAACCGCTTCCCTACGATGATCTCATAGGGTTAATGTCTGAATGTACCATCGGTGTCGCCCCTTACGTACCAGTGAAACAAAGTTATTCAATATTGGGGGACTCTATGAAAATAAAGGAATATGCAGCATGTGGCTTACCAATAATTATGACTCGCGTTCCAGCCGTAGCAACAGAAGTCGAAAGAGAGGGAGCGGGAATAGTTATAGACTATGATTCGCGTCAACTATCAGAAGCAGTAATAAACATTTTAGAAAATCCAGAACTCTTTGAAAATATTTCGAAAAAAGCCATGGTCTTCGCATCCAAATACGATTGGAGTTCAATTTTCTCAAAAGCGTTCGAACTAACTCTGAAAAATGATTATGGCGAAGAGTAGCAGAGAAATGAATATCTACCTAAAGTATATGTGGGAAGCGTTGACACACCCTAAAATGTCTTTCAACTACGCAAGTTGGTATCTTTTCAGCAAAACAAGATTGATCGATTTTGTCGCCAGTCTAACGAATTCCGATAGATCTCTAATTAACTCGTATCTCAGCCAGATAGTTAGTTCAAAATTCGAATCCGATATTCGCCAAATCCTAGAAAAGAAATCGAGTTTTGGTTGGCTGACATTTCACCATGGTAGGCTCTTGTATCTATTGACCAGATTCGTATCACCGAGTACTATCGTAGAAACAGGAGTCTTTTCCGGCATTTCATCAGCCTATATTCTTCGAGCTTTAAGAGATAACTCCAGAGGAACGCTGTATTCAATAGATTTGCCTGATCCATGGTTAGAAAAACATGGGCTGAGCGTCGGTTTTGTTGTGCCTCTCGAGCTCAAAAATCGTTGGAAATTGATCCTTGGAAGAAGTTCAAAAATGTTGAGACCTCTACTATCGTCCTTAGGTGAAATAGACCTTTTCTTTCACGACAGTGAACACAACTATGAAAATATGATGTTCGAATTCAAATGCGCTTGGCCACATATTCGCCAGCATGGCATTCTTTTAGCCGATGATATTGAAAAGAACAGCAGCTTCAGGGATTTTTGTAAAGAATTGAACCTAACCGCGTTTGAAATAAAAAATGCCGTAAGCCGATACGCCGCAGTAATCAAAACATAGTAGCATTCAGGACTGGTCGGAATTGCAGATAAATTTTATTGACTATATACATGCATGAGAAGCGTAAATTATTTAGTGAATAGGAAGTAAAATGGAACAAATATTGATTACTGGCGGTGGCGGATTTATTGGCAGCCACCTGGCTAAACAGCTATATTTACAGGGAAACTTTGTCAGAGTAGTTGACATCAAATTCGACGACTACATCCAAGAAAAATATTGCAGTGAAAAACTGAAAATGGATATGCGGGTCTGGGAAAACTGCCTCGCCGCCACAGAAGGAATAGACAAAGTTTACAATCTAGCCGCTAACATGGGCGGCATCGGGTTCATCACCAAGGTCGGTGCCGAAGTAATGCATGATAACGTCCTCATCAACGCCTATATGCTTGAAGCCTCTCGACAAAACAAAGTTAAAAGATTCCTATTCACCTCTTCAGCTTGTGTCTATCCGACCTACAGACAAGAAACTCCAAGTGTTAAGGGTTTGAGGGAAGAAGACGCATACCCAGCAGATCCTGACAATTTCTACGGATGGGAAAAGCTTTTCACAGAAAAAATGTGCGAAGCTTATCAAAGGGACTACGGTCTCGATATTCGCATAGTCCGATATCATAACATCTATGGGCCCGAAGGAACCTATAAGGGTGGAAGAGAAAAATCGCCAGCCGCACTATGCAGAAAGGTAGCGGAAGCCCACAATCCAGGAACGATAACAATTTGGGGAGATGGAAAACAAACCCGGAGCTACTGCTACATAGACGACGCCGTAAAGGGAACAATCGAGCTCATGGAATCGGACTACAACAAACCAATAAACATAGGCTCAGAAAAACTCATCTCAATAGACGAGCTAGCCGATATCATCATAAAAATTTCAGGAAAGAACATAACCAAAAAATATGATCCAACAGCACCGCAAGGAGTTAGAGGAAGAAACGCTGACATAACCCTCGTTAGAAAAATCGTAAATTGGGAACCGAAGACAAGTCTCGAAGAAGGACTGGAAAAAACTTACAGATGGATACAAACAAAAGTAAACGAGGATAGAGGAACATGTTAGTTAACTTTCTCAAATCCATATTAGTTGTGCACGTACATATTACATAAACTCTTCTTGAGTAAAAAAATGAATACCAACCTTGCTCGAATTCTCAAGAAAAATTGAAGATAGTAGAAGGTGCAAAATAATGAGAAAATTGAACATCAAGGGAATTAAATACGCTATGGAGGATCCGTCAGCCGCAATTAAATTTATTCTGAGCGGTAAAGATAAGGCTAATGTCTTGTGTCTTAGGAGGATAGCTGTAAGTTTAGGCTTTTCTAAAATGGTAGTAGATACCTATCTGAACAAGATACTTTCTGACGAGGATTTTCATCATAATGTATGGAGCAAATTACACAGACTAAATTATTCCGGTTGGATTGATTTTCCTCAAGGATTATACACGTTGATTAGACTTCTCAAACCGGAAATCGTGGTTGAAACAGGAGTAGCTGCTGGCGTGTCTTCAGCATACATCTTAAAGGCTTTAGAAGAGAATGACAATGGAGAGCTATTATCCATAGACTTTCCTAATTATGAGCTAAACTACTTTCCTAAACTGGGTTTGAATCCAGTATCGATTCTTCCTGACGGAAAAGAACCTGGTTTCGCCGTACCTGCCGAGCTTAGGCATCGATGGCATCTTAAATTAGGTAAAAAAAGTCAGGAAATTTTGCCCCAGCTACTAAAGGAGTTTGGCAACTGTGATTGCTTTTTGCACGACAGCGAGCATACATACAAGAACATGATGTTTGAATATAGAGAAGCTTGGCGGCATCTAAGGAATGGGGGTCTTCTTTTATCAGATAACATCTTTATGAACTCTGCATTTCATGATTTTTCCAAACTTACAGCGAGGAAACCGTTTTATGTGTATTTTGCGGGATGGGGTTGCATAATTAAGTGATTGCATCGAGAGAATGGTGGTTGGTGTGAAGGTTAAAAGTCTGGAGAAGGTGTTGGTGACTGGGGGAGCTGGCTTCATAGGCTCCCATACAACCGACCTCCTCATAGAATTCGGCTACAATGTGACAATATTCGACAACCTTGAACCTCAAGTTCATGGAATGAAAAGAAAACTCCCAGAGTACATTAATAAGAATGCAGTTCTCATCCACGGCGATGTTTTAGACCGTGAACTATTAAAGAAAACTATTCCAGAAGTCGACGCCATAATTCACCTGGCAGCAATGGTCGGTGTAGGGCAATCCATGTACCAAATAGAGCGCTACGTAGACGTCAACACCAAAGGAACAGCTAACCTACTGGACATTCTCATCAACACCGAAAACAATGTAAAAAAACTTGTAGTAGCGTCTTCCATGAGTATATATGGCGAAGGAAAATACTACTGCGAAAAATGCTCCTCGGATGTTTACCCAATATTACGCAGCGAAGATCAACTTGAAAAGAAGCAGTGGGATCACTTCTGTCCGTCATGTGGTCATCCATTAACGCCATTGCCAACAGATGAAGAAAAACCATTGCTATCAACATCCATATACGCCATGACAAAGAGGCACCAAGAGGAAATGTGTCTCTTAATAGGAAAAACCTACGGCATCCCAACCATCGCCCTCAGATACTTCAACGTCTACGGCTCAAGACAAGCCCTCTCAAACCCCTACACAGGATGCGCCGCCATCTTCACAAGCCGCATACTCAACAACAAACCACCCTACATATTCGAAGACGGAAACCAAACACGCGATTTCATTCACGTAAAAGACATAGCCAAAGCCAACCTAAACGCCCTAGAACACAACAACGCAAACTACCAAGCCATAAACATCGGAACGGGAACTCCACTCTCCATAAAAGCGCTAGCCGAAACCCTAACAAAACTCTACGATAAGCCCAACCTCCAACCATACATATTCAAGGAATACCGTAAAGGCGACATCCGCCACTGCTACGCAGACACAACCAAAGCACAAAAACTACTAAACTTCCAACCAACCATCAGCCTTGAAGACGGACTAGCCGAACTAGCAGAATGGGCCAAAACCCACAACTGGAGAGACATAGACCTCTTCGAAAAAGCCTTGAAAGAACTAAAAGAAAGACACCTTGCATAAAGTTTCAACATTTTCAGGGCTTTGATCGATCGATCATTTACAAAACATCTCAACCCTACATCAAACACAACACGCAACAACCCACAAAAACAAAATCCAAAAAGCAACCCAGACTCATCAGAAATATTCACAGCCATACAGTAAACTATTAGTCTAAACACGAATGCACTCCAGAATACTTAAAACCTCAAAGAAAAACAAGTATAAACGTGACTCCTTTATGAAGGGAATAATTCTCCATGGTGGATACGGAACAAGGCTCAGACCACTCACCCACACAGGTCCAAAACAGTTAATCCCCGTGGCTAACAAACCCATCTCCCAACACGCATTAGAAGACCTAATTGAAGCTGGAATAAACCAAATAACCATCGTGCTCGGCAACGCACATCCAGAAAAAGTAAAAGAACACTACGGTGACGGAAGCAAATTCGGCGCAAAAATCATCTACATTAATCAAGGAGAACCAAGAGGCATAGCCCACGCCATCGGACTATGCGAACAAAATATGCAAAACCAGCCCTTCATCGTATACCTAGGCGACAACCTCATAAAAGGCGGAATAAAAGAATTCACCCAACACTTCCAAACCTCAAACCACGACGCCATGATACTCCTGTGCGAAGTACAAAACCCACAACGCTTCGGCGTCGCGAAATTCGACGAAAACGGAAAACTTGCAGCCTTAATGGAGAAACCAAAGCAGCCCTCAAGCAACTACGCACTTACAGGCATCTACTTTTTCAAACCAACAATCTTTGACATGATACGAAGGCTAAAGCCTTCTGGAAGGGGCGAATTAGAAATAACAGAAGCCATTCAGCTTCTTCTAGAAAACGGCTACAACGTTGATTATCAAATCGTTAATGGATGGTGGAAGGACACAGGCGCCCCAGAAGACATCCTCGAAGCCAACAGACTCATCCTCGACGAACTAAAACCAGAAATCAAGGGCGAAATCGAAAACCACACATCCATACAAGGAAGAGTGTCAATAGGCGAAAACGCCAAAATAAAACATGGAGCCATAATCCGAGGACCAGCAATCATAGGAAACAACTCCACAATAGAAAACGACGTATACATAGGACCATACACAAGCATCGGCAACAACACAACAATCAACAGCGGAGAAATAGAAAACTCCATAATAATGGACAACTGCCACATAGACATCGACGACCGAATAACCGACAGCCTCATCGGACCAAACTCCACCATCACATCCAACAAAAACAACAAACCAAAAGCAAGAAGATTCTTCATAGGCGAACAATCCCAAATCATCCTCTAAAAAGTGAAGCCTCCATGCAAAAACTAATCAAGGGCATAGAAATCCGAAAGCTCCAAAAAAACGCAGACGAAAGAGGAACTCTCTGTGAACTGCTAAGAAACGACTGGAGCGAATTCGAAGAATTCGCAATGGCCTACTTCTCCACAACATATCCAGGCGTTGTCAGAGCTTGGCACCGCCATCCCAAAACCAAACAGATAGACAACATGTGCATAATCCAAGGAATGGCAAAAATCGTAGTCTACGACGACAGAAAGAACTCAACAACAAAAGGAACAATCAACGAATTCATAATCGGCGAAGACAACATGACCCTACTAAAACTCCCAGGCGAATGCTGGCACGGCTTCAAAGCCCTAGGAACAAAATCTGTCATCCTCTTAAACTTCCCAAACAAACTATACAACCACGAAAACCCAGATGAAGAACGCTTACCACCAGACACCACAAAGATCCCCTACGACTGGAAACTCGCACCATGGCTAAAACACGGATGACCACACATTGAAACTCTTGGTAACCGGCGGACTCGGCTTCATCGGCAGCAACTTCATTCGACACATGCTTACCAAACACAAGGATATCCAAATAATCAATTTAGACAAACTCTCCATAGGCTCCAACCCAGCGAACCTGAAAGATGTTGAAGCAGACAACAGATACAAATTCGTAAAGGGAGACATAGCCGATAAAACGCTTATCAAGAATCTCCTCAACGAAGCAGACACCGTTGTAAATATCGCAGCTGAAACCCACGTGGACAGAAGCATAGCAGAGCCATCGCCCTTCTTCCACAGCAACACCATGGGCGCTTTAAACCTATTTGAGGTGGCGAGAAAAAACGGGAAGCGCATATTACAAGTATCTACAGACGAAATCTACGGCGACATAATCCAAGGCTCATTTAAAGAAGACGACAAACTCAAACCATCCTCACCCTACTCAGCCAGCAAAGCTGCCGCAGACCTATTCGCACTTGCCTACCACAGAACCTACGGCTTAAACATAGTCATAGCTAGGTGCACCAACAATTACGGCCCTTATCAATTCCCAGAAAAACTAATCCCCAAAACCATAATTAGAACCCTACTCGGACTCTCAGTTCCCATCTATGGCAAAGGTTCAAACATAAGAGACTGGATATACGTCCAAGACTTCTGCGAAGCCATAGACCTAATACTCAACAAAGGAAAAAGTGGAGAAATATACAATGTCTCAGCTGGTAACGAACTTACAAACATAAACATCGTAAAAATGATCCTAAACCTAATGAGCAAACCTGAAAACACACTAACCTTTGTCGAAGACAGACCCGGTCACGACATAAGATACAGTTTAGATTCATCTAAGCTAAGGAACGAATTAGGCTGGAGTCCTAAACATAGTCTCCAAGGGGCACTTAAAACAACAGTAAACTGGTATATGGATAACGATTGGTGGTGGCGACCCCTATCAACGGAATCAATTCTTCACCCAACTCCTTGGAAACTAAAGTGGTGAAACTGAAACTCTTGGTAACTGGAGCAAGCGGACTGCTAGGCCATAAAGTAGCTCAGTTGGCATTAGAAAAAGGCCATGAAGTTTACTCTCTATACAACGAACACCCAACAACTTTTGGAACCCCAATCAAACTAGATTTAACAAATCAAAGCGAAATCTCAAAAGTCATTACCAAACTAAAACCCGACGCTGTAATCCACACAGCAGCATACACCGATGTAGACGGTTGCAAAACCAACCAAGACCTCGCATGGAAAATAAACGCAGAAGCAACCAAACACATAGCCATAGCATCCGCCAGCATAAACTCACACCTAACCTACGTTTCCACGGACTACGTCTTCGACGGCGAAAAGGGATTCTACACGGAAGAAGACAAAACCAACCCAATAAGCTACTATGGCTACACAAAACTGAAGGGAGAAGAATTCATTAAAGAACACGCCAAAAAATGGTGTATTGCTAGGCTCAGTGTTCTCTACGGATGGTTAGATTATAAACAAAATTTTGCCACTTGGCTGATAAACAGCCTAAATCAAAAGAAAAAAGTAAAAGTTCTCAAAGACCAATACGTCTCACCCACATTAAACACAAACCTAGCCCAAATGCTGCTAGAAATCACGGAAAGAAAAATACTTGGAATCTTACACACAGCAGGAGGCACACGGGTCAGCAGACATGAATATGCACTGAAGCTTGCTGAAGTTTTCAACCTAAACAAGGATTTGATCAAGCCCGCAAAAATGGGCGAAATGCCATGGAAAGCCAAAAGACCCAGAGACTCATCATTAAACGTAAATAAAGCAACAGCTCTATTGAATAAAAAACCCCTAACACTTAACCAAGCTCTTGAGGTAATGAAAAAAGAGAAAAACCCAATAGAATATACAAAAACAAAAAGACAGGTAAGCATAAATCCTTAACGTGAGCTTTCATGTGGAAAGTGATATCCTCCAAATTGCACTACTCCTCGCCCTTCCTTAGCGTCTTTGAAGATAAATTAATCCTACCCAACGGAGAGCAAGCCTCTTTCTCAAGGCTAGACATGCCCGACTTCGTCACAGTCTTACCTATAATCTCAACAAAGATAGTCATGATACATAACTATCGGTACCCAGCTAACCAATGTTTCCTTGAGCTACCTTCTGGCATCATGGAGAAAGGAGAAAACCCGTTACAGTGTGCCAAGAGGGAACTCAGAGAGGAAACAGGATACCGCGCTAAGCTCTCCTACGTGACTTGGTACCACCCTTCTAGCCGATCTCGTCAAAAAGCCCACATCTTCCTGGCCACCTCCCTCCTCGGGGGACCCCCCGACCGAGATCGAACGGAGCACCAACAGGTAGTAACCATCCCACCCCAACAGATTTTAAATAAAATGGATCAAGGAAAGCTCCGACACGCACCAACTATCGTAACCCTCAGCATATGCAGAAAATTTCTCCCTTCCCCAACTGAGTGAAAATCATCGTCGAATTCAAGCATTAAAACAACAGAGAAACCACCACCAAAAAAGCTGGTCGGAGGTGAAAGTATTGAGTAAGGATCAGGCCATTGGAGCGTTCATCTGCATTGTTTGCGTAGCTCTAGCAATCACCTATGCTATTGCACTTTTCTGGCCAACTTTGGAAGCTATTAGGTTATGGCTCGTTGCCGTTCCAGTGTTCGTCGCGTTCGTTGCTATCCTAGGCATAGGTGCTTGGATAGGGTGGACAATGGCTACCACTCCACCGCCAAAACCCATGGAAGATTTGCAACCCGAACAAAAAGAAGAAACGCGCTCCACTAATAAGTGACAACATAGTCAATTAACTGAAAAGAGTTAAGAAATCGTCTTTTTTTCACTTTGCAACTTGCAAACAAGAATTCTTTCTCTGAAACCAAGTGATAGTTCTTTCTAAACCTTGTTCTAAACCTATTCTAGGTTTCCAGCTTAAAAGTTTCTCCATTTTGCTTGTGTCTGGACATCTTCGTTTTGGATCATCTTTCGGCAAAGGATGGAAAGTAAACTGAGAAATGCTTCTGGTAACCTGTTTAATCTTGTTTGCAAGTTCCAAGATGCTTATTTCCCTAGGATTTCCAACATTTACAACTTCTCCTTTAGCCTTCTCGTTGAGCGTCAGCAACATCAAACCTGTAATAGTGTCAGTTGCATAGCAAAACGACCTAGTTTGCGCACCATCTCCATAAATGGTGATAGGCTTGTTAGTCAACGCTTGTGTAATAA
>Ga0315280_10003433_pt1 | contig 24378 bp, 23 predicted proteins | sample YL17G06_40_MG_FD_203697 | JGI IMG/M metagenome (GOLD analysis project Ga0315280, IMG submission 203697) | Sediment microbial communities from Yellowstone Lake, YNP, Wyoming, USA - YL17G06_40 | ecosystem: Environmental > Aquatic > Freshwater > Lake > Sediment | place: USA: Wyoming | collected... | reverse complement strand
GTTCGACCCCGTCAGGGTCGCGGGGATGGGGCGACCGGTTTCCGTAGGTTTCACCTACGGCTATTCACATTCGTTCCCTTCGGGAACGTGGCGCTTGCACGTGATCGGAGAAATGTCCAAACTCGAGTCTCTGTCGCTACGACAGAGAGCGTAGCTGCCTTCTCCAATACGCAGTAGCTATGAGCCCCGCAAGTGTCTTTCTTGAACTCTTCGAAGATGCCCGGTGTGCCGACCTCCTCGGAATGTACGATCCTTCTATATGTCATTTGTAAGTCTTTCCTGTCCGCGAATCTCTTGCGTCTTGGCGTCCGCCTCAGGCGGATTGCGTGAGATTTGTTGGTGAAGGATTGCGGCGTTCGGTTGGCACATCCAGTGAATTCGGAGAACGATTGCCCAAGAGCTAACGACAAATTGCATAGAACCACCAAAGGCGAAAACGATCCACGAATCGCGCGAATTTACGCGAATAGAGAAGGCCTCGCCAGAGCGGTCAGTCCACAAACTTTTCCCAGAGGATGGTGTCTTGGCCATACCAGTGGTTTCTCAAGATGCAGATTCTCGAATATCCGCGGCGCGCCAGGACAGCGTGGGAAGCCTCGTTTGTGGTCAACGTGTCGCACCATATCTTGTGACACCCTCGGGGATGGACCGTGCGTTCGAGGACCGATAGCAGGGCACTTCCCACTCCATGTCCGCGCCGCTGTGGGTCAACCCCAAACCAGGCGAGCCAGATAACCCCTTCCTCATACTCGCTCAGGCAAAAGCCGATGATCTCGTCGCCGTTCTTTGCCACAAGGACGGAATCGGGATCATTTTGCACCGACTCGATGAGCCGCGAGGGCAGGTATCGGGCCATCTCCTCGCGCCGAGCCCACTGGTTGTCGTACTCCGGCGAGAAAATGATTTGTCTTACCAATTGGCTGACCGCTTCCGCCTCCTCAGGGGACATCCGGTCAACCTCGATCTCAGTCCGAATGCCTATTGCTACCTGAACACTCATTGCTCAACCTTCTTTTCCTCACAAGCCACTGATGAGAGATTTATACACCGATGCAAACTAATGTCTTCGACCAAGCCGTAGATCCCCCATGAACATTTTGGAGGTCGCGTTTCAGCATGTTCGTTTCCCAGCCTGAAGGGCGTGCCTCGACCGTGATTCTCGTGGGAGATGGTCTTGGACTGTGGAAGTATCGCTGAAGGGTATGGGTGAGACTTCGTGCGGTTTTTTTCGTGACCACGGTTCCGTGGTCGCTGAACTGTCTGAGTCAGAATCCACTGTACCGCATCTCTCCTTTCGTGGCCGAGAAAGGCATCTGCCTCAAATTTTTCGCAGGACAATTTGCCAGGGGTCTTGCCCTGCGGTTTTCAGTACCATTTATCTTTGATTTGGCTCCGTCAAGCCAATTCTGCGCCAACCGGAGCAAGGCTTAAGTCGCCTAAATACAACGTTCCGCTGCCAATGGAGTAAATGTGGAGCATGAACTCTTTGGCCCCGGGTTTGGGTTTGCCTTTGACGGTGTATTTGGTCCATTCGGGCGCGACTATCTGGCGAAGTGTGCCGCGAGCACCGCTTTCGAAATTGACGAAGATTTGGTTGTCGCCTTCGCCTTTTCCCCAGAAGGTCAGGACCAGCTCGGCTGTCCCTTCGAGGATGGGCAGATGCGGAGTTGAGATGCCGATTCGTCCACGAGCCCCTTGCAGCGGATGCCTGCGGCGTATTTGCCCGAATGGACATTTGGGGCCTCGGCCCAGAAGTTCTCACAGTCGCCACCCCACGACCACCCTCCATGGGGTTTGGCTTTTCCTTTGAGATTCTGGAACGCATTCACCCTGTGAGAAGGCATCGTTTCTGTCAAGGATGTGCTGGTCTTGATTCTTGTGGCACGTTGCGAAGACGCATGCGACGTCGCATTTTTTGAGATCGCCCAATGCTACCAGTTGTCCAGCCGTTTTTCTGTCTTCAGTCCGGTCTAAGTTAAGGCATATCAACGCTCAATCATATATCTTGTCTGCCAGCCGTTGGAGGTCGCTATCTGGCATATTCTATGCTCTCCTCCAATAGCGGGTTTAAGTGAATTAAAGAAAGGAGGGTCCTACCATGACACTGGCAAGATGGAGACGACACGAGTGGAGCCCGTTCCGCGAATTGGCGCGGCTCCAGGAGGAAATGGATCGGATGTTCGATTACCCTCTGGGCCGAAGGTTTCCGTTCGTGGAGCCGGCCTTCACACCGGCTATTGACCTATACCGTGAAGAGGATCGGCTGAAAGCCAAGGTTGATCTGCCCGGAGTCGAACCCAAGGACATCGAGGTTAGCGTCACAGGCAACGTGCTGACAGTCCGAGGCTCAAGAAAAGGCGATCGCACCGAGAAGCGCGACGGCTACGAATACCGCGAGCGGACGTTCGGCGAGTTTGAGCGCTCGATCGAGTTGCCCATTCCCGTTGACGCGAACAAGATCGAAGCCAGTTTTTCGCATGGCGTGCTGGACATCACGCTGGCCGTGAGCGAAGAGGTCAAGCCCAAGCAGATCGAAGTCAAGGTGAAGTAAGCGCCAAGTCGGTGGGCAATCCATGCGATCGGGCGATCGGTTTCGTCCCGATCGCTTTTTTTATTTCCGGCAAGCGTCTGGCTCGAAGTCCAGGAGTTCGATCCTGGCGCCAAGGGAGCAAAGATCGTCGAAAAAAGCGGGGTAGGATTTCGCCACATGGTGGGCGTCGAGAATCGTCACGGGTCGCCGACAGCGAAGCCCAACAATCGTCAGGAGCATGATGACGCGGTGGTCGTTGTGGGCCTCAAGTTCGATTCCGCCCTCCAGTCCGTCTGGCGAGCCGACAATCTCGAATGCATCCCGTTCTTCGCGACACTCAATTCCCAGCTTGCGCAATTCGGCCAACGGCTCGCTGATGCGGTCACATTCCTTGAGCCGGAGATTGCCGACGTTGAAAAAGCGGGATCGCCCTTGCGCCAGGCAGGCGGCTCCAGCCATCGCCAGCACGGCATCGGTCGCTTGATCACCATCGAATTCGATCCCAGAGAGTCGGCCTGTGCCGCGGACGGTGACCTCGGGCGGCGACCAGTTGACGGGAACACCCATCTGAGAGAGAACATCCACAATTGCCTGTTCGCCTTGTTGGTCGCAATAGAGTCGGCGGACTGCGACGTCGGATTCTGTGATTGCTGCCGCCGCCAGGATCGCTGCCGCACCAGGCCAGTCGCCATTCACAGAGTAATCGCCCGACTTGTACGACTGCGCCGATGGGATGCGGAAATTCATCAGATCGTTGCTGACCTCGACTTCGATCCCTGCCTGGCTCATCACATCGAGAGTCGTATAGACCAAAGGTTTTGATTTCAGTTCCTCGAGGACTTCGATCTCGACCGGCTCGCCGACCAGAGGTGAAAGAAACAGCAGAGAGCTCAAGAACTGCGAACTTCGAGCGCCCGAGACACACACTTTCCCGCCGTGCAACCGCCCGCCCTCGATGACGACAGGCAGGCGACCGCCTTCGCCGGACCGACAGTGCGCCCCGAGTTGTTCCAGCGCTTCGAGCAGGTCGCCGTGCGGTCGCTTGCCTAACGAATCGGCATACTGGGTGACGAACTCGACGTGATCGAGCAGCGCGCCGACGCCCATTAACATCCGCGCGACCGCTCCGGCATTTCCGGGGTCCAGTTGGCCGGGGTTGCGAGGCCGTCTCCCGAAACCCTCCACCCGCAATGTCGTTTTGTTTTCCCATTCGAGTTTGGCCCCAAGTGCTTCGAGACAACGCATCATCGCGTGGGCATCGTCGCTTCGAGCGGGGAACCGAACCTTGCTTGTGCCTTCGGCAAGCGCGGCAACCAGGAGGTAGCGCGTCGTGTAGTTCTTGGAAGGCGGCGACTCAATGGTCCCGCGCAGACAGGCCGTCGGACGGACAATGGCACGCGGTCGTTTCATTCGAGCGTTTCCTCGTTTTCGGAGCTCGAGTCGGTCAACCCGTGTTTTTCGAGCCGGTAGCGGAGCGTCGCTCGGGTCAGCCCCAGCAATTCCGCCGCGGCCGTCTTGTTGCCCCGCGATTTTTCCATCGCCTGAATGAGAAGAGATCGCTCGAGCTGTTCGAGTGCGATGCCCGCGTTGGGCAGGCGGAAGACAGCATCGGAAAGCGATTTCTCGCTCGATGCGGGGTGGACGACCGCTTCGGGCAAGATGTCGGTTGTCACCGTATCGCCGCGCAGCAAAATGACGGCCCGCTCGACGTAGTTCTGCAATTCACGCACATTTCCCAGCCACGGATAGTCGAGCAGGACTTGTTCGGCCTTGGGCGCAATCTTGGGAACCTTCTTGCCCATCTCGGCGCAAAAGCGCTCCAGGAAGAATCTGACCAGAGGAAGAATGTCTTCACGGCGTTCCCGAAGCGGCGGAATGGTGATCGGAAAAACGCTGATGCGGTAGTAAAGATCCTCCAGGAATCGGCCTTCCGCGATCCGGGCCTTGAGGTCCTGATTGGTGGCCACAACGATCCGCACGTCGGCGCGAACGGTCTGGGTCCCGCCCAACCGATCAAACTCCTTTTCCTGAACGACCCGGAGGATTTTGGCCTGAAGCGGCAGGGCCATTCGGCTGATCTCATCGAGCAGAAGCGTGCCCCCGCCGGCCAGTTCGAATCGTCCTTTCTTGCGGTCGGTGGCTCCGGTGAAAGCGCCCTCCTCGTAGCCGAACAATTCGCTTTCGAGCAGATTCTCCGGCAAAGCGGCGCAGTTAATGGCAACAAAGGGTCCACGCGAGCGCGGGCCGTTGAGATGGATCGCCCGCGCGAGCAATTCCTTGCCTGTCCCGCTCTCGCCGATGATCAGCACCGTTGTGTTGGAGGCGCCAACTTGCTCGGCCAGCAGGAGGACCTGTTTCATTCCTTCCGAGTGGGCGATGATCGAACGGAAGTCATAAAGGCGTCGAACTTCGTGTCGAAGATAAACATTTTCCGAGATAATCTGTCGAAGTTCGAGCGCCTTTTGAACCGCCAGCTTGATCTGTTCGGGCACAAACGGCTTGCGAATGTAATCTATGGCCCCGGCCTTCATGGCCTCGATAGCCGAATCCACTGTCGCGTGGGCGGTGATGACGAGCACAGGAATGTCGGGCCACTTTTCGCGAATGTGTCGGAGCAATTCCAGGCCGTCCATGCGAGGCATTACCAGATCGGCGATGACCAAGGCGGGCAAGTTGCTTTCGACCTTCTCTAATGCCTCCAGACCGTCCGCCGCAGGGATGGTCTGATAACCGATGTGCTTGAGCTCGAACTCAAGCACGTCGCGAAGTTGATCGTTATCCTCGGCGATCAGAATTTTCTGCTCCGGCATGGTTAAGCCTTTGGAAGCATTCTCAGGGTCACCCTTGTCTTGGCAACAATGTTTCCCCTTTACGCCAGAGACTATGAACCGCCTCGCCCAGCTGTCAACGGCCAAGAACACTGACTGTCCGCGAGGAGTGAGACTCCCGAATTCCTGAAGCGGGCACCTCAGCGAACCACCTTATGATAGAGGGGCGCAACATGTACGTGTTCAGCACCGCGTTGCAGCTGTTTGGAACTCTTTGTGTCATTAACCCCGTGATTGGTATGCATTTGGCGCTGGCAAAAAACACGGGCTGGAAGCCCATACCATCGATCTGAGAATTGATTTTGTTTGGTGGTATAGGCATCCTGCCTGTGGCAAATTCACCCTTTGGCAACCAGCGCTAAACATATACCCGCGATTCATCGCGGGGAATCGTCGGAACCGCCTCGCTTCTTCCGAACCGTTTCAACGGTTTCCCCATTCTCGGTCGCCCTGTTTCGCAAAAACCGTTAAAACGGTTGAAAACCCATTGGACGCTCTCTCCCCGCGATGAATCGCGGGGTTAATGAGAAGAGACTTCCGGGGGACTGGCGTTAAGCATATTCGAATCACGGGGTTATAGACAAGGAGCTTTCAAGAGCCCAGCCCCAAACGCATGTGGGCGCAGCATGCTGCCTCCCTACAAGGGAAAGGCCGACCAGATTGGCTGGGTCTCGTTACCACTTGCGTGCGAGTCCAAGATGTTCAAGAAGGGCCTTGAGGAAGGTGATGTTTGTCTCGTTATAGGATTTTTCGGCCTCGAGGTTCTTATTGAGAAGAAACTGTGAATCGCCAATGACGACGAGCCGCCCTTTGCCGCACGGCTTGGCGACGATCAGCGGATATTCACCGTGAGCTGAGATCACCTCGGCTTCGCCCGAACGGTTGTGCACCGACCATCCCTCGTAAAACATGGCTTCCAGACCGAGAACGGGTGACGGAACGCGGAAATAGCCGAGCGGCATGTTTTCGATCTCGATGTCGAAAGCCTCAAGCAGGGGACGGCTCGCATGGGATTCCTCCCATCCCACCGAAACGATCACCGCTCCGCCTTCCTCAAGATACCGTCGGACGGTCTGGATTTCAGTCGGGCTGAAGCGCCTCGCGGGAGCGGCAATGACGAGCAAACGGGCCGCGGTGATTGTCTCGGCATCGAAGTCGTGGAGATTGAAGGCCAGGAGGCCGTTGCGCATGAGGTTCATCTGGAGGCCCATCAAACCATCATCGCGCCAGCCTTCTTCGGAGGCCATCGGCAAGTGGGCCAGATCGAGATAGGCGATCTCGCCGCGCCAAGGGTGGTGGCAGATGCTCGTCCAGTAGCGTTGAGCTGTTGTGGGGACGACAAGAGCAACCAGCGCGAGAGCGAGCAAGGTCCACTGTCTCGGCGGGTTTTTCCTGAGTAGCAGAAAGGTCGTAATGACCAACAGGCCGACCGCAAGCGCAGATGTCACCGGCCCGATACCGTGCCCCTCAGGCATCGCAATCCATCGGAAGACGCGGCCAACAAAGCGATGCGTTCCCACGACGATCCCGTTGACGAAGGACGATGTGTCGCCAAAGACGAGCACCTTGCCGCGTCCGTAGCGTTGGGCCGCGACCAGGACCGTATCGCCCAACGGCTCATCGGCATCGAAAACCATATTCCCCAAATAGGCATGGTCGGGCTTGAAGCGATTGCCGGCGTCTTCGAAACCATAGCGGCCCAGGATGATCGGATAGGCGGGCGGTTGAATCGCGAGCGACGCGCCGGTGACAATGCCCGCCTCGTTGCGCTCATCACCCAGGCCCACCGTCAATGGGTGCCACAGAAAGTCGTAGCAATGCAGCCAGCCGCCGACGGGAGAGATCGCCGAATCGAAATGGAAGGCAATCGAGGTCGGCGCAAGGAGTTCGTTGACGAAAACTCTGCCCGACGGATCGAAGGGCGTGTGATCGCCCAAAACCATCAGGGTTCCCCCGCGGCTGACAAAATCCCAGATCGCAGCGGACGATGTTGTCGGCAGTGGATGATTGAGGTTGATGATGACAAGCGCCGAGGCGTCGGCGAGCGAAGACGAGGTGATTTCGCCTGTCTTGCGGCTGGCCAGGCCGAGCGATTCGACAAATCGTGGCAAGTTACCGAACATTCCCGCCGACATAGGACCATACTGTCCCCATTGCGGAGATTCCCAGTTCAAAAAGCCTTTTTCGTAAAAGACAATGGGCCTTGTTTGTGGCGACAGTCCTTCGGACGGCAAGTAGCAGAGGAGGGCGACAGAAACGGCAAAGAAAGGAATCGTCAAGGTCGCTCCCAGCCATTTTCCGTTGGAAGGCATCGGCGGTTCGGTTGCCTCGTGCCCGCGAGTGCCAGCCCAAAACACTATGGGAATGTTCAGAAGGAAAAGGGCGAACGGGAAATTCCAGGGCACGCTTCGCGTCAGGAGAGCTTCATACCAGCGCAACTGCTCGACTGACCGACCTGCGAGCGCGTTGACGGCGGGAAGGAGTAGAGCGAGCGCCCATGCTGAGAGAACGAGATAAAGAACTTGGGCGACGAGCGTCAGGCCAATCGGTGCCAGAAGATCGCGCCATCGCCGTCGCTCGCCAGAGATCCACTTTGCGCCCCAAAAGAGAAGCAAAAGGCCGGTGATTGCCAGGCCGGCATAGGTTGGACGAAAGTCAATGGCAGCATAGGCATCTTGCCTGTGAATCGTTGTTTGGGCGAGCAGATTGCCCACCGCACATGCGGTGTGGGCAAGCCATCGCCCGACATACCATGCCCCGGGAACCGTTTTTCCCAGTAGCAACAAGACAGAAAAACCAAGCGCGGTCAGGACACAGGCCGGCGTATCGTCCGCTTCGAGCCCGAGGCCTTTGATCAAGAACCAAAGGCCCACCGTTGCCAGTGTCAACGCGGCCACGGCGATTGGCGGTTCGAACTGAAAGGTAGCCAGGCCGCCGATAAATATGAGGATTCCCAATAGCAATGCGCCCATGTTGTGCTTGTGCAAAGGTTTCTCGATGTGGGTGAGGCAGAAGACAGCGAAGCATAACAAGGCGAATGTGCGCTCGAGCTGATGGGTCATTTCGCCGGCATTGCGCGAAAGAAAAACGAGGCTGCCGAGAAAAAGAACCGCTCTGATTGGTATCCGCGCCACGCAAGCCGCTCCCGAAACCAATCTCTATTCCCATCGGCGACGAGGCTCGAACCAATACCGAGGGAACAAAGGTCAATTAGCCGTGGCTTGCGTCAATGTCAAGACTTGCAAGGTCGCTGGCCCGGAACGGGGTGCATGTCCAAATTCCAGAAGATGTGCCGTTCCGCACATTTGTCAGTTCCCCCCGACAGGATAGCCCGGCTTTCTTCCCACGCTCCCCTGAAAGGGGAGGCGAAAATAGCCAGGGGCAACGCCCCTGGAACGCAAGACCGTCCTCGGACAAGCTCTGTAGGAGCGAGCGAAACCAGCCGGCCCAACCCGCCGTTCGCGCGCCCCGTCAGGGCTTGACCACCGCGGGGCCGTCGTTTTCCAGGGGCGTTGCCCCTGGCTATTTTCGCTCGTCCCTTCAGGACGCGGAAGAACGACTCTTTCCGCAATCGCTTGTGCCTTGGCGGCTTTGGGTTGGCGCGCAAGGCGCGAAAGACCTTTCTCCACGAACACGGGCGACGACCCACGCCATCCGACCATCGTGCCGCCACACGATACTTTATGCGCGATATAGAGGCCCATAACGGCCTCGATGCGATTCGCACTGGCGCCTGTTATGAGGTTCCCGACAAATGGAATTCGGACATGCACCCCCCGGAACGGGGTACATCCGGTTCGCGTTCGGCTGGTAAGCATTCGGTCGCCCTATGGAGTGGGCAGGCCCGACTTCGCCTTGTTTCGTCCCGGCTTGGTGGGAGGCGATAGGATCAGGGTCTCAAGCGGCGCCAGCTCGAGCGCAGTGTCAAGCCACCGCAGGCCAAACAGGGCGGGAAAAGGGTCTGTGGGCATTCGCAATTGACAGGGGGCCGGAGGGGCTGATATGGGAACGGGCCTACTGTTCGTGGCGACCCGGAGGCGGCGCGCGATCTTCTTGATCTCTGCCCTTAAGAGCCGGCCGCGTGCGGGAAGGCAAACAGAAGCGGCCGAGGTGGAAAGCCTTGAATCTCGACACACTGTTCAGCGAGCGAATTCTGGCGTTGCCTGTTTTGTTGTTTTCAATCGTCGTGCATGAGTTTGCGCACGCCTATGCAGCCTATCGCGCCGGTGATATGACGGCGGCGTATCAGGGACGGCTGACGCTCAACCCGCTGGCCCATCTTGACCCAATCGGGACCGTTCTTATCCCCATTCTTCAATTCTTTGGGCCGTCGAATTTGCCGCTGATCGGCTGGGCCAAGCCGGTGCCGGTCAATCCACTTCGGTTTCGCAGTTCGGAATGGGACATTTTTGTGTCGCTTGCGGGACCCGGTTCAAACTTCTCGCTGGCTATTCTTTCCGCCATCCTTTTGAAGATATTGGTGATGACGGGCGCTGTCCCTTCACCCGCATTGCAACCTCTTGTGACGGTCCTGATGTTCTTTGTCGGGATCAATGTCGCGTTGGGTGTATTCAATCTGATCCCAATCCCGCCGCTGGATGGCTCGCGTGTTCTCTACCGTTTGCTCGCCTCGGCGCGTTCGCCATTGGCCGACCGTTACGCGGCCATCGAGCCTTACGGCTACTTCATTTTGATATTGATTCTGGTCACACCCGCCTCGAAATTGTTCTACTGGATGGTTCATTTTTGTCTCACTTTTCTGATGGGTTTCATTTTTTAGGACAGGGAGTTTGGAATGGGCAAGAAGCGCATTTTGAGCGGGATGCGCCCGACCGGTCGGCTGCATTTGGGCAACTATTTCGGCGCGCTGGAAAACTGGGTAGGCCTTCAGGATGAATACGAGTGTTTCTTCATGGTGGCCGACTGGCACGCACTGACCTCGGAGTGGCAGGACACTTCGGAAATCCGCGAGAACGCCCACCAGATGGTCATAGACTGGCTGTCGGTGGGACTCGACCCCAAGCGAAGCGCCCTGTTCGTCCAGTCGCAAGTCAAGCAACACGCCGAACTGGCATTGTTGCTGGGGATGTTCACGCCGGTGCCCTGGCTCGAACGTTGCCCAACTTACAAGGAACAGATCGAGCAAATGGCCAACCGCGATCTGTCGAACTATGGGTTTCTGGGCTATCCGGTTCTCCAGGCGGCGGACATTACCGTTTATGACGCCGTGGCCGTGCCTATTGGCGAGGACCAGGTGCCCCATCTCGAAATGACCCGCGAGATGGTTCGACGGATCAACCATCTGTATGGCGAAGTGCTCGTGCAGCCGCAGGCGATTCTGAGCCATGCGCCGAAATTGCTGGGCTTTGACGGGCGGAAGATGAGCAAAAGCTACGGCAATTGTATTTACTTGTCCGACTCCGCCGACGAAGTGACGCAGAAAGTCAGACAGATGGTGACCGATCCTCAGCGGGTTCGGCGCGAGGACCCGGGAACTCCCGATGTGTGCAGCGTCTTTTCCTATCAAGAACTGGTCAGCAAGGACAAATTGGAGTGGATAGAGAAGGGCTGCCGCACGGCCGGGATTGGTTGTACGGATGACAAGAAACTTCTGGCCGAGCGGCTGAATGCGTTGCTCGAGCCGTTTCGTGTCAAACGCCGCGAACTCGAAGCCAATCCGCAAATAATAGACCGTGTGTTGGAAGAGGGCAATACTCGCGCGCGCGAAGCCGCCGAGGCGACGATGCGGCGGGTGCGAAAAGCGCTGAAGATGTTCGAGGATTGACGGGCAATTCATGAATTGCCCCTGCCAAGAAACCCATGACCTATCGCATCAAATTACCTGTCTTCGAAGGCCCATTCGATCTCCTTCTCCATCTGGTGAAGGAGAATCAGATGGATATTTATGACATCGAGATTGCCAAGATCACCGAGCAATATTTGGAATACATCGAGGCCGCGGAGAAGCTGAACATCGAACTGGCCGGTGAGTTTCTCGTCATGGCCGCCACCTTGATCAACATCAAGTCGCGCGCCTTGTTGCCGATGCTGCCCGAGGCCGAGGAAGTCGGAGCCGAAGAGGACGAAATCACCAGCACGCGCGCCTTGATCCGTCAATTGATCGAGTATCGGCGGTTCAAGGAGGCCGCACAAACTCTGGCGGAGCGAGCGGAAGAGCAATCGCGCGTTTTCTATCGCACACGCATTATCCCGATTCTCGCGCCCGAAGCCGAAGAACAGGTGGTGGATAATCTCGAAGCGCTTTTCACGGCCTTCAGCCGGGTCTTGCGCTATGCCACCTCGGAGGAATTCCACCGCGTTCTGGAAGAGCGCTTTCGTGTCGAGGACAAGATGGCGGATATCGAGCAGCGGCTGTGCTTTGAGCCGAAGCTCAGTCTCAAGGCCTTGTTCGACCGATGCATCAACAAGCTCGAGAGCATCGTGACCTTTTTGGCCCTGCTGGAGCTGTGCCGGCGGCGTCGAATCCGGCTCGTTCAGAAAAAACCGTTCCAGGACGTATTTGCCACAGCCGTGGAGGTCCAGATTGAGAATGTCGGCCCGGAAAGACAACCGGAAACTAAGACAAAGTGACGCAAGCCCAGAAGATTCGGAAGCGGAAGAAACGGAGCCGCAGAAGGACGAATCTGTGGTCGGCGAATCGTCAGAATCGTCCGCCGAACCTCGAAGCGACGAGGCAGACGAGAGCGAGCGAGCGTCGGTCTCGGCGAGAGTGAAAACGCCTCGCGTTCGAAACGTGTTGGAGGCCAAGGCCGTTGTCGAATGCTTGTTGTTTGCGACGACCGATCCGTTGAGCCTCAAGCAAATCCGCGAGATCGTCTCTCCAATCAATATGACGGAGTTGCGCTTGTTGCTGGTCGAACTCCAGAACGAATACGATAGCCGCGGGAGCGGGCTGCAAATCGTCGAGGTGGCCGGCGGCTACCAGATGGCCACGCGGCCGCGTTATGCCGACTGGCTGGAGGCAATTTGCAGGCGCAAACATAAAACGGGCTTCTCGGTGGCAATGCTGGAAACGCTGGCGATCATTGCCTACAGGCAACCGATTGTTCGCGCCGAAGTGGACGCTATTCGCGGGGTGGATTCCAGTGGGGTCATTCATGCTCTCCAGGAACTCGATTTGATCGAAGCGGTTGGACAGAAGCAAGTCCCCGGACGGCCGTATCTCTATGGCACGACAAAAACGTTTCTCAAGCACTTCGGTCTGCGGAGTTTGTCTGAACTGCCTTCGATCGAGAGTCTGCGCGAGCGATTTGGATTGGACCAGAGATAACGGCGTTGGAAAAGTTCCGAATCCAAAAGTGGCTGGCCGCATGCGGCAAATTCGGCGCATGGTGACGGCGGTCGGGTGTCGAGTCGAGTAGTCGCGGGGCGTGTGAATCAGCCCGATTTCCTTGGGTCGGCTGCCTTCAGGCTAGCGGCGAGACTTGACAAGAGCCGAAGTTCAAGTACGTTATGAATTAACAGAGCTCGGATGTCCCCAACGCGAAAAGCGTTAGGACATGGAAGCGAGCATGAAACCACGAGGAGGCGGTGGACATGGTCGCCAAGTTCCTTCGCGGCATACAAGGCGTTCTTGGAACGAGAATCGAAGGCGTCATTTGGCTGGTATTGGGAGTATATGCGACCATGAGCATAGGGGATATTCTCAACGCACCGCGAACTCCATTTCCTCACCAAGGTCTTGTGATCTTTGTGCGCTGCACGCTGCCGAGTTTGATAGCGATCCTGTGTTTGGGGATTTTCGGCCGGCAGATCTTTCGCGGCTGGTGGTCGGGGAAGAAACTCGGACCGGTTGACCAGTTGCGTGATTCGACGCTTTCCAACGTCTTGTTTTCCACTCTGGTGGGTGCTTACCTGTCGGCAACGTTTCTGTCTATTCTTTATGAGGAGAAATGGAGAGGTGGGAAACAGGTTGGGGCTTCAAAATGGCTGATCCTCGGGGTCGCGATTTTTCTATTCTGTATGGCTGGGTGGCTTTACAAGCGGTGGCGTCGGGAGAAGAAAGGGATTGACGCAAGAGAAGAACGTGCCTGCTCTTCCACTCAATCGGCTATCGGATGGAAATCAAGCTCCTGATTGAATAGGAGACCGCAAAGGTATGGCGGTGGATGAAGCGAATAAACCTGTCGTTTTCACAAAGCACGCCCGAGAGAAGATGGCAGACCGGGGTGTTTCAGAGAAAGAGGTCGTCGAAGCCATTCGGATTGGCCGGCGGGAACGAGGCCAGCGCGGACTCTGGCAGTACAGATTGAACCTGGAATATCAGGCTATGTGGGCTGGAAAACTTTACGGAATCAAACAGGTTGCGCCGATTGTGGCGGAAGAAGCGGACCGCCACATTGTTATAACGGTTTATTCATTCTACTTTCGGGAAGGAACGCGGAAATGAAAATCACCTATGATCCGGAATCGGACGCACTCAGCATCCGATTGCTCGAGGGACGTTTCGAATGCCGAACGGTACGGTTGACGGACGATATCGCTCTGGACTTTGCGGAGGGCGAGCAGCTGGTGGCCATCGAGGTTCTCGGTGCAAGCCAATTGGGCGTGACACCGGAGCATCCCGAAGTGATTCTCGAGCGCCTGAAAGGAATCGTGGTTCAGGCGGCGTGAAGCTGCCACCAGTCGTTGCAGGAAGGACAAACCGATGACCAAACTCGACGGACTGCGCAAACGGATTGATTCCATAGACCGTCAGTTGGTCGAACTGCTGGATCGGCGGGCGGCTCTGGCGAAACAGGTCGGCGAGTACAAGCGCAAACATGGATTAGACTCCTACGACCCGGCGCGACAGAAAACCATCCTCAGCCGCGTGATGGAGCGTGGCCGTGGTCTATTCCCAAGTACCGGCCTCAAGGCGGTCTTCACCGAGATCATGTCGCATTGTCTGGCGCTCGAAAAGGCGGCGAAGGTCGGTTATCTGGGACCGCCCGCAACATTCACCCATATCGCCGCCGCGACCGAGTTCGGTTCGGCAGCCGGTTACGAGCCCCGTGACACAATCAACGATCTGTTCCTGGCGGTCGAAAAGGAAGATGTCGAATATGCCGTGGTGCCGGTGGAGAATTCGACCGGCGGCGTCGTTCACACCACGCTCGACATGTTTCTCGATTTCGACGTGCGAATTTGCTCCGAGATCCTGATGGCGATTACCCACAATCTTGTGGCTCGTTGCCGGCTCGGTCAGATTCGCCGGGTCTATTCGAATCCTCAGCCGTTTTCCCAATGCGCAGGATGGTTGACGCGCCATTTGCCCAATGCCGAGCGGATTGAAACGGCTACAACGGTCAAGGGCGTTCAGATGGCCGCGCAAGAGAAATACGCTGCCGCGATTGCCAGCGAATTGGCTGCGCGCATGTATAAGCTGAAGATTGTAGCCAGTGGGATCGAGGACACCCATTGGAACTCGACGCGTTTTTGGGTCATCGGCAAGAAAGTCTGCCCGCCGACAGGCAACGACAAAACCTCGTTGATGTTTTCGGTCAAGGATCGGCCCGGCGCGCTGTTCAATCTGCTCAAACCATTCGCCACCCAGGGAATCAACCTGACGAAGATCGAGTCTCGTCCCACGCGCCGGAAGGCGTGGGAATACGTCTTCTTCGTTGATTTGCAGGGTCACATCAACGACGCGCTCGTGCAGGCCGCGCTGAAGGAAATCGAGCCACATTGTGTGTTCGTTCGGGTGTTGGGTTCCTATCCGCTCGAGGTTCGTCCGCGTTCGGAGAGCGAGTATCGGTAAGAGGGACCACAGGTTTCGCAGATTGAATTCGGGGAACAAACCCGCAACTTTCTCATCTGGCGACGAAGCTTCAAAAGTTCGGAGTTCAAAGTCTAGTTTGCGCTTAGGGAGTTTTGCCTTTTGGGTTTGGAGTTTCCGCGCGAAAAAACAGTCACGGTCTGCGTTCCGGATCACGAGGTAAGCAATGGCCAAACAAAGGGGAAATGCGGAGGGCGATAAAGAGGCAGTGATTCGCTGTCGGCCTCACTTGCTCGCTCTGGCGCCTTATGCGCCAGGGCGGCCGATCGAAGAGGTTCAACGCGAATACGGCCTGAAGCGCGTTATCAAACTCGCTTCGAACGAGAACCCGCTCGGGCCGTCGCCCAAGGCCCTTGCCGCGATAGGCCGCCATGCCCGCGAGGTCCACCTCTACCCCGATGGCAATGTTTTCTACCTTCGCGAGGCCCTGAGCCGCTGCCTCAATGTTCGGCCCGAACAATTGATGTTTGGCAACGGCTCGGATGAACTGATCATCTGGTTGGCCCTGACCTATCTTTCGCCGCGCGACAGTATCATCATCTCGCAGTACTCTTTTGTTCGCTATCAGATGGCCGCGCAGTTGATTGGCGCACGCTGGAAAACGATTCCCTTGATCGGGTGGCGACATGACGTTCGGGCTATGGCGGAAGCCGTCTCGCGGCGGACTCGAATGATCTTTTTGGCCAACCCGGAGAACCCTGTGGGAACGATGGTTGGGCGCAAAGAGTTTGAGCGTTTCTTGAAGGCGATCCCGCGGCGCGTGATGATCGTTCTCGACCAGGCTTACTTCGAATATGTCCGGGCGAAAGACTACTTTAACGGCATTGACTATCTCAAGAGGTATCCAAATCTGGTCGTGCTGCGCACATTCTCGAAAATCTATGGGCTGGCAGGGTTGCGGATCGGCTATGGCGTGGCTCATCCGCAGATCGTCAGCGATGTTGATCGGGTTCGACCGCCGTTCAACGTCAACCGGTTGGCGCAAGAGGCGGCAATCGCGGCACTGGAGGATGTGGAGTTTGTCCGCAAGAGCATCGAATCCAATGAGGCCGGTCGCCGCTATCTCTATGGTGAGTTTGAGCGACTGGGGCTGGAATATATTCCTAGCCAGACGAACTTTGTTCTCGTTCGCGCCGGACGCGAGCGGCTGGACGGCAACGCAGTCGCCCAGGCGATGATGCGCCACGGTGTCATTGTGCGGCCAATGGCCTGCTTCGGATTGCGCGATTATGTTCGGATTACAATCGGCCGCCCCGAAGAGAACCGTCTGGCTATAAGAGTACTGAGGCAGTGCCTGAAGTAGCCTGGTAGGACAACGGGCGGAGAACCGACAATGATTACGCAAGTTGTGGTCAAGTACTTCAAGCAATTCGAGGACCAGCTCTTCGATCTGTCAGAGCACATCGTCCTGGCTGGTCCAAACAATTCCGGGAAAACCACGTTGTTGCAGGCCATAGCCCTCTGGAATCTGGCTCTGCGGAAATGGCTGGCCGAACGCGGTCCCACGTCCGGATCAAGAGCCAAGCAGCGGACCGGTGTACCAATCACACGCAAGGACCTCACAGCTGTTCCCTTGAGAGAACTGAATCTATTATGGACGGACACGGTAACAGGTCTTCGAACGGGAGAGTTTGGGGAGGGACAGAAACCCGGCTACCCGCGCCTTCTCACTATTACGCTTGCCGGGAAAAGTGCTAACCAGCCCTGGACATTGACCTTTGAATTCCGCTACCAGAGCAGCGAGCTCCTCTATGTCAAACCGGCTGCGGCACAGATAGACGATCTGCCAAAGGCAGCAGAGAACCTGACGGTCGTACACGTTCCACCCTTCTCAGGGATCGGTGCCGAAGAAACAAGGTACGACCAGCCGTACCAGGATCTGCTGATCGGACAGGGTAAATCGGGTGACATTCTCCGCAATCTCCTGCTTGAGGTTTACCAAAATCCCGACAAGAGACCCTGGGAAGACCTCTATTCGCAGATCGCAGGAATATTCGGCTACAGCTTATTGCCTCCACAATATGAAGGGCGTCCCTTTATCCTTTGCGAGTACTTGCCCGGCCTTCCGCGAGGTCGCGGGAAAAACGGCCTGCCGGAGCTGGACATCGCCAGCGCCGGCAGTGGCTTTCATCAAGTGCTCTTGTTGATGGCGTTCTTCTATGCCCGCCCCGCCAGCGTGTTCCTCTTGGACGAACCGGATGCCCACCTGCACGTCATCCTGCAAAAGGACGTTTACGATCTCTTGCGGCGGATTGCTGCCGAACGACGTTGCCAGCTGATCATTGCCACGCATTCCGAGGTGATAGTGGATGCCACAAGCCCGGACGTGATTCTATCCTTTTACAGGCAACCTCACCGCCTCGTTACGGACGTGGAACGCGATCAGGTCCGTGAGGCGCTCAAATGCCTTCCTGCCATGGACATCCTGCTGGCGGAACAATCACCCGGCGTACTCTATGTGGAAGGCGAAACGGATTTCAATCTGCTGCGGGCCTGGGCGCGCGTGCTGAATCACCCACTCTACGAGTGGTTTGCCAAAAGACCTTTTTGGCGCACTAACCAAGGTCGGCACCCCCAGGAGGCTCGGAAGCACTTCTTTGCGTTGCGGGCTGTCAATGCTCAACAGAAGGGGTATATGTTGCTTGATGGAGACAACCGTGGACTGCCGGATCACGAGATTACCGCAGAGGGGCTGTTCGTCAGCCGGTGGATACGTTACGAGGCCGAGAGTTACTTGATTCATCCCGACGCCCTGCGGCGGTATGTCGACTCGACAACGGGACCTTTGTTCGGAGAACCTGGCGCAAAGTACCTCGCTGATGAATTGCCGGGGGCTGTGTTGCGCGATCCCCTCGGCGATCATGACTACTTGAATCGAACCCCAGCCAGCAAGACTTTGCTTCCCGGCTTCTTCCGAGCGGCACAGACGCTCTTGCCCAGAAATGACTACTACCTGATCGCCGAACAGATGAGGCCTGAGGAAATTGCACCCGAGGTGGAACAGAAGTTGGATGAAATTGCGGCAACGTTCGGTATCCGCCATTAGCAACCTTTCGGAGGGCTTCTTGCAGATAGACACACTAGCTATTTACGGCGTTGGATTGCTGGGCGGGTCGGTTGGGCTGGCCGTCAAGGCGCGTGGGGTTGCGCGTCGTGTCATTGGCATTGGCCGTTCGCCCGAGCGACTGGCCGACGCGGTCAAACGCGGCGTCGTTGACGAGATGACGACGCGACTTGAAGAAGGGTGTGGCGAGGCCGACTGGATCGTTCTCGCCTCGGCCGTTTCGCACATTGTCGAATTGTTGCCCCAGGTCGCCGAGGTGTGTAAATCCTCGACCATTGTGACCGATGTTGGCAGCACCAAGACAACGATTGTTCAGCAAGCAGAGCGCATTTTCCCGCAAGACGGGCCATTTTTCGTTGGCTCCCACCCGATGGCGGGCAGTGAACGCAGCGGTGTTGCTCACGCCTCGGCCGATCTTTTCGAGAACGCCTGTTGCATCATAACCCCCACACAGACCACGTCGAGCGAGGCGCTCGGTCGCGTCGAGGAATTCTGGCGTTCGCTGGGAGCGCTCGTGGTGCGGCTCGATCCGAAGCGACACGATCGGGCGGTATCGGCGGTGAGCCATCTGCCCCACATGGCCGCCGTGGGCATTCTTCTGGTCGCGTCAGAGATAGGTGAGGAGGCGGACCTTCTTGCGAAACTGATTGGAAATGGTTTCAGAGATTCGACCCGAGTGGCTGCCGGGCCACCTGAGGTTTGGCGCGACATCTGTGTGGAAAACCGCGGGCCAATTGCCAACAATCTCGAACGTCTGGCCGAAGACCTGTTGTTGATCGCCGAGGAACTCCGCGACGGCCGGACCGACCGTTTGCTGGAACGCCTCCAGCGAGCGCGCGAGTTCCGAAAACGTCTCATTCCCTAGCCGGCGCGGTAATCCAAAACCTCCGAATTCCGGTTGCACTCCCGTATCTAGCCATTTCATAATTGTAGTTGGGTTAGGGGAGAAGAGGTGAGTGATGCAAATCATTTTCGACGAAAAGAAACAACGGGTGCCCGTCTATAACTGGGCCACCGATGCAGACAGCGAGACACTGAAGCAACTATGCGACACCGCCGGTCTGGAAATCGTCCATCACCATGTGGCCGCGATGGCCGATGCCCATGTTGGCTTGGGCGCAACCATTGGCTCGGTTTTTGGAACCATTGATGCTGTGATCCCATCGGCCGTCGGCGTGGACATTGGTTGCGGCATGTGTGCCATGCCGACCGCTAATGAGTGGCGCGAGATCGAGCCACACGGCCACGATTTCCTGAACATGCTGACGGGCGCCATCTTCAAGACAATCCCGCTGGGGACCGATGCCTACAAGGACCCGCAGACGTGGCAGGGTCGTGGTCCGCTCAAGGGTTTCGACTACGAGAGTCGCTTTGGTCAGCTGAATCGCGAGATTCAAAAAGAAGCACCCTACAAGCTGGGTACACTTGGCGGCGGCAATCATTTTATCGAACTTCAGAAGGACCAGAACGAGCGCCTTTGGGTCATGGTCCATTCGGGCAGTCGCCACGCCGGCAAGGAGATCGCGGACTTTTACATCCGCCTGGCCAAGCAGCTCAATCAGCAGATGGGAACAGGCGTTCCCCGAGATCTTTCCTATCTTCCGACCTCGACCGACGAAGGCCGCGCTTATCTCGACGACATGACCTGGTCGCTTAACTATGCTTACGAGAGCCGCCTCCTGATGATGGACCGCATCCTGAGTATTTTGGGGCAGGTGATGGCTCACTTCGGGCTGAGGTTGCAGTATGACCCCGCCAACCTGATCAACATCCACCACAACTACGCGGCTTTGGAGGAACATTTCGGCCGCAAGGTCTGGATTCACCGCAAGGGAGCGACGCTTGCGACGCGCGGTCTGACGGGCATCATCCCGGGTTCGATGGGCTCGAAGTCCTATATCGTCGAGGGCAAGGGCAACCTCGACGCCTTCCAGTCGTGCTCCCATGGGGCGGGCCGGCGGCTTTCGCGCACGGAGGCCTTCCGCAGAATCACCAAGGCCGATCTGAAGGAAGCGATAGGCGGTGTGGTGTTGCGCCACGCTAGCGACGTTCGGGACGAAGCGCCCCAGGCTTACAAGGACATTGACGTAGTGATGGCGGCCCAAAGCGACCTGGTGGACATTCGCGTTACCCTCATGCCACTGGCTGTCATCAAGGGGTAAAGGTTTTGGAATTGGTCATGACGCCAGAGTTCGTAGTAGCCGCGTCAGCGGCGTTTTTACGTGCCCTACGGCGCTACTACGAGCCAGTTTTCGGCAGAAGAAAGGGATCAGGGGTCGGGCATTAGGAACCAGCGAAAGCAACAGCATTGCAGAACTCTCTGCCCTGACCCTGAGCAATCAAGCAACTTGTAACCCGCCACGCGATATCCCACACCTGAAACCCGGCTTTTCGCTACAGTGCGCCGAGTGAGCCTTCGTGGCTCAGAGGGACAAAGGTGTTCGAGCCGATGTATTGCAGCTCGACCGCGGTACCCTGGCCACCCCTGAGGTAGCCGTCTGTTCCGGGATCCGTGAAGTCCGCGTATTGCTCCCATGTGTAAATCTGGCCACCATCCACACCCGCGACCAGTTTGGTGCCGTCGGCCGAGGAGGCGACGGACCGCCAATGTCGGTTGGCGTCGGTCATTCGCTCCGTCCAGCTGACGCCCGAATCCGTCGAGGTGTAAATCCGGCCCCAACCGGCACAAGCGACGAGTTTGATTCCGTCCGCCGATGATGCGACGGAGTTCCATCTTCGGTTGGTCTCTCTTGGTGTCCAAGTGCTGTCTAAAACTGCCACGTTTCTCAGGAAAATTTTCTGGCCAGCGTTCTGCGCAATCTTCCATCCGCCTGTCCCCGCGCCGCTGACCCGAATCACATCACCCACCGACAAGGATGAAGAAGTCGGTAACGTGATGGTGACTGTGCTGGCGTTGTTGGCCACGTAACCCATGTTGGCAGCGGCCTGCTGCGAGGTCCCTGTTACGTTGACCCACTTGAACGTGTTATAGAAGCTGCCATCTTGGCCGTCCAACAGGTCGGCGCTGAGGTTGGTCACGGTTTGGGAGCTGTCCACGGTGAACGGAGACGACACACCGGGCGTTCCGCCGTTGAAGGCAGGCTGGCCCGTCACTGTCTCGTTCTGGCTGAGGGCGAAGTATTGCGTATGGTCGTCGTCGCCGAGACCAGTCAAGGCGCCATGGTCGTGATTGTGGCCGCTGGTGGCAAACGCGGTGGCATGCTCGCCGTCCAACATATCCGAGTTGAGGTTGGTATTGAGCGCGCCGTTGTTGAGTGGGACGTTCCCGGCGCCGTTGCCCGCATCTTGTCCGTCGAGCAGGTCGGCATCCAGCCCCGAACCGGAGCCGTCGTTGGTGGATGTCCAAGCCGTGCCCGCGATGCGATTGGGCGACAGTGCCCCGGCGGGCACATCGGGGTCGCCAACCTCTCCGGCGTTGTCGTTCACATAAGCGGCATCGTGGTTATGCGTTGCGCTGGCAAAGCTGGAGGCATGTTGGCTGTCCAGGAAATCGGCATTCAGATTGCCAACCACAAACGTGCTGTCCACGTAGAACGGGGGCGACGAGCCGGTCGCACCACCATTGAAACTGGGGATGGCCGTCACCGTCTCCGGTTGGCTGAGGTTGAAGTATTGCGCATGGTCATCATCGCCAAGGCCGGTCAATGCACCGTGGTCGTGGCCGTGGTCCGAGCGAGCCACCGTGGTCGAAGTGCCGCCGCCGCCAAAGGCCACCGAAAGCATGACCGTCCCTGTCGTCCCACCACCCGAAAGACCATCGCCGGCCGCGACGGCCTCGATGCCGCCGCCGCTGACGTTATCAATTCCATCGGCAAATCCGGCAGGGATCGAGGTCGCTTCCAACCAGCCGTGAGTGTGATTGGCGCGTGCCGCTGACTCGCTGGTCCCGTTGCCTTCGAACCGAACCGCCAAAGTGACGAGTCCACTGCTACCGCCACCGAGGAGTCCCGCCTCGGCCACAACGCCGGTTATGGCGGTCGTCGTCATGATCGTGCCGTCGGGATTGATCGCCCGAATGAATTGGCTCTGCGCAGCAGAACCGCTGATGCGTCGTTGCAGATAGGTCGTGTCGGCCCAAACCGCCACATCGCCGCTTGCACCACCGCCGAGAAGCCCTGCCCCCACATTAACCGCCGTGATGTCTCCCGTGCCGACCTGGTCCACACCCGTGGCGACGGTCCCATCGGCATTGATCGCGCGAATGTATTCTCCGGCGCTAGCCGCGCCGCTCACCCGACGCTGCAGAACATTCGTATCGGCCGACAGTGGCACGTTGCCGCTCGTCCCGCCGCCCGTTAGTCCTGTTCCCGCTGTTACACCTTTGATCGTGCCCAGGTCAACGGCGTGTTTACCGTCGAGCGTATCGGCCTCAATCGCCCAGGCCGCTCCCGACATCTCCTGACGCGGCGCATACACTTCGTTCGCGGCGAAAGTTCCATTCTTGTCCAGATCAATGGCCACCTCGAGCCAAAGATTGGAATAGGTGGTGAAGAGCGTTCCGAAGGGATGAATCGGATCATCGCCCAGGATGGTCGAAAACAGCCCGCTCCTCACCTGAACCGCCATCTCCGTTTCCTCCCAACGCTTCGTTCCCGTCGTCGCCGCGTCGAAAATGCGGAACCACATCCGATACGCGCCATCGTCAGCCGGATTGCCATCTGGTCGCAAAACCTGCCCCTGATAGGTAATCGTCTTCGGCCCCGCATAAGCGAGCGCTGCGGAGATAAAAAACGCTGCAAGTAGCACATGCTGTTTCATTGCTCGTTTTCTCCTTTTCAATTGTATCGCTCAATACAGATTCCACCGACGTGCCACGGTGGAAGGTCGCGGCCCCACGGCCTGGAAGCCGCCGACAAGAATCGTTCCATTCGCTGCGGTGCTGATGGCCGTAGCCGGCTGGCCGATTGTCGAATTGAGCACATGGCCCGATGGAGCGGCGCCGCTTCCACCACCCCCGGCAACCACACCGCGCGGAACGATGCTTCCGGTGGGGCTCATCATCCGGGCGGCCAGACCCAATCCCATGACAAAAGGAAGACCCAACCCTAGCGCACCCAGAACAATCCTTCGCTGCGCATCAATTCACTCCCCTCCTGATGGAAGAATTCGGCAGCTGAGCAGTGCACGAGATTCTGAACAAAAACGACCGTCGCCACGTTTCCCCGTATAGCACCCCACTGGGTTGCTGTCAATCCTCTCTGGACGTGTCGGTTTCCGGAAAAGCGTTGAAAACACGTTGGGTGGCGTCAGCGTGAGAATCTCGAACCGCCCCAGAAAGCGCCTGAGCGCCAGTACTTCATTCTTGTTTCGGCAGCCAACAATCAGCTCCATTTCCGTTACGATACTGATCGCCAGTTTTGATTCACTTTCGGTGCGCTCCAGACAAGCCGTAGTTCTTCGTTGACCGCGCTTGAAATCTATGAGGACGTTGGTGTCCACAAGAACCATCGCGGCCGTACTATCCTCCCCATTCCCGCTGGCGCAACTCACGAACGTAGGCCACCGAGTCCTGGATGTCTTTCCGGTTCTTCCACTGGCCAAAGAACGGTTCGTCTCTCAGTTTTCCTTTGCGGCGGGCAGGGCGAGACGAGGTCGGTCTGCGGGTACGCAAGAAGGCAATGAAGTCAGCTACTTCCCGCTGCGCTTCGGGTGGCAACGCGCTGAGCTCGCGGATGATACTTTTGACTTCCATCGCGCGAAGTTCCCCCTCATAATTGATTTGCTCCAACGTATGAAAAAGCATGGCCAGTATCCTGGGAGAGGTCAAGGCGAACGTGCAAAGCTATCTGCCCCGAACGGATTCACCTCAATGGACAGACAGATGAGACTCGATTCAGGCTCGCCAGAGAAACCCGATTCGCAGCGTGGCGACGGCCACGGAGTGTCCAGCCATGCTTCGAGGGGGGCATGTCCAAATTCCAGGAGAGGTGCCGTTCCGCACATTTGTCAGTTCCCCCCGACAGGATAGCCCGGCTTTCTTCCCACGCTCCCCTGAAAGGGGAGGCGAAAATAGCCAGGGGCAACGCCCCTGGAACGCAAGACCGTCCTCGGACAAGCTCTGTAGGAGCGAGCGAAACCAGCCGGCCCAACCCGCCGTTCGCGCGCCCCGTCAGGGCTTGACCACCGCGGGGCCGTCGTTTTCCAGGGGCGTTGCCCC
>Ga0315280_10003431_pt1 | contig 24400 bp, 25 predicted proteins | sample YL17G06_40_MG_FD_203697 | JGI IMG/M metagenome (GOLD analysis project Ga0315280, IMG submission 203697) | Sediment microbial communities from Yellowstone Lake, YNP, Wyoming, USA - YL17G06_40 | ecosystem: Environmental > Aquatic > Freshwater > Lake > Sediment | place: USA: Wyoming | collected... | reverse complement strand
TGGTGCAGATGGACAGAAGAAATGTGCAGCGTCCCGAACTGCACATACGCCATGTGCCTCAAGAGACGATTGCTGCCCAAAGGCATATGTGGCGAAACCATAAAAAGGAAAACAGTCGAAAAGCCACTTGAAGAGATCCTAGACACTCCAGTGAAGCTTCACGGAAAAGCGCTCAGAAAACTCGGCGAAAAAGAAATCTTCTAGCACCACAAGCATTAAGCGCAAGACCGAAAACGGCCTGCTCTGGCACGGTATGGTCAGACTGGTCCTTGTTTCTCTTCTATTTCGATGGTATGCGTTTGACAACTGGAGGCTTCACTTTCTTCAGAATTCGGTAGCCGCAGATTATGCATTTGATTTCGCCACCGCGAAGGTCCAACTCCTCAGAAGGAACCTTAGCACCACATCGCACGCACTCATAAACGATTCCAGAAGGTTTCTCCATGCAGTTTGCCTCTTCCTAGAAAGGAAAGCCAATCTGCTTTTAAATGTTTCCAGCCGCAGTTTTATCATCACTAACGGGTCGATCTGGCATTGAAGGCTTCAGGCGATTGGATACACTACTACGATTTTGAGCATGCCACCAAGAACGATGATCCCGTCCAGAAAGTCAAGGAAAAAGTGGCAGAAAAGCTCCGCAGTCTGAGCATCGCCCTTGAATCTGTTGCAGGTCACGTCGTGCGATCCACTGGGCCAAACTGGCATCAAGTGGTCCTAGACAGAGCCGTAAGGCCATAGGTTGACAAGTTTAATAAGTGATTGACAGGCAATTGTGGTTATCGGAGAATGCCGAAATGAAACGGAAGCTCATGGAGATACTGGCATGCCCAATTGACAAGCACCATCCGCTAGAGTTGCACGTGTTTGAAGAGAAGGATGAAATCGTCGAAGGCCTCATCGTTTGCTCCAAGTGCCTCAGGTGGTATCCCATACGAGACGAAATCCCAGAGATGTTGCCTGACGAGTTGCGGAAGGAAGACGAAGATTTGCCTTTTCTGAAGAAATGGAAACAGAAGATACCTGAGAACGTGGTATCCGAAGGAAAGCCTTTCAACCTGAAAGGCACGACAGAGAAAAAGTCATAGCCCAGCTATTTCAGTTTTATGACTTTTCCTGTCGCTGAGGATTTCAAGGCGGCTTCTGCTATTCTGAGTGCCTTCAGGCCGTCTGCGCCAGTTATCAGTGGCTTCTCTTTTTTTGTGATGCAGTTTGCGAAGTGTTGGAGTTCGAGTTTTAGGGGTTCCTGCATTGGGTATCTGGGTTGGATGGTTTCTTTGGCGTTTTCGATTGTGAGTTCTTGTGTGATGTAGTCGAGCTTCATTATGGCTTCGCTGCCTGTGGCCACGAGCGTTCTGGTCTTGTAAGGCGTAAGCCAGTTCGACTCGATGAACGCCGTTTTGCCGCCCTCGAAAGTCAACAGTATCTGGGCGTAATCCTCAAACTTTCCGGTCTTCATGTTACCCGTTTTAGCGTACACCGCGACTGGGTCCTCGTTGAAGAGGTATCCAATAATGTCTATGTCGTGTATAGCGGTGTCCTTCACGACGCCAACGTCGCCGATTCTCTCAGGCCACTGCGAAACCCTTTTCGCCGTTGCGCAAACAAGCTCACCAATGGCCTTCTCCCTGATGGCCTTTTTCATCTGCTGAATCCCAGGAATAAACCGCATCAGAAAGCCCACTGTAAGATGCAGATGCTCTTTACGGGCCGTCTCGAAGATCGTTTCAGCCTGTTTGACGTTCGCGGCCATCGGCTTCTCCACTAGAACGTGTTTTCCAGCCTTCAACGCCTTTAAGGCCTCCTTTGCGAGGCTTGTTGACCATGTGCAAACGCTCACTGCTTCAACGTCCTTGTTCTGGAGCATCTTGCCCGGGTTGGTATATGGCTTGGCGCCGAACTGGTTGGCTACGGTTCTGGCTCTTTCCGCGTCTATGTCACAAATGGCTATCAGCTCTGTTTCAGCGAGTTCTTTGTAGACTCTTGCGTGGTTCTTTCCCCAGAAACCTGTTCCTATTACGGCAACTCCCAACTTTCTCATTTAGTCAAAACTCCTTTTCCCAGCCCACGGTAGATGAACCCTTCTTTTTCAGCCTTCTCTGGCTCAACAATTCGTTCAAGGTCAACGATAGCTGCGGGCTTTCTCATCATTAGCTTCAGCTTCTTCAAATTCAACCGCTTAAACTGGTCATGTCCCGTTAATATGATTATGCAGTCTGCACCTTCGAGAGCCTCAGCTAGGCTTTTCTTGCAGCCACTCGACATGTCGAAGACGTCTGCACCTGCGAAGTAAGGGTCATAGAGACTGACTTTGGCTCCCCTATCCTCCAGAGATTTTAGCAGTCTCCTAGCCGCGTCTTTCGGGCGCGCCTTCATGTTCGCTGCTTGCGAAATGCCTAGAAGCGAGACTCTTGCCCTTCTGAAGGTCTTTCCACAATCATGCAAAGCATCCTTCACTAGGTTGATTGCGTGTCCAACTATTCCTTCGTTTACTTCTCTGGCAACTGTGGGTATTCTGAGCTTTGTGTTTAGGTCTTCTGCGTCTTCAAGAAGAAGGTATGTTTGTAGCTGGGTTCCGTCGTCTGCCAGTGCGGATGTATTCGTGTTGTCGTGGATGTTATTCATGAGTTTGGAGGCTTCGGAGTAGTCTATTCCTGCCTTTTCGCAGAACAAAGCGAACTCCTTTGCCAGTGCAGCGTTTGTGTCTAATTTTGCATATTCAAAAAGGACGGCGGCTTCAGCTTGCTTCAAGTCATCCGTTTTTCTTAAGCTCTTGCTGGTGCTGGCTACGATGGCTGAGGCCACTTCTAGGCTGGTTCTGTCCGCAGCCGCCACCAAACGATCGTTATTCATCAACACGTCAAGCCTGCAATCTTGTGCCACGAACATGGGACTGTATGCCAGACCTAAGTCAATGCCGACTCTACAGCCCGACGAGTTTTCCAGCAACTCTTTAACCAGCCCGTACGTTATGTCGAGGCCTGTCACGGTTGACACAATAACCAGCGAACCGCGACGTAAGCCTGGGCCTATGCGTTTGCACAAGTTCTCGATTTCCGAATAGTCGATTTTCTTTTTGCCGTCAATTCTGGCAGGGACCGCTATGATGACGATGTCGCTCTGGGAGGCTGCGGTCTTGCTGTCGTTTGTGGTTGTGATGTTTGTTTTTCGGATGTGGGTCTTTAGTTGGGCTTCTGTTTCGGAGCTTAGGCAAGTTGTCTTTCCCTTTGCGATGTTGATGGTCACTGCGGCGTCAGGATCGGTGCAGATTATCTTGTATCCTGCTTCTGCTAGGAGGCAGGCTTGAAGGAGGCCATCTTGTCCGCAGCCCACGATGGAGATCGTGTATTTTCCACGCTTTTCTGCGGTGTCCAAGTGTTCTGGTTTTGTCTGGAGGATTGATGATGACATATGCGTGTTCTCCCTTTAGATGTGGTTGAGAAGCTAGTCTTCTTCAGAGGCTGTCCAGTATCTTTTTAACCTTTAGACTGTACTCTTGCACGAGCCTTGAGGCTTTTTGGCCAGTTCTAGCTTCGGCATATAGTCTGTAGATGGGCTCTGTTCCGCTTGGACGTATCAGAATTGAGCTCTTGTCTGGGAACCATATCTTGACGCCGTCAATCGTGCTCACGTTCTGGCCTTTCACCTGTTCAGACAGCCTCGTGAGAACCTTCTCCTTACAGTTTTCTGGGCACTCGATCTTGCCTTTCTCAATGTAGTATTTCGGCAGGGCGGCTACCAGCTTTGAGAGCTTCCGGCCGCTTTTGGCCATAATGGCTAAGATCAGGGCCACGGCCATCGCGCCATCCCTGACCGCCAAGTGTGGACCATAAAAGATTCCGCCGTTTTCTTCGCCTCCCAGTTTCGCTTTCAGCTTTTTCATGGTGTGAGAGACCGTGACACTGCCTACTTTGGTCCATTCGATTTCGCCTCCATAGGCATCCGCGATGTCCTTGACAAGAGTTGAGGAGCTTACTGGCGTGACGATCTTTTCTCCTTTGTTTTTCTGGAGGAAGTCTTTTTCGACTAGAGCGAAGGTTTTGTCTCCCCAGTAGATTTCTCCTTGTTCATCTACGAAGACAGAGCGGTCAGCGTCACCGTCGTAAGCCACGCCCAAGTCCGCTCCCACGGCTTTCACAGTCAGTGATAGTTCGTTGAGGTTTTCGGGACGAGGCTCGGGAAGCCTTCCTGGGAACGTGCCATCAATGTTCGCGTTTATCGTGGTGACTTTGCATCCGAGTTCGCTTAGTAGCCGTGGTGCAGCGAGGCTGCCCACGCTGTTAGCGCCATCGACCACGACGTGATAATGTTTTTCAGCTATGCGAGCTACATCCACGTGCTGCTTGATCGCTTCCACGTACTCGTCGATTATTCCATGCATCTCGCGAGTTGAGCCGATCTCGTTCCATTCTGCATATCGAATCCTTTCATCGAAGAATATGTTCTCTATTTCGATTTCTTGTTCGTGGGAGAGCTCGATGCCGTCTTTCCATATGGCTTTTATGCCGTTGTATTCTGGTGGGTTGTGTGAGGCGGTTATGATTATGCCGCCGTCTGCTTTGTGGTTTTTGATGGCGAGTTGTAGGGCGGGTGTGGGTGCCATTCCTGCTAGTAGCACGTTGCATCCTGTGGCGTTGAGGCCTGATGTGACGGCTTTGGCCAGCATGGGTCCGCTGGTTCTGGCGTCGAAGCCCACGACGATGGTTCCGCCTTTGAAGAACGTGCCTATAGAGGCTCCGATCTTGATGGTCATCTCCGTGGTCAATTCCTTGTTGACGACTCCACGGATGCCGTTAGTGCCGAACAAGCGTCTTGAACTTATCATGGGATACTTCACCTTTTCAGACAATGTTGCTCGGTGTTAATACGTTTTCAGAAACCTCTTTGGCTGGACAAACCCAGACTTTTTGCGCGAGGCGTGTGTTGGCTTTTATTCGTACGTGGTCGCCGAGAATGCAGTTCTTGCCGATTTTTGCGTTTTCTCCAATGAACACGCCTTCGCCGACTATGGCGCCTTCAATCGAAACGGAGTCCGATATTTCCGTTTCTCTGAGGATTATTGAGTCTCGGATGCTGACATTGTTTCCAATGGTTATGTTTCTTCCGAGAATTGCATATGGGCCTATCGTTGATTGCTTGCCTATGGAAACGTGTTTGTCGAAGGCCACTGGAGATTTGACTTCCGTTCTTCTGTTGGTTTTGGGCTTCTGCGGTTGGACAGAGTCTAGGAGGACCCTGTTTATTTCAAGGTAGTCTTCTGGTTTGCCTATGTCCATCCACATATCGTCGTAGACGTAGCCGAACAGTTTGCCTTCTTCTGCGAGTTTTGTGAAGACCTCGCGCTCAAGTGAGACGTGGCGGTTCTCTGGGATGCGTTCGAAGATTTCGGGGCTGAGGACGTAGGCGCCTGCGTTTATCAGGTTTGTGAGGGCTTTTCCCCGAGGTGGCTTCTCGATGAACCTGTTTATGCGATTGTCCTTGGTGAATTCCGCGACTCCGTAACGGCTTGGGTCTTCCACCGTGTGCAGTGCAATCGTGACAACTGCCTTCTTTTCTTCGTGCAGTTTGAGAATTTCGGTGTAGTTCACGTCGGCGAAGATGTCGCCGTTTAAGACTAGAAACGGTTCCTTGTGTCCTATGCGGTGTTCAGCTTTCTTCACTGGGCCTCCTGTTCCTAGAGGTTTTCTGAGCGGATCCCGCGAGTAGGTTACGTGGACTCCGTTTCTTGGGATTCGGTGTTGCTTTATGGCGACTTCGGTTTGGTAGTTTACGGCCATTATGGCTTCTTTTATGTTGTTTTTGGCGAGGCGTTCGAATGTCCACTGGAGGAGCGGTTTGTTGAGTATTGGGAACAGGATTTTCGGCCTTGTGCAGCTTAGTGGCCTGAGCCTTGTGCCGAAGCCTCCAGCAAGAATGACTGCCTTCAAATTCCTTCCCCAAACCGTAAGAGTGCAAGCTTATATTCCAATCTTCTTAATAAAACGGTTTCGTGAAAAACTGGGTGAACGTGCTTTGAAGGTTTTGCTGCATGAAATGAGCTGGACCGAGGCCAAAGACTACTTTGCCAAGAGCGACATTGCGATATTGCCCGTGGGGTCAAACGAACAGCATGGACCACATAACCCTCTGGGCACCGATCACCTGATAGCTCAGGCAATCGCCGAAGCAACAGCCAAACGCACAGGCACCCTCTGTCTGCCTGTTATTCCTTTTGGCGTCAGTTCTCACCATAGACAGATGTGGGGCACGATCCACATATCGCCGAAAGCCCTCAAGAAATACGTGAAAGAAGCATGCCTATCACTGAAGTACTATGGCGTTAGCAAGATCGTTGTGGTCAATGGTCATGGCGGCAACTTGCCTGCGCTTTCAGAAATGGCCAGAGAACTGCGTGAGGAAGGCATCTTCGTTTCGGTTTTCCAGTGGTGGCCAGCGGCAGCTAGGCTTCTGCCAGACTTGTTCGATGTTGAGGAGAGGAAGCATGCATCGGCTGAGGAGACCGCAGTCAACCTAGCCCTACATCCACGGCTTGTGGATATGGCTAAGGCAGTGGACGAGAAGATAAGTGTGCATTCGGCGCAAGCCGAGGGCATAACGCTTCCTCTGGACACAATAGACTTCTCAAAAACTGGCGTGTGGGGCAAGTCAACAACAGCCACGGTCGAGAAGGGCAAGCGAGACTTCGAAGCAATCGTGGAAGAGCTGGCCAGACACGTCAGGGCACTGAAGAAGATGAAGGCCGAGGAGTTGGCGTCGAAACCGAAAGCTTGAACACAGCCACAGAAGTAGCTAAGTAAGATTTAATTTGAACCACAAAATACAGATAGACCGTGCCAGCAGTCGTGCGGGGGTTGCCAAGCCAGGTCAACGGCGTAGGCCTGAGGCGCCTATCTCGCAGGGGTTCGTGGGTTCAAATCCCACCCCCCGCACCACCCATGGAAAAACCCTCGGGCGCGCGCGCAAAGTGTGAATTCGCGCCTGGGATTTGGTAGCCCGGGAGAGACCGTTCCCAGACTGCAATCTATACCGAAATTCCTCCTTTTTGTGAAAGAGAAGAAGGGGAGCGCGCGCGAACTATAAGCCTGCTTTGAATGGCGTTCTATATCCTTTCGCCACCAAACTTTTGTGGATGGAGTTCTTCAAAGCGCCCAGTCCTTCTCCTGTCTTTGCGCTCACTGGGAATACTTGCTCTCCAACAGCAAATGGAGAACCTTTGCCTATTTGATGCATGAAATCTTCAAGGTTGACCTCTAACTCCGCCTTATCCACCTTATCTATCTTGTTAGCCGCCACCAAAGGAAACTCGCCTGAAGTCTCTGTCAAAAACTGAACCATCTCCACGTCCACTGAGATAAAACCCTTCTTCTCCAAACGCCCCGTTACCTCCGAGAACGTGGATATATCTAAAACATGGACGGCTAAAGCTATGTTCTGAGCAAAGGACTCCAGGAAATTGATCACCTCATCATTTTTCAGGTCCTCCAAACGTTTAGAAACTCCCATCATCCTGCCAAACCCTGGCATATCTACAAGCACCAAATCACCACTCAAAGGATATTTTGAAATCCGTCGCGTAGTTCCTGCTCGTTTACTGATTGCCACATCCAAGCCTACGACTTCTCTGATGATGCTACTCTTGCCTGCATTAGGCCTCCCAGTGAAAACCAAATACCTCTCACGCATACTGAATATTACATAAGACGCAGTATACTTGAATGTATCCTAGCCCACAATTTCCGAGTTGGCGCGCGCGAGCGGAATATGAGAAACGCCAGAACCATATTCATGATTGAAAATGAGGAGTGGAAGCAAATTCTGAAAGACTTGGAAGCACCGACTCAGGACGATATTCGATCGATCGTCCCTTGGGGCTAATCCGTATCGGCCTCCCCCAAGGCCCATGGGAACGTCCATGGACGGCTAATGTGATATAACCGCATGGACGGGTGGTTGGTCATTAATCAGGAGCATGGAGACAATAGATTTGATGAAAGATTCAGGGTTCTGGTACCTCTTCGGTTGATGAGGCTATTCCATGAGGCTGTTACTTTTCGGTTGATGGGCCAATCTGGTTCTGGCATACAACAAAAGGGTCTTTGAGAAGGGTAGGCATCTAGTTAGTGCTAGATGGAGCATGGTGATTGAGGAACTGATCGTTCTGGTCATTGTTTTTGTCTTGTTCTATTTCGCATCAAGTTTAGGAAGTATTCCTATCGGCTAGTGCTTGGAGTCTAGTTAGATTCCCAACTTCGTAAAACCGTCGTCGTTCATAGTCTTTGGCTACGGCTTCCACAGACTTGACATATGCTGATTCAAACAGTTGCATTCCATCCTCGAAACCCGTACTATAGACTTTCTTGCTGTCAGATCGATTTTTGGGAAAACTGAGGATGAGGGCGGGGGCGTTGGATTCTCTGAGCTGTGACTCCATCAAATTCTAAGGCTTTCATATCGCCTGTCTTTACGTTTGTGTACAGAACTCTAAACCTTGGAGAGTAGATTATGGCTCGCTCGTTGACTTCAAAGAGCTCAGTGACAAGTCTGTTTATGTCTTTTGGGCGTTTGAATATTCTGGACCGGATAATGTCTAAATCTGCGTCCTGAGCGATTTCCTTTACTCCAAATGCTGCCAATATTTCCTTAGGGTTTTTCTCCGGAGCAGCGGACGTGAGTTCTCCAAGGGCGACTTCTTGTCCAAACTTATCTAGAATAAGAGAGGCCTTAACCTCAGTCGTCAGCCTCTCCTCTCCCTGAAGTTTAAGCACATTATTGTCTTTCGCAGAGGAATCCGTCGGCTGGATGGGCCTATATTTTTGATTCGAAAGAATAATTTCCTGCACTCTCTTGTCGACTTTGACCGTGTAGTCGCACTTGCGATAGTAATCAATCAAATACCTGCCGCTGACCATTATATACGGTTCGTAGTACTTGTCGATGGAAACGAGTTGAATCTCTTCTGGTTTAGGCTTTATGAATCCAAATCTGGTAAATAGTTGCGCCTTGACTTTCTCCCCAATTGTCTCTATCACATCGGGTTCAATGCGAGTTTCGTAAACAATGGTGTTTCTTTCAGCTATTTTTTCACTGGATGGTGTGGTTCCAGTTGATATGACTATCTTCCCTTCAGATACCGATTCGGTCAACCCCAGAGCCTCTCAATCACCTCTGAGTCTTGCGGGTAATATGGATTGTGAACCAATAAAATGAATCTTTGGTTAACTTTCTTTGGCATAAACCTCTACGAACCCACTTGCAAATGATTTTGATCATTGAATAGCCTTTTTTGCCCAAGAGAAATCTGAACTCTCTCCATGCATATCTCAGGCGTATTTTTACCGGTAAAGTCGGGTGGGTGTCCCACCCCCCGCACTAGAATTCAGCCTTATTTTGAGCTTAATTTATCCAAATAAGCTCATTTTGGACATTTGTGAGTGGGGGCTGCAATTTCGACACATGTCTACCAGCAAAATCTTAAGCGCGCGCTACTTAGTTATAGTGCATGTAGAGCACATGGATAAGGAACTAGAACGTTTGAGAGCTGAATCGTTCCTGCAAGACGGTCGAATTCCTATGAAGCTGAAGGGTCAGCCGCTTGATCTAGACGTATATGAAACTTCTGAGGTGTTGACGAACAAGCATTTTCGAGATTTTGAAATGTGTGAATTTGAAAGGGTTTACCTTCCGGAAAGTATGAGACCTTTCGCGGATCTCAGCCCCTCGGGGACGAAGGCGTTTATTGTAGACGATAATAGAGGGGCAGTGTCCACTTTGCCGTGTTTGGAACTGGATGGCACTGACTTTTATCTTTCAGTCAAAGGCGTAGGTTCAACAACAAATCCTTTTTCTCAACAGCTTCTTGGAAAAGCTGAGATATGTAGCCTGTTGAAAGATGCTAGATTAAAAGACAGAATTGTGAATTCCGAGGAGAAAGCTCCACGGTACATTACAGGGGAATTGTGGCTGAGAGGTTCGCCATACGGGGGGCAAGGGCTCGAACATGCGACTACTTCGATGAGGGTGTCAGAAATGGCCGACCTTACCTCCATTCACGGATTTCGAATCGCACCGCTTGTGAAAATAGTTTGCCTTCCTGAAGGCCTTGAGAATGAAATCAAGAAAATATATTGGTACCGGAAATTCGATGGAAGGATCGTTCAGGAAACAAGACTGGTTCCTTCTAATGTGCGGATTTATTTTCATTCTGGAAGCACAATCGGCGGGAACATAAGTGCAATCTATAGACTGTTCGAAATCGATGAAGATGACAAAGCGCTAGAGTTTCTAAAGAACTTCGTTAAAAGCGGAGTCGCCTTCCTAACATTGTTCATCAGATCGATAAGAAGCAACGAGGACGGAACTTTCAGTGGACTAGACTTTTATGATGTCTGGTTGGACAAGGATGCAGTCCTCGCTCCGGACGGCACCATTTACTTCGCAGACCTTGAAGGACTGGAATGGACAAATGTTCAAGAAAAAAAGGTCCATGAAAAGATAGACGATCAGATATACAGATCGCTCTATGAATTCATGTATGCTTACGAACAGATAGAACGAGAACGATCTACAAGGTTCGGACATGTGATGGATAGGAAAGTTCAGTTCGAATATCTTCTGAGAGAGGCCTTGAAGGACGATGAAGTCGTTGAGGTCGCACGTGATGGAGAAAGACTTCAACTGGTTTTGGGCAATATTCTAGGAGAAAAACGTTTAACCAAGAAGTTCCCAATCATCGATTGGTAACCTAAATGCAGTGTAGCGCCGTCAGAACATTCTTTTCTCAAATAACTGAAAAGTCAGTTTCAATGCAAATCCCGCAAGCTGACATGGATTTTCTGACCGCTAATGGCTACGTATCTGTGATGCAGAAAGAACAGTATGATCAAGCTTTGGCCGAAATTTCAGATTTGGGAAAGTTGAACGAAGATTTCGTGCGTGAGAGGGATGAAGCAGAAAGCGCAAAGGATCTCCTAGAAGAAGACGAGAGGAAAACTCATTCAATCTTGTATCTTTTTGAGTCGAAAGATAAGAAGAAGACTGAACTTGAAAGAGTAGAAAGCCAAAAGAATGTTGTCGTCAAAGAAGAAGCGGATGTAGTTGAGGTTGACTCGAAGATAAGGGAGCATCTTCGGATGAAGTCCATGATTGACAGGATGGTGCAGTATGATGGGAGATATATATCACTTACCGGCCTCGGAGTAATTACCCTGAACGATCTCAACGTCAGGAACTACAGAGTCTCGGACACGGAGTTTTCAGACTTCATTCAGGAACGCTTGGCTACGTATAGCGAACTGCGATCCATAGCAGACAAAGGCACCTTTTACGTATCTGCTCTCAATACCGAGTTTCCCGACACGGATTTTCCCGACGTCGATCTCTCTCAACTCTGGAGCGTTTCAATAGGATTAGGGAAGCTTCAGGGCGACCCAAATCAAATCTATCCAAGATTTCTCCTTTCGCTTGATATTGTGCAGCAGTTCAAATCTAACCTTGAAAACAAGATGATGGCGGCGGAAATAATGACGGCTTCTAAAGCGAACCCTTCTCAGATGCCCACGAATTCTGATCTTCAGAACCTGGCGGAATCCCTGGTGAGTCTCGAAGAGAAAGCTAGGCATGCTGCTCACGTTCCTAAGGAACTTTCGGTGGGTGTTGCGGCCACTATTTTGTTTGCGAGGAGATACGACGGCACGTTTCCAATTGATAAATTGGCGGAATTCTCCAAAGTCACACATTCCAGCGAATCAGCTGCGATATTGTCTGTTCTCGATGCCCCCTTGGATCAAATATCTGACAAATTCACGCAATTCAGATTACTATTCGGGGCTTGGGGATACGAGGAATCAGAAGACGTTGATTTAGCCTCTGCCTATCTAGCGATTTCCGATTTCACGCGAGATGAAATGAAGGACAAGATGACTATAATCCTGAGTGCGCTCAAGAATTACCTGGAATATCCACTAGTTGCCACTGCAATTCTCACTTCAATACCGACTCTTGAAGCTAATGAGACACTTGACTTGATGGAAAAAGCTTCTACTCTACTTGGGACTTTCGCTCCAAGCCTAGAACGTTCTGAACTGATTAGCCTTTCTGTCGAAATGATTCACGGAATCAAGAACGAACTCGTGAAAGAACTTGATCCAACCGCGAAAATTACAGTAACTCCTATCCAGTTCGCATACGTCCCATCAACAGTCTTCTTCATGTACTATACGCCGCTGATTTTGGCACATTCATACTACCATTCAACTTTCAGTGCGTTCGGAGGCGCGCATCCTGCACATGTGCATGGTGTTGGAGGTTTCTCGGGTTGAATTCAAAATCGTTTGTTTCAATCGCACTTTTGCTGTCCTTAGTTCTGTTCTCGGTTAACGCCTTTGCGACCTATGTTCCTCATCAAGAAGATCATTTCAGCTATTACGAAGCAATAAACGTGGGAAGCGGCACCGGCGATTATTCCGGATATGCCGATCAAACAATCGTTAACGGAACAGAAAACATTAACGAAGTCACCGCAAACGGAACCGTATCTGCCTACTACAGTTACTCATATAGCTTTAGCAGCAGTGAAGGCTCAACAGATACCGGAGGTTTGTCAGGAAATTTCACTTTTTCCTCTACCAACTTTCTTTATATTAACGGAACCGACGACCAGACTGGATACGTTAACCCGACCGTCTGGTTCTGCATGGATAACTCGGTCCCCGAGGGCGGCACCTTCTACCTTCTGAACACCGCGATGACAGTGATGTCCGAGAATTACAGCTATTACCTTCAATCAGAGAACAGAAACGTGTACGCGATTTTCGCTCAAGGAAACTCGAACTACCAGAGAAACGACGGGTACGGGCAATTTACTGCCACATACACTTGGAACACTTACTTTGACCCATCCTCAGGATACATCATAGGATACGACTATACTGAACACAACACCAACTCTTCAGGAACAGGGTTCACCTACACCGAAAATCTCTACATTGATTCAGCCAGCTACCCTCTGACAACAGCTCCGGCCACCAACCCTAACGGAACTTCAGACTTGATGAAAGAAGCCGCCCTTATTGCAGCGATAGTCATCGTGATCATCGTCATCATCGCAATCATTTTGATTGTCTTTTACATAGCTTCGAGAAGAAGGAGACTCCCGAAACACCCGTCCCAAGTACCGGTGTACACACCACGAAGCGAACCGCCGCCACCAGCCCCGCCACAAGATATCAATCTGACTCCAAAACAACCACCAGTACAACAGATCGTGATCAAGGAGATAGTGAAAGTGAAGTGCCGCTACTGCGGAGCACTAATAGACTCCACTGCAGAGAAATGTCCTTTCTGTGGAGCCCCCAGAAGCTAGACACATCTGCTAACTCTTCAGTGGCTCCTTCCTTGCCAGATTCTTCTTGAAATATTGAAAAACCTGCCCACACACCCTCATTTGCGCCTTCAATGCGATTCTCAAAGATGAAGAATTAGAACGAGAAATCTCTGAAAATGCTGAACGCGCATGCTTTGACTTCAGCCACAGAAGTCGCGCATAAAGGATGTCTTCACCTATACCTAGCTTCCTGAACTGAGGTTTCACAAAAAGAGAGTGTATTCTTCCAATGCCCCTGACAAATGAAACCCATCCCAAACCAGCAATCTCGCTATCTAACCTGACAGTAAAGCATTTGTCTTCGTTTCTTAGCGCGACTCTTATCCATCTCCTGTTCATTTCAGGATGCGCCAGAGCCATGAACCGCTCTATCTCACCTATTTGCCCATCATCAGCCACCAAGATTTCATGGCTGAACCTGTGAACGATGTCATGATTCTCCAAGTCTATGCTGTAAATGTCATAAATCTCGCTTTCAACCTCAGTATTCAACTCTGCGAAAAGAAAATTGAACGGCTTCAATCCACAAAAGTAGTCAAACACTTCCCTCGATCTCGTGTAAACCGTTCCAGACTTCTCAAAATCATCATAGATGAATAATCCGGAAATATCACCGTCAGAGGCCCTAGATGCATAAGCCTCACCTCCTATTTCAAGAACCTCCCTGATAAAATATCGAAGATAAGGTTCAAAGAACGAGAAGCCGTCTGGGAAAACAAGGTCGACATCAGATGCATTCGATAATTTTGAGACTTCCATATCTCCGGATTCGCTCCCGTTTACAGATACTAAGCATCTTGATCTGATAAACATGAGTTTGCCATCGCATTCAAACGCTGCTCATGTGTCAGGATGAAAGTTGTGGTCAAAGCACGCGCTCAGGGCAGCGCCACTCTATACTATGGTGTTTTGCCGGTAAAGTTGGGTGGGGGTCCCACCTCCCGCACCAAGAGCTCAGGTTTCTTCCAATTTAAGAAGAAATAGGCGCGTGCTCTATTCCAAACGGTAACTATAGAATAGCCTTCAGCGCAGCAAAGCTTAAATCCTTGATGTGATATATATCTAACTTGTAGTTAGATGTATATAACAAAATGTGTGAAATGGATAATGAAGGTTGAGAAAATGAGAAATCAGAAATTCACTACTCTCGGAAGTACGTTAGTAATCCTCGGAATCATTTTCGGCGAGAATCGGTTAATCGGCTATTCCTTCATTGGTGCTGGGGTCCTGCTATCGGTTATCAGTGTGATCAAGTCAAGGAGAAAGGAACAAAGATCTGTGGAGGTGAGGTAGATGGATCTTTTGTGGCCGGTTGCGAGCATCGGAATAGTTGCTATGATGGTGTTGATCGGGGTCTTACTGGTATGGAGAATAAGAAAAGACAGAAGGTCTGGTTATCCTTCAGGGGATGAACGTACACAAAGGATTACTGGAAGAGCAGCAGCCTATTCGCTACCTATAGGCTTGTACTTTATGACAGCCCTCTCGTTAGTCCATATAGTCGGAAGAGAACTGCTCGGATATTATCTGTTCAACGCCGGAGACGCGTTGGTGGCATCCATGCTAGTGCAGAGTGTGACATGGCTTGTGTTTCGTTGGTACCTCGAAAGAAAGGGAGAATAGCTATGCCGTTCAGAACACGAATCAAAGAGTTGAGGGCGAGATACGATCTGACGCAAGATGATTTGGCAAGAAAGGTTGGCGTAAGAAGAGAAACCATTCTCTATTTAGAGAAAGGCAAATACAATCCCTCGTTACTATTGGCGCATGAAATAGCCAAAGCCCTCAATACAACAATAGATGACTTGTTCATCTTTCAGGATTAGCCGGCACATACCAAAGAAAAGGTGAGGTTGCGGTGATATCTCCAGAGAGTGGTGGGTTCAACCTCCCCCCCTTTAGCTGGCGATATTAGAGCAGCATTCAACGAAGTGCCAGAGAATTTGTTTGACCTAGTTTGCTTGTTCGGTTCTGATTGTAGCACCTAGAAAAATGGGATAGATCAAGGCATTCCAAATATCGGCTTCTTCTCTAGGCAGTTCACCCCATGTCCAGTCTTCCACAACCAGTGATACGAGTAGTTGGGAGATTTGCTGCAGAATGGCAATCTTCAAATAAAGAATCGGCACGGTATCTTATTGGAGAGACCGATGACAACATCCTCCTTGGTAGACAAAGTCGTCAAGACCTGCCTTAGAATTGGTGAAAGGGATAGGGTTTCAATATTCTCGTGGCGTCATACAATCGGGCTTGCCGAAGAGTTTGCATTGGCTTGTCAGAAGGTTGGAGCTAAAACCCACATTGAAGTTGAGACTGATGAACTCTACTATCAGACCGTTTTGGACCTTCCTTTTGAGCATGTTAGAGAAGTAAATCCTTTCAGTCTGGCATTGCTTGACGTGGCTACAGCCAATATCTACATATCAGGTCCCGAAAACCCCAAGAGACTGAAACTTATCACTCCTGAGAGAATGGGAGCAATCGTTGAGGGAGATAGACCTTACGGCAGCAAGTTGATGGAAAGAAAGATACGGTCTGCACAAATAACATTAGGATATGTTACGCCCCAACGGGCAGAAACATACGCCTTCGATTACATGAAATGGAAAAAGAACATGCAAGCAGCCATAGACGTCGACTACAAGTACATTCAGAATCTTGGAAGGAAATTAGGCGGAATGCTAGAGAAGGCTTCCAAAGTCCGCATAACAGCAGCCAACGGGACGGATTTGGAGCTGGCAATGGAGAATCGACCGGCGCATATCAATGACGGTGTGGTTGACGAAGAAGACATTGAAAGAGGTGACGTTTTCACAGCTTTGCCAGCAGGATCTGTTACAGTCGTGCCAAAACAGAACAGTGCCATAGGGACATTCGTTTCAGATACCCCTCTTGTGGATTCTGGATTGCTCATCAAGGACGTTAGGTTTGCTTTCAGAGAGGGTAGACTTGCTTTCATTAGTGGAGGCCAGAACATAGATGTGTTGAAATCAAGATGGCTAGAGGCGAAAGGAGACAAGGATCAAGCGTCGATTCTAGGGATAGGCTTGAACCCCAAGGCTCAGATAGGATATACATACAACTACATAGCTCTAGGTAGCGTCACACTAGGAGTCGGTGACAACAGGGAATATGGTGGAAAAGCAGAGAGCAACTTTGGCTCGACCGTTACAATTGCGCAGCCGTCGATTGAGCTTGATGGAAAAACTGTAATCAAAAATGGCAACCCTTTTCTCTAAGACAGTTCGACGCTTCTACCCACGTCAACGGAAGGTGAGGACTTCGGAAATGAAAGCACCCAAAGAGAAGAGCAGAGACAAAGATTTCACTGACAAACTGACTACAGCAGTGCAAAAACTAATCAATGAGAAACTTGGCGGTCTGGAGAATGCTGTTCTGCTTGGCAACAGACCACTCGGAAAATCGACCCTCACAACGAATGAATCCTATTTGTATGACAAAGTGCTGTCTAGCGTTCAAGTAAGAGTCATGCCTGAAAGAAAGGATTTCGAGCTTGGGGAAGATATCAGGATAAGAATCGAATTGCGGAATCTTGGAAAAGCTCCGGTGCAACTACTCAGAATTGAGAATCTGGTTCCAGCCACCTTTGATCTTGTTGGATATCCGAATACATACCACTTTTACGGTTCGCATCTTGACTTGCATGGCATAAAACTTGAACCTTACATCTATGAAAGTATGGAAGTCGTAATGAGGGCTAATGAGAAGGGCACTTTTAATATTATACCGAGAATAACATATGCCGAAGAGATTGGCCGACAGATGTCGGTGAGTCCTGAACCTGTTTCGATAAGCGTGACGGAAAGGATCCTTCCCGATCGTGTTCCAACAGGGTTCAAAGACCTTGACAACCTTATGTTTGGAGGCATACCCCAAAATTGCACGGTGCTCTTGACTGCGGAATCTTGTGATGAGAGAGATCTAATAGTGAAACGCTATATTGAAGCGGGTGCTCTGGAAAACGACGTTGTCTGCTGTGTCACAGTTGACCCCAACAACATGTTGAACCTTGCGAGGGATTTTCCAATGAATCTTAGTGTTCTGGTATGCAATCCCAGGACGGACAAGCCGTTCGAAAGCCTTCCGAACCTCGTGAAGACTGCCGGGGTTGAGAACCTAACCGAGATGAGCATTGGTTTAGAATCACTACTGCGGAAACTGGGCGAGCCAGAGAGCGGCAAAAAACGTATTTCCTTGGAAATCCTTTCGGATGTTCTACTTCATCACCACGCAGATCAAACAAGAAGATGGTTAAGCGGATTGATCCCAGAGCTTAGGTCCAGAGGATTTACAACACTTGCTGTAATCAACCCGCAAATGCATTCTCTTGAAGAACTACACGCCGTGCTCGATTTGTTCGAATGCGAGATTGCGATCTACGGAAAAACCAAAGAGGACCTGACAAAATATCTAAGAATCAGGAAGATGTATAACCACAGATATATTGAAAGTGAGCTTGTCCTCAAGAAGACAAGACTGATGACAATGCCACTGAGACTATCTTGCTGCACACGCAACTTCAGTCTCTGACACGTTTTTGGCTCAATCAGGCGAAAAAAGGTTCACTAGTTGAACACTTCTTGAAACGAAATGAAAAACATCAAGTAAACATGCTACCGACAAACCTAATCAAGCGGCAATTATCGTGCAGCACATCCCAGTAGCTGCGTAACACACAAAGAAAGAATACGGGAGTGTTGTTGGCCTATTTCTCCCCAAACAAGGGCATGCTCGGGTAGATCTCTATTCCATTTCGATCTATCGAGTATGGGACAAGGTTTGGGTTTACTTTGGCGCCTCTCATTTTCTCAACTTGGATTGCTCTTGTTGTGGTTCCGCCTGAAAACAAAGTCTGCATCATTACTACTCCGTGAACCAAGTACTCCTCCTCAACGGCACTTCTTTCCAGCCCAAGATGTACCAACTCCGTGGTTATGATGCTTGTTACTGGCAAATCTGACAGCGACTCAATCAGATCCACTACCGCGGACCTCCGCTCTACTGGATCTGGGAACCGGTAGAAGAGTGCTGCGAGTGTGTCGATCACAACCCTCTTTGCTTTGATCATTTGTATCTTCGCTTGCACTTCCTCAAGAAGCTTCTCAATTGACAGTTGTTTGCCCTGTAGGCTTTCAGTTTCCTCCTTGTACAGTTTCTCCTTTAGCATTGCTACTCGAGATAGTCTTGTTGCGTCAATGAATGCGAATTTTTTGTCTCCTTCAGCTTTGCGGAAATCCCATCCGAATTGCTGCATCTCATCTAGGAAGTGTTCCTTGGACTCATCCAAACTGACGAATATTCCGTTTTCATCGTGATCCTTCATTCCTTTATACAAGAATTGCGCCGCGAGAATGGTCTTTCCGGTGCCTGGACCTCCAATCACCAATACTGCTCTTCCTCTTGGAACGCCACCGCCTAAGAGTTCGTCCAGTCCCTGGACTCCAGTTGTTGTCTTTTCTGTCAATACGCGTCACCTTTGTAACGATAGATGATCTTTGTCGATATTTATAGTTTGCGAGGATCGATCGGAAATGTCAGCTGTGTCCTCAGCATGCAACAGGAGCAACGTGCTCAACACTTTGCACAAGCCAAAACCTAATGAAACCCATTATGTAAGACTCACTCTGTTCGCTGCGTTAACTTGTAAGCACACGTTTTGAATAAACCTCCCAAATGAAGCGTAAAAAAGGAGGGATCGGCGGGAAATCCTGAGAGAGTGGAGATCATCAACAATCGGCCACGGGCTCAAACCCCATCGCCCGCACCGCTATGTTTAAAAAGTAATGTAGTTCTGAAGGACTCTTCAAGAAAGGTTTTGAAGCGCTTCTCCGAGGACGAGTCTCAATTTGCTGATAGAAGAAGAAAGTGATTTTTCTCGGCTGTCTTCTTCTACCAAGACGCCGGGATAAAACCGTTCAGCAATGATTGGAAGAAGACTAAGACAATGGTGTCCCAGCTTCCATCGTCAACCTAGGCGGAAAGAAGGAATTCCAGATAAGTGAGGTTGAAAGAGATAGAACGCCGTGGTGCCTAACAGCAGACGACAAGAACCGCAGAATCCCTCAACTTTTTCAATCCCAGAAGGCGTGCACGACCTATTCTGTTCATTGATGCCGATGTTGACATCAGACTGAACGAATGTCAAAAAAACTATTTTTCTTCCACAGATTCCGGGACAGCCATACACAGCGTACAAGACGTGCGCGTTGCGAGATCCTCGCAGTAAGCTAGGTGAAACGGAAAAATGGGGGAATCAGGCGCGAAACGTTAGATACTACCCGAATGTCGCCAGTTATAGGAGGGCTCAAATCCCACTCTCCGCACTTCGATTCCTGTGTTGTCTTGATTTCTCAACCAAAGAATTCAGTTAGTCCGTCAGTAGCAGCGGAAATATCGTAATGAGTAAAGGTTATGGCAAAGCCTGCAATGCTTGTTTGCTATAATGGTGTTGTTTCATGGGTCTTGTGGTGCTATGCGACTTTGATGGTACGATTACTATGGTTGATACTGCTGAGTTTGTTCTAGGCAAGTTTGCGGTGGGCGACTGGAGGGCTCTTGACAGGCAGTTTGAACATGGCGAGACGACTTTGGAAGAGTGTTTGAAGCATCAGTTCAAGCTAGTTCGCGTTTCAGAGGAGCAGATGCTGGATGCGCTTGAGGGTGTTGTGTCTTTGCGTCCGCATTTCGACAGGTTAGTGCAATACTGCCAGGACAGTTCAATGCCATTCATCGTCGTCAGTGCTGGGCTCGACTTCGTGATAGAACACTATCTGAGGGCGAACGAGTGGAACGAATCCGTGCAAGTCTGTGCCGCCAAGGCGTGGGCCACGGCAAACGGCGTGGAACTCGAATTTCCCCCACTGCATGACGAGACTTCAGTCAACTTCAAACAAGATCTGGCACGAAAACACAAGAGACAAGGCGAAACCGTGATCTACATAGGCGACGGTTCTGGAGACTTCGATGCCGCAAAGGAGGCAGACCGCGTGTTCGCTGTCCAAGGCTCCAAACTGGCACAACTGTGCCAAATGCACCGAGTGTCCTTCAAACCTATTACCGACTTTCAAGAAGTGATAAACGGAATTCAAGATATTCCGAAGTGAAGAGGGCGGATCGCTTGGGAGTCAAGATCAACAACACCGTTGTCAAGCTAGTTGAAGGCGATATTACCGATTTGGACACCGATGCTATTGTTAATGCAGCTAATGCGTCGTTGCAGTTGGGTGCTGGAGTGGCTGGGGCGATCAGGCAGAAAGGTGGGCCAAAAATTCAAGAGGAGTGTGACAGGATCGGCTGGACTCACGTGGGAGGCGCCGTGATAACGTCTGGAGGCCGCTTGAAGGCGCAATACGTGATCCACGCCGTCGGACCCAGACAGGACGACGAACACGCAGACGAGAAGCTGAAGGACGCCGCGCTGAACTCACTGAAACTCGCAGACAGGTACAACCTGAGAAGCATCGCGTTTCCAGCCCTAAGCACAGGAGCATTCGGTTTCCCGAAAGACAGGTGCGCCACCATAATGCTGTCGGCTACCATTGCCTACTTGGAAGGCCCCACCAAACTGGAAGAAGTAATCTACTGCCTCTACGACCACAACACCCTCGAAATCTTCAAACAGACACTCAGAACCCTGACCGCTAATCGCAAACCGTGACTTCATGCACAAGTAAGATGGGCGCACACTGTGGACTCTTACATGGCAATATTGAGGTGCTGGACCGTTTCTCCCATGTGAGCACTCTTTCTGGTATGGCAAGGTTTTTCTGGTGGCTGTGAAGCTAATACACGGCAATCCTCGTTGCGCAGTGATTGACATGAAAGACGTCCGACTGAAACTGATGTCCGAGTTGATGAAGAACAGCAGAAGAAGCGACAGAGAACTGGCAAAAGCAATCGGCGTCTCGCAACCCACCGTCAGCCGGTTGCTCAGCAAGCTGAAGGAAGAAGGCTACGTTAGAGAGTACACGGTGATACCTGACTTCCGAAAGCTGGGCTACGAAATAGCGGCATTCACATTTGTGAAATTGAAGCAGCTTACGCAGGATGAGCTTGAGAAGGCTCGTGCCAAAGCCAGAGAGGACATGAGACAAGCACCATCGGAAATCGTTTTGTTTGAAAGAGGCATGGGAGCGCAATGCGACGGCGTCATAGTGTCTTTCCACAAGAACTATTCATCGTATCTGAGCCTGAGGGATCGCACAAAGGAGTACTCGTTTCTGGAATCATGCAATAGCTTTCTGATCAACTTGAATGATGAGATTCACTATAGGCAGCTGACTTTCTCAACATTGGCAGATCACATCTTGGGGAATGGCGAGGAAAAGCCGAAACAACCAACGCGCCGGAACAGTGGCCGACACAAGTGAGGTAGGCATCGACCTCAGTTTATGGCTTGCCTTCGGGCTTTGGCCAGTTCAAGAAGGATAGGGCATGCCCTCTAATTCACACAATCTCTCGGCCATCCCCGATCTCTGAAGATCCACGAATCCGCGGCTTATTCTCTGCCTGCAAGAATCACAATGTAATCCGCCGTATCCGCGCACATGTCTGCAGCTTGCTCTATGAACTCGACCAGATCGTCAAAAATGACCATGACGCCTGCATTGATTTGTTCGCCGTACTTGACAAAGGAGGCTTTGGTCTTGAGGTAGATTACGTCAATTTCATGTTCAATGTCGTTGACTTTCTTGGCGCCTTCTAGGGCTTCCGTTGAGTTCAGAGCCAGTTTTTCGATGCTGCCGCGCAGAGCCTGGGCGCAATCAACGAGGATTGCTGTCATGCGTACAGTATTGTCGTAGAGTTCTTTTGGAATTTGGGTGTCCAAAAGCATTTCTATGCATCTGGCTGCGTCTTTCACGTGGTCAGCCAGCGTGTCCAGCCTCTTCACAAGATGGAGCAAGTCTTCCCGGTAATCCGCAAACAGAGCCGCGCCTTTAGTCAGCTCCTTGAAAACTTCCACACGAAGCCTGTCCACTTCTTCCTCTGCTTTGAACAGGTTTTCGATGCGCTGAGTTGCCTCTGCTTTCTTGCCTTCCCCCATGCTCTTTGCCGCGTAGTGCAACAAAGTCACAGTGTCCAGCGCTTTGGAGATCTGTTCCTGAGCCAAGTCTAGGGCTTTGGTTCTGCGGCGCCTTTCAAACCAAGCATAACTTTTCTTTTCCAACGCCAACGACTCCCTTCCATTGATATCTTTAGCCAATGAGGGTTTATAACTTTTAAACTTCTGAGGTGCCGTGGCCCTCAGACACCCAATGAGCTTTGGTCTTGCCGTTCTTCGTTTGCACGTGCTCTTTCTTGAATATGGGTGCTTCGCTCTTGTAGCGTTCTACGGCTTCTTCCAGTGTCGAGAAAACCCGTCCGCGATGGGCACCTGCAACCAGAACGTAAACAAGGTCCTCTCCCACTTCAAATTGGCCAACTAGGTGGTGAATTTGAACATCCACGATGCCATCATGCTTCATCAAGTCTCTGCAAATGCGCCTCAAGGTCTCGTTTGCCTTCTCCTCATAAGCCTCTAGCTCAAGTCTCTGGACCTTCTCGCCCTTCAAATCCACTCCGCGAACGACACCCACAAACGTGGCAATGGCTCCGACATTTCGGAATCCGGTCTTAGCCTTGGCATCCTTCACTGCATCCGCCAGAGAGAACGTTCCTTTCTCATGGACTCCAGCACAAGTCGACAACAACAGCCACCTGAATCTTAATGGATACTCTCTTCGAATTCTATAAGCATTAGCATCTAGGCTGAGGCTTTCTGGAGCTTAGTTGGCAATCCTTCGAGAAGGCTGCGGTATCGGCGTATTCTTTGGTGTGCCTGTGTTGTGGTGATCTTGGAAAACCGTATTTCGTCGTTTGGTTTCGCTTGTCCCAGCAAGTCGAGATCGGCGCTAGCGACCACCGCGATCTTCGGGTAGCCACCAGTTGTCTGCGCGTCTTTCATCATGACAATGGGTTTCTGACTTCTCGGAACTTGAATCGCCCCTGGCAAAAGCGCGTCCGAGACAATGTCGGCTTTGTCCTTGTGCTTGATTGCTGGGCCTTCGAGGCGGTAGCCCATACGGTCAGCCTCCGAAGTTACCTTGTACGAACTTGAGAAGAAGGTTTCTGTTCCCTTGTCGGTGAACATGTCGACTTGGGGTCCAAGAACTGCGTGGACTGCAAGATCGTTCGAGAACTGGGGAACCAGTTCTTTTGGGAACAGAAACCTTGTGAAGAGGGAAGACACAGGGCAAGCCTCAATCACGTCTCCTGCCTTCAGCTGTCTACCGTCTATTCCACCGAAGCCTCCGCGCACGTAGGTTGATCTACTGCCCAGCACCGACGGCAGGTCGATCCCGCCCTTAACCGCGACGTAGGCACGGCACCCACTTTTCATCCTCCCGACCGACAAGACATCCTCAATCTGAAGGTTGAGCGTGCGCCACATTGAGGCTTCGTGGCCGTTGATCGTGGGGGTGCAGTTTCCTCCGGTGATGGCGATCTGAACTTGAGCCAGTGTCTGCAATTCCGGACCGATGAGGGTGGTCTCAAGACAGGCACAGCTCACGTCATTTCGGACCAAGGCGTTTGCCGCCGCCAGCGAGAAGGTATCCATCGCTCCGGAAACGGGCACGCCGAACCTGAGGTAGCCAGGTCTTCCCGCGTCTTGGATCGTGGTGAACATGCCGGGTTTGAGCACTCTGAAGACTTTCATGCGGACTGCACCTTTTCGTTGGCTGTCACACATTGCTCGTTTTGCAGTGTGATTTTGAACTCTTTTTCTGAGATTGGTTTGAATTTGACCGTGTCTCCTGCTTTCAATGGCGTTGGCGGTTCCTCGAATGGGTCGAAGAGCTTGAGAGGAGTTCGACCTATTATTCGCCATCCACCGGGGGCTTCGCATGGGTATATGCCTGTCTGCTTCTCAGCTATGCCTACTGATCCCGCTGGAACCTTTAGCCGTGGTGTCTCAAGGCGCGGGGTGGCAATCTCGTCTGCGACCTCTCCTAGATACGGAAA
>Ga0315280_10003430_pt1 | contig 24413 bp, 34 predicted proteins | sample YL17G06_40_MG_FD_203697 | JGI IMG/M metagenome (GOLD analysis project Ga0315280, IMG submission 203697) | Sediment microbial communities from Yellowstone Lake, YNP, Wyoming, USA - YL17G06_40 | ecosystem: Environmental > Aquatic > Freshwater > Lake > Sediment | place: USA: Wyoming | collected... | reverse complement strand
AGCAGAGAAAGGGGCATGAGGACTGCGAATATTAGAGAAAGGATTATCAAAATAATCATGTAAATTTTTCCACTTTCCATAGTAATTATTAGGGAGGATTAAGTATAAATACTTTACTTATACTTATACTTATAATGAAAATAAAGTGCCCTAAATGTGGTTATGAATGGAAAACTAGATCAGAGCATGTTTATGTTTCATGCCCCTCTTGCTTGGCAAAGGTGAAAATTCGGTGATAAAATGAAAGGAGTTATAAGCGTAAAAATAGTCGCTATTTTAATAGTAATAGTGATAGCTTTGGCAGGGTTGCTCTATGCATACATTAATTCACTGTATCAACAACCCAAAGACTTATCCAGATACTGCGAAGCCCTTTGCGTCAAAAACGATATGAGATTCGGAAGTTACAACCAAATTAGGCAAAACTGCCATTGCTATGAGTGCGATGAACAAATTCTTCTGGATAAAAATATAACTTTCTGCACAGAGAAAGTTTATAATATAGCGGTGAGCGATTGATAAAACAGGAGTTGATTTTATGGGATATAAACATATAAACAGCCGGAATGAGGCATATTATCTTCATGCCAGAGAAGGCAGAGGCGGAGCAAAGCTTTTCTTCTTCAGCAAAAAAGAAGAGGATTCGATAGATTTGCCCGAAAACTTAACCGTCATAGAAAATCCAAGAAGCTTTTTGCCAATGGTTAAGAAAAAATAGTGAAAAAAGGAAATGATTGTTTTTAAACTTTCGAGAATTATTTTAAATAAAGAGCAACGGGAGCGATGAAATCCAAAATACCCGTAAAACGGGCACGAATGAATACCGAGATGAGTGTAAATAAAGATGTGATAAAATGAAATTGAATAGAAAAGTAACAATCTTTGGAAAGCAGATATCAGTGATTGCGATAGCATTACTAGCAATGGCAGGACTGGCGAGTGCAGGAGTGCTAAGCTATTACGGAATGATAACAGGAACAGCAACAGTAAGTCAGTCAGTAAAAGTTGATGGTCAGAATTGGAATATTGACATAATGGAAGCATTTACAGGAGATTTAGTTGCGGGAAATACTCTGTACGGGGCAATGCATTATATAAGCAATGATGCAAGTGTACCAGCAATAGTAAAATTAGAGACAACAAAATCAGGACCATGGCTAGACACGATAGCTGAAGGAGTTACATATACTTACGAATTTAAGATAAATACAACAGGCACCGTAAGTAATTGGGATAGAGTCGTAACAGTACCAAGTCCTTCAATAACAAAAGTTAGTGACATAACAAGCTGGAAATTTAAGTACATGTTATTAACGGGGGTTAGCGAATCACCTTACATCGTCTTAGAGCTCGATACAGATGGCAATGGAATTAAAGACGAGTGGTTAGTAAGTTGGCAAGAATATGGTGTTTCAACAGGTACATGGTATACATATACAAAAAACGAATGGCATACAGTTGTGTGTTCTAATCATCGACCCGGAGAGTCACAAGGGCATGACCCATTAGCAGAAACTATAACTGAATGTGGATATACAAATGCAAAAGTTCTTGCAATAAAAGTCGCAGTGGGCGAATGGGCTTCCGTAGTACCAACAACAGAAAAAGTAAAGGATATTTTAATCAACGGATTGTCAGCAATTGAGAATGGAATAATAATACCAGCAAAATCAAGCACAACCCCAGAAGGAAATGTAGAATTTGACCTTGAATACGCATTTAACATAACAGCATATCCAGGAACATATACAATAACAACAGGAATAAAACCAGCTTAAAAAAACTTAGCATGACTTTGAGGGAAGTTAACCTTCCCAACTTTTTTGTTTTATTTAAAACCAAAGATTGGAAAAAATAAGAAAAAGGTTGAAGAATGATAAAGAAGATTAAGATAATATTGGCATTAATTTTCTTACTGATTTTGCTAGGCTCATCTATAGCTTTGGCAAATACTCTGGTTTATTATGGAAAAATTGTCGGAACTGTAACTATATTACCATTACCGTGATGAAGAATGAAAAAGGAAATATTGTTGAGCTTAATTGGCATCTTACTTCTAGTTCCTATAGCATCGGCACAAGTACTCGTTAGCCCGGAGACTTTTGAAATCAGCTTGGTAGGAGGCCAGAACTACAGTCAGAGCTTTACCGTCGAGTGGAAGGGCGAAGTTCCAGTTGTTGGATATCTGAGTTATTCTGTCAAGCAGTTGAACGGAACTTACGACGGAAGAGAGCTTTGGATAAATTTTTCTCAAGGCAAAATAATACTCGAACCCAACAAGCCGAAAGATATGCAGATGTTCATTTATACGTTGCCCAACATCCAACCAGACACGTACACCCTTAAGGTAGAGGTAAGAGTAGATGTGGAAAAGCCTGAACCAGAAACAATAACAAGAACAGAATACTTGCCAGGTGGGGTTTGGATAAAATACCAAAATGTGACAGAGAACATAACAGTAGAAAAGGAAGTTTACTATGAAAATAAAACAAGAATTGAAGAACTGGAAAATTTGACAAAAAGCTTAAATCAAACAATTCTTAATCAAACTCAAACAATAGAACAAGGGGGAGAGGAGATTGCGATTTTAAGGGATGTAAACAGAGGATATTTAACCGTGCTTATTATGTTTGCAATAATTATTATCTGCCTGGCTTCTTGGGAGTTGTATCCATACATTTTGAAATTAATGAAAAAGAAGAAATTAGGAATGGAAAAGAAAAGTCTATGAATCAAAATGAAAGAAGAGGAATTAATAAAATCATATGCAGAAGCATGACCAATTTATTGTGCAAGGGAATGGCAAGATTAGAGGTTGATTTTCCGTTAAACTATAAAGAAAAGAAGGAGCTCATTGAAAAGCTAGTCAAGGGAGCGATAAGATAAATGTCCCAAATAGGCATATTGGAATGCTTGCAAAATAAGAATATGACTACCGTGGAATTGATGAAAGAATTGAAATCGGGCAGGACAACAATTGATTGCAGTATTAGAAAATTGCTGAGAGCGAACAAAATCAAAATAATCGGATATACGAAGAGGAAAAGAAGAGAACATCCTTCAAGAATTTTTGCCAGTTGCCAGACTAAATATTAATAAGAATAAGAATTAAATATAAAACATGATCCAAATAGAGATTCGGAGTATGAAAGAATACGTCTATCCCTTGATTCTGCTCTTTTTCTTCATGGCATTTGTTCTGGTTTCCAACTTCCTCACCTATGTTCATGAAGGTGCTGGGCATGCAATAGCATGCTCGTTGACTGGCGGGAATGTCACAGGTATTAAGGTTAGTGGAACCGCTGGCTATGTTTCCTGCAAGTGGGAGGCAAAGCCGTCGCCCCAGCAGTATTTCATCTTCAGCATGGGCGGGATTTTGGCCGAGGGCTTGATCGGGCTTGTGCTTTTATCCATCCCGCATTCTTCTGCATTTGGGGGTTTTGTCTTGTATAAAATCGGCTTTAGCCATCTGGTCAGTGCCTATGATCCTGATCTGAAAGGCACGCCGCTCGAGTTTTTGTCTAACCCTCTTTTCAAGGTATGGGTTTTCTCGGTTTTATTCATCATCTCTTTAGTATCCCTCTATATTTATTTTAAATTCTGGGGGAAAGTAATTGGTAAAAAATAGAATATTTATTTATACCAGATAATTAATTATTATGGAAAGAGATATATACGGGAAGTTTATCAGATGTGAACGAGAAAACCAACATCCTTTAGGGGTTGGATGAAAGTGAACGATATGGAGAGAACAATCAAAACAAAAATAGAAAATAAGGATTTGGAAGAAACAATCAACCAATATTTTCAAGCATATAAATTTTGTTTGGATAAAGGTTTTGAATTACATACCTCAAACAAGAGGAAATTACATAATGCTACATACAAACAACTGAGAAAAACCTATCCTAAAATGCCTTCTGCTTTGCTTCAAACTGTTAGAGATGTCGCTTCTGAAAACCTCAAATCAACAAAAATGAAAATTAAACCAAATCCTAAAAATAAATTCATAAGGTTTGACAAAAGAACATTTTCATTCAAAAGTGGAATTGTAAGCGTTTCAACGATAAATGGAAGGAAGAAGTTCGAAGTAAAAATGCCACAATATTTTAAAAAATATTTGGATTGGAAGTGTAATTCAGCAGTTTTAGTTTTAAAAATCAATCAACTTTGGTTGAATATGATTTTCAAAAAAGATTTTGTTCCGATTCAGCCAAAAACAGTTTTGGGATTGGATAGAGGAATAAGTAACATTGTTGTCACTTCTGATAATGAGTTCTACAGCTCAAAACACTTGAGGAATGTCAAAGGAAGGTATCAATATTTAAAAAGCGTTCTTCAAGCAAAAGGCACTCCTTCAGCAAAAAGAAAATTAAAAAGATTGAGCGGGAAGGAGAAACGGTTTGTTAGGGATGTGAATCATTGTATAAGCAGACAAATTGCGTCTAAAAACTATGACTGTTTTGCAGTAGAAGAATTAAAAAACATAAGAAAACCAACAAACAAAGGAAAAAAATTCAATAGAAAATTAAGTAGTTGGAGTTTCTTTCAACTCGAAAACTTTCTAAGATACAAAGCAGAAGAATATGGAAAAACAGTTTTGAAAGTTGACCCAACACATACAAGCCAAATGTGTTCAAAATGTGGATATAGAGAAAGAACGAACAGAAAAGGAAGAATATTCAAGTGCAAGAGTTGTGGATTTGAGTTAGACGCAGATTTGAACGCTTCAAGAAATATCGCTAAACTTGGTATATCCGAGTTGGGCAGGTTGAATGTCAATCAACCAAATGTAGCAACAGAAATGTTAGTTACAAGCCCACACTCTTTAGAGGTGGGTAATTGACAGGATACATAATGAGGGGAAACCATGAATGGTAAAAAACTATTCGAAGGGATTCCCGACAGTTTTTTAATGGGAATTATTCCATTTGCATATTTGTTCTTCTATCTTTACTATATCTCGCTCAAAGGAACTTTTTTGTCAATCTATGAATTTTATTCTCTTAACTTACTTCCTCTGCTATTTATTGTAAGCATTAGGGGAAGTGCATTTTTTGACGCGATTGGACTAGACCTCGACAATGCCCCAATTCATATAGTAATTGGGAGGCTTCTGATATTGGTTTTTGTTGGAATTGTCTTCGGATTTTCGGTTTACAAATTCTTCAATCTTCTCGGAATGCAGCTCTTCCCCTTTGATTTCTTCTATCTCCAGCTAACAACAGCAAATCCATTCATGCTGAGCATAATTGACACAGGCATCGTTGCATTTTTCGAGGAAGTAATACGAGTTGTTCCCATGCTGATTTTTATAAACGCTTTTTACAAAAAGGGGTTTAAAGAGGGGGATTCGATAATCTATGGGGTTTTCCTTTCGTCATTTCTATTTATCCTCATGCATTTTTTCGCATGGAGTGGATTGAACATGATGAACGTTTTGGTGATGACAACTACTGTCATCTTCATGACACTTAGCGGTTGGTTGTTGTATCACAGGCAGCTGTGGGGACCTTTGACTTTCGTTGAATTTTCCCTGATTTCACCAATGGCATTTCATTTCACTTATGATATTTCGATCAATCTTAGTTTAAGGGTTTTGAGCATCCTGCCTATGGCTCTTGGATTAATTTAATATATAAAAACTAATATAAAATTATGAAAAAGTGGGTTCTTTTAATCTTAGTTTTATTCGGATTATTCTTTCTTTTTCTTCTAAGCATCAAAGCAGTAAAAGAGATAAGGATGACTTCTCTAGATGTAACATCGCCAACATGTTCACTAAACTCAACAAATTCAACTCTGAAAAGGGCACATACTGAACAATATATAAATTCTTTCAACGTATTTTTTGACAATGGTTTGAAGATAAAGGCAAACGACATACTTGGGGAATATTCAATAAATCTGAGAGCGTTCGTAGAGCTGAAAAATGGAGAGAGAACCAGTTTCAATCTGGACAGTGCAAACATTCCTTTCAAAAAACTAACTGATACTTCCTACAAATATAACATAACAACATCATTACCCCCAAACATAGCATATCTTGGCCTGAGTTTCGACAATTCTCCAATTCTTGATATACAGCTTGAAAACAGGAACCAGAGCATACGTTTTTGCAGGATTGACACCTGTATCGTTTTTGACTTTTCCGATATCCCTCTTGCTTTTACGCTGAACGAAACAGAACTGAAAATAAATGTTTCTGGTATGTCAAGCATACATATCGACCCAACCATAACTTTCACTACAAACGACGTTGAGGCAGTTGCATTATCACCTTTGACTCAAGATTTCTTTGCCATAGCATGGTGTGATGATACGAGTGGTTATAGACGCCTCCAGTTTTATTATGCAAATGGCACAGCTGCTACAAGCGTTATAAATGTGCATCCTACTGCAGAAGGAGATTGTGATTATACTTCAGTCTCAGTCTCAGCATTAAATTCCACCCATGTCGTAATAGGATGGTATGATGCCACATACTCTGATGCTACATTTGCTATTTATAACTCTGCTGGAACATTGATTACCGGACCCATAGATGTAGATACAGATGTTGGTTTTTCTTATTCAGTCTCTGTTTCAGCATTAAATTCCACCCACTTCATTATTGGATGGTATGATTCCACAGACCAGGATGCTACATTTGCTATTTATAACTCTGCTGGAACATTGATTACCGGACCCATAGATGCTGATGATGTTGTTAGTGTAGGTGCTTATTCAGTCTCAGTTTCAGCATTAAGTTCAACTCAGTTTGTAATAGGTTGGTATGATGCCAATGACTATGATGCTACATTTGCAGTATACAATTCTGCTGGTACACTTATCGCAGGCCCTATAGATGCTGATACAGATATTGGTGCCTATTCTCAGTCAGTCTCAGTCTCAGCATTAAGTTCAACTCAGTTTGTAATAGGTTGGTATGATAATACAGACCTTGATGCTACATTTGCTATTTATAACTCTGCTGGAGCATTGATTGCCGGACCCATAGATGTAGATACTGATGTTGGTACTACTTCATATTCAAACCCCGTCTCAGTTTCAGCATTAAACTCCACCCATTTTGTAATAGGTTGGTATGATAATACAGACCTTGATGCCACATTTGCAGTATACAATTCTGCTGGTACACTTATCGCAGGGCCTATAGATTCAAGCACCGATGCATTAAGATGGCAGGCAGTATCATCATATCTCACAGCAGTAGATATAGGATTCTGCAGCCAGAATTTTATCCATGCCTTTGTCATAAGCTCGATAAAAGCCAATTTTATAACATACAAGGCAGACGGAACATCTTGGAATGGAATATGTCCAGAAACAACACCACCTACTTATTCTTTAAACTCGACAAACTCAACTTATGCAGGTTCAGCAGTTAGTCATAACCTGAAATGGGCAGATAACGTTGGATTAAGTTATGCTATTCCTTCCTTCGACAACTGCACGGGAACTTTAACCAACCTAACAGCAATCAGCTTATCTGGAGCATCAGCTTGGAGCAATTTTACAGTAGTAATTAATTCTACTGTTGACTGTCAAATAAGATGGTGCGTCTACGCCAACGATACTTTTAATAATTGGAATGGAACTTCTTGCATTAGTCCTTTCAGCTATACGACAACTTCAGCAAATATACCTCCGAATTTATCAGATATATGGGAATTCCCTACTGACCCGGCAACCTATTCTTCTGGAGCAACTTACAGGTTCAATATAACTGCTTGTGATGCTAATGGGGCTTCGGACTTGGATAAGGTTTTATTTCAATGGTCGACTAATACCAATGTTACAGCAACTTCTTATGTAACCCACAATGCAACTTGCAGGAATTACACAATAACAGAAATAGACTTGCCAGCACAGACTTCAACCACTTACAAATGGTATGTTAATGATAGTTATAATGAATGGGCTAATATGTTGTCGGATGCATATACTATAAGCAAAGCCCCAACCGAAACTCATGTATTGTCAAACGGCACAGGGGATAAAACTTATGATGCAGAGAGCTATGCTAATTTTACCGTCTATGTCAATATCTCTGGAAAGACTGTCAAGCTAGATTCAAACTATACTGGCTGGGTTCTGCGATCTGACGTAACGCCCTTAATAAATATAAGTTATTTAATAAGAACTGGTACTTGGAATTTAACGGGCTACTTCGGGGGAGACCAGAATTATTCTGCCTCATCAGAAACCCACTACTTTACCGTTTTTCCAATGAAAAGAAGTGTGACTCAACAAATAACTCCATTAACGATTGTTATGAAATCTGTTTTTAAAAAAATTGCCACTCAAATACTTAACATTCAGGCTCTTGTAACAAGGATTAATGCCATTATAATCAGAGCTATAACCCAACCAATCACCCTCATATTGTCAACAATAAGAAGAGTTGTAGCCTACAGAATTTCTCAGATAACTTTGACAATATCGATTGCAATATCAAGGCTAAACGTACTCATCAGCAAACAAATCATCCAGTCTACGACTGTCTCACCCATTCTGACAGAGTTTGAGCACATTTCCAAAACAATCATTCAATCTATACAAATACCTCTCATTCTGGAAAAAATAGGATATGTTTCAAGAGTGATGACACAAGCCATAGCAATATTACCTATCTTAACAAGACTCGGGGAATACACTTTTAGTACAATACAAATAATAACAACATCACCTGTTTTAACAAGACTCACATACAGCTTCAAAGCAATCATCCAATCTTTATCAGTATCACCCATCTTGACAAAACTGACACACTATCTTGAAGCTATAACCCAGTCTATAACTGTCTTACCAGCCCTGACAGAACTTGAGCATATACTCAAAACAATCACTCAAACAATAGACATATCAGAAACAATATCTAGACTCAACGCGGTTGTTACCAAACAAATAATTCAAATAACAAATGTTCAACCCATTTTAAAAAGAATTGGAAACATTTTCAGAATATCTCCTCAGACAGCAACCATAGTTCCTTCATTGAATGTATTGAGAATATCAAATAGAATAAGCACGCTGCAAATCAGCATATCAACCACAATATCAAGGCTAAACATAATCATCAGCAAACAAATAATCCAAGCCTTAAATATCCAAGCCACTCTGACAAAAATTGAAAAAGCCATCAGGGCATCTACCCAAGCCGTTAATGCAGCTCCATCACTAAAAGTGGTAAGAATTCCCTACCTTTCTCCTATCATGATTTCAATAACTACTACGATTACAAGAACCATAGTCGCGGTGAAAAGCTTTTTGCTCTACCTTTTTGTCCAGCCAGTTTCACTCTCTGGTTATGCACACATAACAGAAACGGAAGGTCCGTATGTCCCGGTAAAATGCTCTGAATGGGGTACTGCTTCAAATAAATGCAAGGCGAGCTGCCCGGACTGCTACTCAGAAATCAATTTTGTAGTCCCGTGGGTCAAGTCAGTGACTCTGAACAACACAGGCGACTACACGGCATATGCACCAGTGAATGCATCGATTCCAAAATCAACGAATTCTGCAGACGATATAAAGCTCTATGACCCGGACAGCGTTCTGCACACCTTTACGGCACACATATCAGACGGCTACATAAACTGGACCACTACCATAGATTCTGCAGAAGTCCAGAAATGGGTGATAAAATTCAATACCACTTCGCCATCAGTGAGCGAGTACAACGAGACGGCAGGAGTTGCATGGACTCTGTGGCACAATGTTTCCTCTGCTGATGTAGACTACGAGAAAGTCTGGGATTATGCTTACTTGAAAGACCCTTCGATATATATCAGGTTTTACGACAACACCACTGGCTTGATGGACGAGTTCACGGGCAAGTCTGCATGGGGTCCTCCTGTAACGAAAGATTTGGACGGAAACGGGTACTCTGATTTTGGGCAGTGGATGATTCCGAAAATTTCTGCTAATACAGACAAGCAGCTTGTTATCAAAAGCACCATAGCAAAGGTTTCCTGCGAGATAGAAAATAAAACCATACTAAACGCTCCCGTGCTTGCTTGGGAGAACGTTGAATGGAGATGGACGATAAAATGCTCGAATTTGATTGACATAACCCTCAGCTACAGCCAAAATTTCAGAATACCGTTGGAATCTTCGAGAATTTATCTTGACAACAATCCAACTGAGCCAGGGTTCTTAATAGTTCCTCCCTACGGTCCATATGTGACTCTAGAAGGAAGCATAGGACCTTATGAAAACAAAACCCATGTTCTGGAGTTCCTGACGTCCGGAGTAACAACAGACATCCCACCAGCAAGCTTCCCCTCAAGGTTCTGGACAATGGAATTAGCAAATCTGATTTTAGATATTACAGCCAAGAGCTGGTCTTCTGAAACCATAAATGAAACGCAGACAAAAATAAACATAGTCTATGGCGAGAATGTCAAGCTGTTCAAGGAAGGATTTCTTATCGATAGCATAGACGAGATAAAAGGATATTATACCTTGAAGATATACGAGATGGCACCGTATGAATCAAGGAGCTACATGCTCTCGTACATGACACCTGTTGCTGATGCAAAAGTGGAGAGATACAGCAGAAGAATAATAAACGGCTCCCAGTATTTGGTTTATCCCTTTAGCTACTGGAGCCTTGCCAGTTTCCCAGTCTCGCCCCTGTGGGTTAGAATTAAACAAGAATCGCCGTTCAGTTGCTCGGATATCTATCAGGTCTGGGAAACTACTGTGTCAGATTATTTGAATCCAATGAAGCCACAAAAAATTTTGAATTTTGAGTGCGAAGATAAAAATACCACTCTCATAGAACTTTCCTCCCTCACTCTTGGTCAAACCAAATATGGAACTATATTTGTGACAGAAGTTGAAAAACCTATGCCATTCACAGATGTGCTATATAACTTTTTCGAATGGCTTGCGAATCTAATCAAGAATTTCATTTCATCTATCGTTTCTATTTTCGGAGGCAAAAGATAATGTATAAATTCCTGATTTTACCGTTGGTTCTTATTGTTTATATCATCTTCACCAACTTAATTGGAATAGACTACGAGGCTTACGGGACTTCTTACTCAATTCTAAAAACAGGATTTTCTACAAACCAGCATGGAGGCAGCGAACACATTGCCGCTTCGCACCAGCTCGATGTGATAGTAAAGAGGCACCGAATATTTTTTGACTTGATTCCGTCCTATGGTTTCAGGAGCATAGGAGTTGCAAGAGGAAACTTGGTGATGTACAATCCCGGTTCTTTAAGTATTTTCCACAGAATTTTTCTGGCGTTTTTTATTGCTCTAACAATAGCCTTAATTCTTCTGGAGATCAGAAGCAGAAAGCAATCGCAAGAAAATCAGGAAGTGGTTGAGTTAGAGCTCTGAAACAAAAACCAAAAACCAAAAACCAATAAATATTTAAATACTAGGAAATCAAATAAAGGATTAGATAATATGAAGAAAACATACCTTCTTGCATCAATTTTGTTATTGACACTGGCGATAAGCGGATTCTTCTTGAGTGGCATATTCGGCAGCAACTATATCAGCCATACAGTGACCGTCACTGAAAAGCCCATATATCATGCAACGCTCACTGTCTTGAAGAACGGCGATCTTATAGATTACATTCCTAACCTGCTGACAAATCTCGGAGCAGAGTTCGTAGAGCAACAGCTCAGAGCTCCACAGTCACTAAATAAAACGAATTGGATTTCTGTCAGCAATGTATCAGGGGACTGCGTAGCAACTGCTACCAAACTGGCAAACGAACTAACAACTATGAGTTTGGCAAGAGCAAGCTGCACGCAACAGGATCTAGGAACAGGAAACTACAGCTGTGAGAAGACATTCACCGCAACAGGTTCAGTGGCTGCTGCTCAGATTGCGGGACTGAACTATAATTCAACAATGGAACCAAGCCTGTTCGCATGCTCAACCTTTACATCAGTAAATCTTGAGAAAGATGACCAATTAACGTTACGCTGGAACATAACAATAAGCTAAAAGTAAACAACCGTAAAGCTTAAATACCAGAAAGACAATATACTTACTATGGATTGGAGTTATATAACTGGATTTTTTGATGCAGAAGGCTCGGTTTGGTTTAAAGGAAAACATAATAGAATCATAATAGTTAATACAAACGAATTTGTCTTAAAAGAAATTCAAAAATTCTTAAATGCAGGATATATCTATCGGAAAATCATAAATCATTTCGGAAAGAAACCAATCTATACTCTCTATGTTTATAAAAAAGAAGATGTCATAAGAATAGCTAAAGAATTTCTCAAATTTTCTTTGATCAAAAGAAAAAGATTAATAGAGCTACTAAATTATCTCAAAATATATTATGAAGAAACGGAGCCAGAAATTACTTATTCTTATATTGCAGGTTTAATAGATGGTGATGGTTCTATTACTAAAACCGATAATTTATGGACTATATCAATTTGTAGTAAAGATAAAAATACTCTTGAAAAAATCAGGGAGTTTATAATTAAAAACACTCTAAATTATATCGGAACAAGAAAAAAAGCAGAAATTTATGAAAGCAAAAATATTTACAATTTGCAGATAAACAATCAAAAAGTTATTCATTTTTTGCTTAAAAAGATTGAAAATTATGTTTTAATAAAAAAAGATATTATAGAACAAGCGTTGAAATCAATTAAAATTGAGAGAAAAAATTATAAATTTGGTGGTTATACTAAAGATGAGCTTAAGAAAATTTTGGAAGATTTTTATCTCAATCAAAAGCTATCTATCAGACATATAGCAAAAAAATTAAATGTTAGTTATGGCACTATTCAGAGATGGCTTATAAAGTTTAGCATTCCTAGAAGGGAGGGAAACCCTGAAAAAATAGTAATACCTAAAGAAGAGCTTCTCAAGTTATATGTAGAGCAGGAAAAAAGTGCGAGTGAAATAGCGAAAATTTACAACATAGCTCATACAACAATTTTAGATAAACTTGAAAAATATGGCATAGAAAAAAGAAAAGATAAAAAACTGAAAGATATACCAAATTTGAAAGAAGAGTTCAGGCGTCTTTATACAAAAGAGGGAAAAACAATGGAAGAGATCGCATTGATTTATGGAGTTTGTAAGGAAGCGATATTTAAGTGGTTAAAAAAGTTTGGAATAAAAAGGGAAATTCCAGTCGTTGAATTTGAAAAAAGCGATAAAAAATTGAGGGAAATTCCAAAAGATGAGTTGAAGCAAATTTTAATGGATTTATATTTGAATAAAGGTTTAAGTTTAGCCCAGATAGCTGAACTATACAATACTACTAAGCAAGCAGTTAGAGGATGGTTTTTAAAGTTTAATATCCCAAGAAGAAAGACAAGCAAAATCTTAATAAATATAAGTAACTTGAGAGATTAAGAGAATTGAGGAAAAATCAATTCAAAGCTTCATTTCTTCCTTCTGATTATCACATAAGAAGCAGCTAACACGAAACTCGCTATCAGGCTTGCAATTCCAGCATAAATGAATTCCATTTTAGCCACTAACTTTGGTGGCTCGGTCGACTGGCATATTTTTGCATAGGTCTTCCATCTGTCGCATTTATATTCTGCCGAGCAGGTTATGACATCATAGTGCCACTCCTTTCCTTTCGGGCATATCGGCGGCTCTGCATGCGATTTTTCGCAGTTCATGCAGGGAGTATTGCTGCACCGATAACAGATAGGGTTGTAGTATCTGCATCCTTCAACATCCCACTCGTGCCAGAAGCAGCCTCTCCACCCAGGCTTAGTGTATTGCTGGTCGGAGCACTCGGTAAAAACATCCATCTCCTCATACATCGGGCAGGAAACTATTATCTCCAGAGGGAAAGCCCTTGCCTGTCGCAGATTTGTCTGTCCGTAGAATATCAATACCAATCCCAAAACTGCCAGGATGATGGAAGCCGCTAAAATCAGCCTTCTCATATATTCTTTATTGGAAAAAGGAATATTTAAATTACTATCGGTCGATTCGATTCGATTCCTTCTTTTTCTCTCTTAAAGGTAACCTATAATGGAACTCTATAATAGACTACCTTTAAGGCGACTTTTCTAAGCAAGTCCAAGAGCCACATCTCTCCAATATTCTTGGTCAAATAATTCTCCGATTATGTAATCATTTATTAGCGGATATGGGTTCGAGGGGTCGAATATCATGTATTGCATCCCGATTTTTATCAGCGTCAGTGCGTGTTCTTTTGTCAAAATAATCCAGCACGGTATTTTGTTCTTTCTCATCCAGTAGCAAAAAGTGATCGCATAATCCTTGCAGTCCTTTTCACTGTCATTGTTGAAATCATAAACATAATACTGGTTAATAAGGAGCTTCGTAGTGTTTTCTATAAAGCAAAACTCATCTTCGCAGGACTTATTGAATTTATCGAAAAAATACTCTATCCTTGAGTTGTATTCCCTGTCATAACTTATGTTTTCTATCCCTTCTTCAAGCTCCACTAACAATGACTTGAAGTGCGAATTGATCGGATAAGATAATTTAACTAAGGAATTGAGAGTCGAGTTAATGGTGTTGGCTATGCCGAAAGAGGTCATAGCTAATATAATAATCATAATCAGTACAATTTTCTTTTCTTTTGGATTCAAAACGAGAAGGATAATTGATTCGAGAATTATAAAAATGGAGAGGATTGCTGCCATTAGGTAGATTTTCAGTATGATATTTAGAAAAAAAGAGACGAGTACAATAACTATTGCAACTACAGTTATTTTCCCTTTCATTTTTCTCCCTCTGTTATACTCAATATTTTGTGATAGCAACCTCTTATTGAGACATCGCTAATGCCAAGAATATTGCCAATCTCTCTCTGGCTTCTTGTTTCCTTGCATAGAATAGATGAAATATAAATCAAGGACGCAAGAATGGTCTTATCAGTTTCCCTTAAATTCTTGTCTTTAATTTTTCCCCACAGGCTCAAAGTTCTGTCAACAACTTTTTCAGAGAGATCCAATTTTCTGCAGAAATGAAGCACGACCTCTCTGTCAAAGAACGCTTTTGAGAAACCCAAAAAAGGTTTCAATGGTTTTTGTCTCATTTTCTCTTCTGTCGCCAGATTAATGAGGTTAACTACTAACCTTCCAGCTGTCGCCAGACTGGATTTCTGGTTTCGACTCCCAGAGGGGAAGCATAAGGGAATAGGACAAACCCTTTACTTTACTTCCTTCCAAGGCATCCTCAGGTATTGGCATTTAGTGGAATCTTTAAACCACCGATAGATTATGCAGATTTATCCAGAGTGTTGAGTGGTCTCGATTCTTTCACCCCGAAAATGCTTTAATTTTTCTAAAAGTTTAGTCTCGTTCTTAAGTCCATCGTCCCATAAGACCAAGCACTTCCAACCAAATTTAGCGAAATATTCTATTCTCTGTCTTTCATATTCTTGCCAAGATTGATAATTTCTACCTTTTCTTTTAATCGATTTTTCAACTTTATTACCAACTTCTATACAAATCTTTTTTCCATTAGATTCTATAAAATCGGGATTCTTTTTTTCGTCCCCAATTAATACGGCACCATTACCCACATAGTTTAAGGGAATGTTAAATTTTTGGAAAAAATTAAGAAAATTGTCTTCAAGGTTAGTCGGTCTTTTAAATGAGCCTTTTAAAATTGCCTTTATTTGATTTCCCCTATATTCTTGATTTTGCCAACGCTCTTTTGTAAATTCTGTGAAAGAATGATGTCCTTTTTTGAATATGGTTTTTGGTGGAATAAGTTTTCCTTCTTTGAATAGTTTTTTCATCGTTTCGCTTATTCTTATTTTATGAATTTCTGTTTTTTTAAATTTCCCATTACGCCTCATTGAATTAACTAAATGCTGTTGGTGAATTTTTGTTCTTTTATATTTTTTAAGTGAATCAGATATTTTCTTTTTTATTTCTGGTTTTTTTGCTATATTTTTTTCTCCAAATTGAAAACCCATACCAGTTATTGTATTAGTACCACCTACCATATTAAAACCCCACCCTTCCCCTTTAACATATTTTCACCAATATTTATCACTTCAGCATATCCTATTTCATCATCCTCAATATAACACAGCAACAGCTCTAACTCTTCTTTTGAACCGCACTCTATGCTCTCCAATTCATATCCCTTTAGATGCAAAACATATTTTTCTTTCAAAATTTATTCCTCTCCTTTTTTCATTTTTCCCATAATAATTATCTACCTTTAAATTATCTTTAATCCCCTCTAAGACCGATTCCCTGCACTTTTTCACATAATAATTTATTGATTCGTCTATGAACTCGCTGTCTACTATCTTGTTCCTGATGGCGAAGAGCCATCTGAATTTTATTAATTCCCAGATAAAATGATCGAGTTTGATGAATTCCCCTCCGTGAACGAAGAAACTCTTTTTGTCATATGCTTTCCTTTTTTCCAATCCCTTGCTGATAGGTATCAGCTGTATCTCAAAGCCAACCTTTGGCTCGCTGTCCCCCAGCTTGTTCTTGATTACGCATCTTATCTCCTGATAGGCACTATACAGCCCGCCAACTGCTGTCATCGGGTCAGATTCAATCCTATTTTTTATAAATTTCATCTTACCACATAGGGGCAATTTTCCTCATTACAAGATTTATGAGTTTTTCCACAAAAATCTTCACACTTTCCTGTGTTTTTGCTCATCCAATCGCACATATCTTTAAATTCAACTCTCATTGACTTTTCAACCTCACAAGCCTAAAATTTGTTTGTATAATTATTAAACGAATCGAAAAATCTTTTGACTATTGAATATTGTAAAGGTTTTCTGTTGCGAATAATCCAAGGTAACTTGGTTATCGCACATAAAATTCCTTTTGCACTTGATTCCCGTGCCTCATTATGCAGGAATTTTGCCAATAAATTCCTAAACCCAAACATTCTTAATGTAAGATATTGGAAAGGCAAATATAACCAGCACCACCAAAAAAGATTTCTTGTTGAAAGAAATTCCCTGAAGTTGCTTGGTCTGGCATTAGGAATAGCTTTGTGAAAAACGACTAAGTCTGGGAAATATTTGCAGACATATCCTTTTTCTAATAGCTTTAAACAGAGTTCAAGTTCCCCAAGATAAATAAAAAATTCTTCATTAAACTTATTTTCATCAAGGATAACCTTGCGGATACCGAAGCCCGCACTGTTGAATATCAGGCAGTCATACCCATCTCTATCATTACCAATGTGAGAATGCAAGGGACTGTCCCATGCTGGTTCTTTTGTATAATAATTTTTAAACGAGCAAGCCACAATATCTGGTCCATTCTCAAATTTCTCAGCTACTTTTGAGACAAAGTACGGGTCAGTAATAGTGCAATCGCTGTCCACCACTATGACAATTTTCCCCTTTGCCTCTCTTACTCCTCTATTAATCCCAAAATGGAAACCGAAGTTGCTTGCCAGTGGTATTACCTTTGCCTTTGGAAATCTCCTTTTGAATGCTTCAACTGAACCGTCTTTGGAGCCATTGTCAATAATTATTGTCTCAATTTTTGGGTAGCTCTGTCTACCTATATCCGATAGCAATTCGAGCACATCTTTTTTCCTGTTCCAGTTGACAATTATTATAGAGATGCCTTCCACCACTTGCCTAACCTCCAAAAAAATCTTATAATATCGTGATTGTATAATGCGTGTTTCACTGCTATCTTTAACCTTAAATTATCGAGGAGCTTGTAGTCAATTCCGCTTATTTTTGGGCTCGGGTATCTTAGCATCTCTTCATAGTCTTTAGCTAGTATCATATTATTTTTCTTGCATTCTTCGGCGATGAAATTCCCTGGATAAGGAGTATAATAAGTCATAGACAAGTTTTCAGGTTGGATTATATCAAGCATCTTTTCAGTTTGAATAGCTTCATCATAGGTTTCTGTGGGTGTTCCAAACATTATGTTAGCCCACACTTTGATGTCATTTTCTTTTAGGATTTTTGATGCTTTAATGTTCTGCTCTACTGTGGTGCCTTTCGCTAAATAATTCAAGATTCTTTGGCTTCCACTCTCAAAACCCACCATAACATAAGACAATCCAATTCCTGCCAATTTCTTTATAAGTTCTTCATTGTAGCATATAAGGTCTGCTCTTGCCTGAATTGAAAACTCTACATCAAAATCATTCTCCTTAAATTGTTTTATAAATTGCTCACCCCACTCTTTGTTCTGCACAAAGTTATCATCATGAACCATGAAGGATTTGAAGTGGTATTGTTCCCTCAGCAATCTAAGCTCTGTGATGACATTATTAACGCTCCTAGTTCTCTCTTTCATTCCAAACATTATTCTTGCAGTAGGCTGACAGAATTTGCATCCATATATACAGGCACGACTCGCCAAAATTGTGACAAATGGTTCTTTGTATTTGAAAGGCCAGGGATCCTCTTTTTCCCACAGTGTTCTATCAATGAACGGAATATCATCCAAATTGTCAACAGGTATGCCTTTTACAATCCTACTTCCTGCATTTGATAGTATGTGCTTGATTAGATTGACAAAAGCAATCTCACCTTCCCCTTGGATTATGAAATCAATGTCTTTATTATGAATAAAATCTTCCACAGCAACAGAAGGGTGAACACCACCAATGATGATTTTAGCTTTTGGATTCACTGCTTTGGTTATCTTAATTGCCTTCATTGCATTGGGGTAGTCAACAGTCATAACACTAAAAGCTACAATGCTGTAATTTGTGATTTTACCAATAAAATCATCCCAATCCTTTAATCTTCTCAAATCTATCAAATCAACATCTATCCCCTCTTTTTTGGCATAAGCTATGATGTATCCTATACCGTGGTGGATGCCTTTGATGTCCCATCCCTTAGCTTTTGGATTGCTCTTAAAGGCAAAGCAGGATGGATAAACAATCGCAATATCCGACTTGATTTCTTCTTTCATTTCCTATTTCACCGAGTCTGACTACCATAACCTTCTTTTTGTCCAAATAAAACCCCTTTTACCTATAGGAATAAGTTCGTTAGTCCAAACTCTTCCTTTTTCATCTTCCCATATGTCTCCATCCATTTATTTCACCTCTTTATTTCCTTTTAACATATTTTTTATTTCTTCCAACTGCTTTTGCATTTCTACAATTTGCGGAATCCTGTCAGTCGTTTCCTTGTTTATAGCCTCCTGAAATCTTGCGTATTTATCCAGTATGTAACCAACAAGCCACACAGTAATAAAAGTAGATGGGATAAAAAACAGTAGAAAAGTAAAAGTAGTATCTATATTGAACAAGCTCTTTAATTTATCACTTGCCATCAAAGCAATCAAGATAAAGTTTACTAATGAAAGTATGTTTACTGCCAATAAGAAACGGATGTACTGCCTTGCTAAAAATGAGCGAATTTCTTTTTTGTTCATTTTTTCACACCGAATATTTTATTTGACAGTATTTTTTTCCATTTATTTAATTTAAATAGGAAAAGTGCAACTGATTTTGGAAGAGACAGTTCATTGTATTCTCCTATGATATTTACTCCAACTTTTCTGCACCTGTATCCCAGTTCATCCAAAAACATAAAAATCTTGTTTTCCATGTCGTTGTTCCAAGCTTCAACTACGACAATCGGATGATGCTTGCGGATTATTTCTTTTCCGCCTTGCAATACATTGTAATCCTCCCCTTCGGCATCTATCTTGATAAGTTTAATGTTGACAGATTTAACGATAGATGTTGCATGTCCGGTTATCATATTGCAACCAGTAAAAAACTTGTCTAGTGTAATTGTTTTGGGAGACTCAATATTTTTGCTTTTAACGATAAAGGTATCTCCCAGTTTGTTTTTTCTTTGTATCATATACCCTATTTCCTCGTTAGAGCAAGCAGCTTCAACTATTATGATATTCTTGGAGGGGTTCAATGCCAGATTTAGTTTCAGTTCTTCGATTGCGATGGGGTCAACTTCAAATGCAAAGCATTGCCCCTTGTTCATTAACAAACAAGAAGTTCCAACACAAGCACCCACATCTATAAAAACATCATCTGATTCAAAGTTAGCCAAATACTTTTTCAATTCGCATCTGAGCGGTTCTTCAAACAAGTGTGTCATTGCCTTAGTTTCAGGTGTTAGCTTTTCTTTGTTCATACATTCTTTTTCACCCCTCTTTTTTTCGAGCTTCTTCGGAAGATTTAAATCCACGGATAACTACCCTCCTCTCTCTGTTCATTTATTTCACCCACTATAGCCTTGGCATATCCCCATTTCCCACTCATTCCAAATTCCAGCATTTTATAGAAATCAAGTATGTAAACGAAAGGCAATAGCATACTTTCAACACAGGTTATAGTATCGTCTGAATTGTTGTAGTTCAACAATATTATTGACACTTTTTTCATTGCTTCATTATCTTCTATTTCTTTGAGGTTGTTCAAGCAAAAATACTTTTCATACCATTTCAATTTCATCAATTCTTTTTCCTTTGTTTCTTCTTTCATCATATCCATCTTTTTCCTTATCCACTAAAACCACTATTAATAAACTTATCTACATTTTTTTTGATGTGAATCTTCCAATAGATTAATTCTTCTTCTGGAGTTGAAGAGAAAAGCTTAACTGCTTTTCCTAATGCGATCAAACTGCCATAGATGACTTGGGCTATCTCTCCTATGTCAGAAGTCTTCAACATCTCATATATCTCAAATCCTCTCTTCTTTTGAAGTATTATCACAGGGATGCCAAGCTTCTTTGCAGATTTGCCCCAAATATCTATTAAGAGATTTTTCAATGTTCCGTCTTTTGCCCTCTTCAAGACCTCGCCTAAGGTTAGCCCTGTTTCTTTGCTTAACCTATCTGCAATCTTCTCTTTTAATGGGCTTTCAGTCGTCAAGAACGATGTTGCTTTCTGTTCGTTATATGCCCTACCTATGCTGATACAAATTTTCTTGTCATGTTCCCCACTGAAAGTTTTTTTTGCTGGTATAACACTCATACGAATATAGGGGTCATAAAGTTTAAGAGTGGTATCGCTTCCTCTGAGATAGAAAAAATCCTCTCTTAATTTTTTAATTCTCATTTTTCACCACAAAAGGGCAGTTTTCCTCATCACAGGCTTTATGCACCTTTCCACAAAAATCTTCACACTCTCCTATGTTTTTGCTCAGCCAGTCGCACATCTCTTTGAAGTCTTTGAATTCAACTCTCATTTACCTCAACTCAATTGAAGGAAAATCATTATATTGGGCAGGTTCAATTGCATAAGGTATATGTAAATCATCGCCATTCTTTCTCAGAGAAACGACAAAATAAGAGATGAAGTTTTCAACGCCGCCATCAACAAACTCGAATGGGTAATTGAACCTCAAATAATAATCGCCCTCTTGGATGTTGTCTAATGTCATATTGATGTTGCACCTGTTTAAAACAACATTAAGATTAGAGTCCATCAATTCACAGGTATATTTTTTTTCTGATACAGAACTATTCATCCACAAAAAGTTGAAGATGATATTTTCGGCAGGAAAATTCCTGTAATCGTAAGTTTTGTCTATTTTTTCTGGTAATATGTATTTTGTAACATATTCTGTTTTCGAAACTTCTGGACTTTTGATTAAATAACCAATTGCTAATCCTATTACCAAGAAAAGCAATGCAATCAAGATGTTTTTATACAATTTATCAGTCCTCCTCGCTTCCACCAAAAGATATTATTAACCAATCTTGACTTGACAATTATTTTCATACAAACCACCTCAAGGATACCACCGAATGAATTCGGTGGAGGAATTGAGAATTGAGGTAAACATTTAAATGCTTGCTTAAACATATTATCACTTGGTAACTGGAGCGATGATATCAGTTTTCCAGTTATGGAGTTGCAGTCAACCAGCTCGTCTGCCCGTTGAGAATATTGGCTAAGAAGCGGTGCTTCGTTCCCAATATCCGAGGGAATTAAATTGGTGTGCGGTTTGGTTACCATAACATCAAGCCATTGAATTTATTCGATGGTAGTTGACTTTATTCAACTACTAATAGTTATATTCCTTGTAGCCCTTGTCTTGCCATTTTCTAATTCAGTTCCACAAATAGGACAATTCAATAATCCCATGCTGTCTTCAATTTCCAAATTACACCTGCTACAAGTTTTTCTCATCTACTTTTCATCTCTCTTTTTCTCTAATAATGCATCTTTTTTTCTAACAATTATACCGTTAATATGTGGATGCATTTCCCAACATTCTTTGCAATGAGGGTCTTTATACGACCCGAACATATTTTCATAACCTTCCCCTTCGACATATTTTCCTGTATCCAATTCTTTTCCGCAATCAACACACTTGAATATCATTTATTTTCAACCTCTTTTTTCAGACTTGACGGCTAACGGTGTGTTGGAAGAATGCTTAGCCACTTCTCCTTCCTCAACCACTATATCTGCCGAGTCTTTTTTCAGAGCTTCCTTTAAGACATTTGCAATAAAAATATCAATAGATTTTTGTTCATCTGTTAAATCTTCATAGAATTTTTGGGCTTTTGAATTATACGATTCTGGATGTAATCTTCTTGTAGCTTCAAGATATAAACTATGTAGAGTTTCAGGTGTAATGATTTTTTCAATCTCGTCAAAAATTTTATTTCTTTCATCTATTCTTTTTGCATCTTCAAATTTCATTAATGCTGTAACAAACTTATTTGGCAATCCTACAATTAATGGTTTATTTGTGAATTCTTTAATTATCCCTATAAATTCGTCTTCTATTTTTTGATATTGATTTTTTTCTTCTTTCATTCCATCATCTCTTTTCTAATATGGTAGCAAGTTGTAACTCCTTTGACGCAAATATAACCTTCTTCCAATTCATAATTATTACTCTTGCATTTCATTTATTCAGCCTCTTTTTTTCAGAGCTTTCAATAAATCAACTAATGCCTGTTTATATCCCTTTCCTTCATCTGTATAATCATCTTCATCTGTAACTCTTTTTCGAGCATTTTCAACTTTTAATTTCTCAATCTTTTCAATCAGCTCTTTTCTTGTAAGAGAGATTGCCAAGTCTATACTTTCATTAATCAATTTTGTAATTGGAATAGTTGAAATAACTTTACCACCACTAACTTGTATATCCTTTTCAGACAATTTCCTCAATACTTTCTCTTTGATGGAACTTTGACCTTCTTTTGTCATTTTATCACTACCATATTTTTGAAGGCTTTAATACAATTCTTACAAGTAACTCTTTTGGGTTGTTTAGTTGTTTTTATTCTTGTAGTGGCTAACAATGATGGTCTGCACTCTGGACTAATTCCATTTATTGAATAATGTACAATGGGTATTTCGGATTTCATCTAAACACCATTACAAGACCTTCTTAATTCTCCCTTTTCTACGAAGTTGAATATCCATTAACATATCATTATACTGTTGTTCGTCAATTTCCTTGTTTTTTCTCATTTCCTTTAAAACATCAATCGCTTTCTCAAAAACTTTGTCTTCTTTGATTTTTTCTTTCATTTCTTATAACACCTATTCAAAGTGCAAGTCTCAGTAACATTAATCTGATAACTTCTGCCAGGAGTGCTATTGAGGAATTCTCTTGTTGTGTAGCAATTATACGAGCAAATCACAGGAGCAATAAGTAGATAGTAAATGCTTGTAAACAATCCAATGATAATTAGTATTGCTATTAGCATCTTCATAATTTCTCTTGTTGGGGTTTCTTCTTTCATCTCAAATCAGTTCTCCTAACTGTTCTAAGCAGGTAAACATACATTCTCGTTTTTGACACACAAAAACATATTTTTTACCGTAAGGTATTTTGAAGAATGCCTTATTTTTTTCACAATAATCGCATATTTCTTCTATCATTTTTTCTTCTGTTTTCATTTTAAAAACTCCTTCTTCCACTTATCTCTCTCTGGTTTTTAATGGGCTGTATTGCTTGTTTATCCTGCAATATACCCAGAAATAGCTCTTGTTGAACAGGTTTGCTATTTCCATTATTTTTAATCCTTCCTCCTTCAATTTTTCTATCTTCTCCTCATCGCTGAGCTTTGATTTCAATATCCTTTCAATTTTCTTTCTCATTCAAGTTCTTCTCCACAAATTTTGCAGTGTGTCGTCCAAAAAGTTTTGTATTTTGCTCCGCTTACATGATACTTGTGTCCGTTGCGGCATTTCACCCAAAAATATTGGCTCATTTTTCCAACTCTTCTGCTATTTTCGAAGATAACTTAGCTTTTAATGCTTCTTTTTGTTCTGGTTTCAAGCGATTGAATTTGTCTTCATACTCCGAAGGTATTTTAATAGATATTCTCATTAAACCACTATTATTTTTTTTGTTTTCTTCCTTATAAATATAATATAGGATTAAGAGAAGTAAAGTATTTATAAGGAAAAGCACTACAATTATAGGGAGGTTGTCTTGAGGGATGATGATATTTCAAGGCTCAGCCTAATGGCTGATTTTGACCTATGATGATCTCAATAGTAC
>Ga0315280_10003429_pt1 | contig 24415 bp, 15 predicted proteins | sample YL17G06_40_MG_FD_203697 | JGI IMG/M metagenome (GOLD analysis project Ga0315280, IMG submission 203697) | Sediment microbial communities from Yellowstone Lake, YNP, Wyoming, USA - YL17G06_40 | ecosystem: Environmental > Aquatic > Freshwater > Lake > Sediment | place: USA: Wyoming | collected... | reverse complement strand
GTGATTCGCGGGCCAACCCCCATAGCGGCCCGGCCGGTGGAACACGGTCACGTGTTTGATGGAAACGGGCGCGCCGGCCGCAAGCAGATGCGCGGCCGCCCCGAGGATGAGAATCGTGGCGCAAATCAGCGTCTTCATAGAGGTGTCGCCTTCTCTCGATACCATTGGCGCTCAGCGTCAGCGGCGCTTCAATCGGTAAATCTTGATGTGCCCGTATTCACAGCTCCGAGTCTTCCCCATCTGGCGCAAACCGATCCATCCGGCGTGATCGTAGACTGGACCATACGTCACCCCATCATCATCGTAGGCCAGTGCGACTACGTCGTCGACAATCACCCTGATATTGCCGCCCCGTTTGTAAATTTGAACCGTCTGAAAGACGTCATTGGGAGCCTGGTAGATCAAGTCCCGTCCCTCCGCGACCAGAAAGAATCCCGGGCTCTTGCGCATGTTAGCGGTCTCACGCCCGGCCGCCCAATAGGAGACGTGGTAGCACTTGATGTCGCCTTGCCGATATTGCTCATAGGTTCCGTCGCGCGGCTTCAGGGAAGGATCGAAGATGCTTTCGCCTTTGATTCCACGAGCACTGAAAAATACGATATTGAGGCCATTCTTTCGATCCATCGGGCGCAGTGTGAATTCCAACAGAAAGTCCGCCGGAGCTTCCTTCTTCAACCAGCAAACCAGGTGATTCTTTTCGTTCTTGGCATCGCTTTCCAGAATGAGGTTTCCATTTGCGATGCGCATTTGCTTGCCGCCTTCCAGCAGCCAGTCCTTCAGTTCCGAGGGATCGTTGAACGACGATTCGTAAATCGGATGCGCGCTGTCGACATCCGATGGAACAAACGTTTCTTCCTGGCCGGGCGGCTTGGCACCCTGTTCGCTGTGGCTGGCGGCTGGCGACAGATTGATAGCCAGGCAACCGATTAACACGAGCAGCCGGATGGTCGAAAGAATTCCCTTCCGCTGGTCGTTCGCTTTCATGTTCTCCCCCCGTTCTTACCTCGCCTTGGCACGCGCCGGGTGCTTGTCGAGGAAGCGGCCGGCGGGATCGGCGAGCCAGTTGAGATACTCCTCCAAATTGGTGTAACCATCGCCGTCTCGATCCAGGTTTCGATCCGCGGGATCATTAGGATTTAGCTTGTGGGCAACCTCCCACCAGTCGGGCATGCCGTCCCGATCTGAGTCAACCGGAGCTTCGGTAGAACGGAGAACCGGCCAGCCGCCCACCTCTTTTTGTGAACGAATGATCCCGTGGGACCCTTTGCCGGGCAGTACACCCGGCAGGTAACCGGCCGAGGCAGTCCGGTTTCGAGCCTCTTCGACGATACGCCTATCGACCGAATCCCGTGCGAGGGAGGCTCCGGCGGACGTAAGCACGAGCTCGTATGCTTGCTGTGCATTTGTCTCACATGCGATTCGGGGGTAATCGAACGGCGTCCGCGCTCGCGTATTTGCTTCGTTAAAGCCCGGCTCGCCCCCGAAGTCAACGCCGCCCGCCCAATTATTGGCGGAAACCAGCGGGAATCCAACCATGTAATTCCCTTTGATGAAAAACAACGCGTGGGCATCGCCGATCAGGGACTTGTCCCGTTCGGACTCCCTGTTATCAATTCGGAAGATGCGGTGAATTGAACCAGGACTCGTGCCGGGCCCGGGCTTGTAATAGTTGTTGGCCCAATTGGCGTGCGCAAACGAGCCGTCGTAGCAGGTCTGCATACCCCAGTTGTAGATCACGTTATTTCGAAAATCCACCTGCGAGACCACGCGTGGTTTTCCGGAAATCTTTGGATTGCGGCTGTTATTATGAGCATAAAGATTGTGGTGCAGGGTTTGTCTCTTGGCCCCGAGAATGCCCCCCATGCTATGTCCGCCGGACTCCTCGCTGTTCGGCGATGCCCCCGATTCCTGTACCCGGCGCACTAGCTTCGGATGAATTGAGGAGTATAGAGCTTCGCTGATGATGCACCACTGGACAGTCACCAGATCGGTTCTGGGTGAATTCATCGACAGAACTTCATCGATAGACCAGCTTGCACTGCAGTGGTCTATTATGACATTTGAGCCCCTACTGACAGAGACGGCGTCTCCTTTGTAAATACCTTTATCACCCAGGCGGGACCGGATATAACGGACAACGACGTGATCGGCGGATACCGCAAGCCCCCCGTCGGCCAAAGTAATGCCATCACCGGGAGCGGTCTGGCCGGCTATAGTAATGTGCGGCTTATCGATAGCCAAACGGGATTTAAGCGCAATGGTTCCGGACACGCCAAAGACGATGGTGCGCGGCCCGGTGGCTGACCGCAGGCCTTCCCGCAGCGACCCGGGACCGGAGTCGTTGAGATTAACCACGTAATATACATCGCCGCCTCGCCCGCCTTGGGCATAGCGGCCAAAGCCCTCCGCTCCGGGGAATGCAAGTTGCGGAGTCGGGCCGGGGGTCGCAGCCAGCGCGGGAATCGAGAACGTGGGGAGCGATTTCCTCGCGGATGCCTGACCGATCCTTCGGCCGGTGGCGTCGCTTTGGTCGGCGAGCGGTGACGGAATGACAGTCAGGCAACCGATCAACAAGAGTTGCCAAATCGTCAACTTCATGTTCTTTCCTCCCTGAGGGTCTGCTGCGTCCAGTTCTAGAGCATGGCTGACGCTCATCCGACCGGTAAAAAGCCGGCGGGTATTAGAACTGATACCGTAGCGAAAGCTGCGTCAAGCGCGGGCCCCCCTACGTTGGTGATCGTGCCGCCCGCGGGCGCGTTGATCATCACGTTTGGCAGCTTGAAGTTCGGATGGTTGAGCGCATTGAAGGTTTCGACGCGGAATTGAATGTTGCCGCGCTCCCCCAGCCGGAATCTCCTGATGAGCGAGAAATTCAGGCTGATCAGCCCCGGGCCATCCAGGATGTTCCGCCCCGATGAACCAAACCGGAACGAAGTGGCGGGGACCGGCTGAAAGGCCGCCAGGTCGAACCACCTGTCGGGAGTCGGGTTGTCCAGTGTGCCCTTTCTCAGGCGATCGGGACGATTGGCCTCACCCAGGTCCAAATTAGCGCCGCTGATCTGCGGTGTGAACGGCTGGCCGGTTGCCATCTTGCCGGTTCCCCCGATTTGCCAGCCGCGCAGCAGCCGGCTCCGCTGGAACGGGAAGTCGTAGATGAACATGGTGGTGAAACTGTGGCCGCGGTCCCAGTCCGAGCGGGCGCGTTCGTAATTGAGGCCCCGAGGATTCTGCACGTCCATCCCCCCGGTCCCGGCGGTGGTGAGCTGCGAAGCGTTGTCGATGGACTTGGCGTAGACGTAGTTCACCCGATAGAAAACGCCGCGGGCGAAGCGCTTGCGGATGGTGATCGTTCCGGCGCTGTAGATGGAGTTGAAACCGAACCCGTAATAATTGATGTCGTTGAACGCTTTGTAGGGCCGGGGGAAGTTCGGTTGGTATTGGGCCAGCCGGTAGGGCATATTGATATTGTATGCGTGTATCAGGTGCGTGCCCTTCGACCCGATATAGGCGATTTCCACCGCCGACTCTTTGCCCAGTTCGCGTTCCACCGTCAGGTTCCAGCCTTGCAGATATTGCGGAGTGGGGTGCGACTGGAATCCGCTTGGCGTCAGCACGCCGTCCACGCTGGGGGTGGCTCCCGTCGGGTTCTGAAAAGTGACCTTGCTGAACGACTGCGCAATGCTGAACGGGAAGACATTGCCCAGGTCGTTGCGGATCGGGTTCCAGGAGCTGCCGCCGTAGTAAATGCCGTAGCCTCCCCGGATGACGGTGGTCTGACCTCCGAACGGCCGCCAAGCAAAACCGAAGCGCGGCGCGAAACAGTGGTAGGCGGGGAAGACTAATGAACCCGGGAAACCGATATCGCGCGCCAGCACGACCAGCCCCGTCATCCCCTGGCTGGCGAGGGTCTTGTCATAGTCTGGAATGGTCTTATTGTCGGCAAGGACGAGTTTCCCGAGTCCTGGGACAAAGTTCGACAGGCGGCCGTACTTCTCCACCGGAGGCATGGGCAGTTCGTAGCGCAAGCCGAGATTGAAGGTCAGCGAATGCGTGGCCTTGAAATCATCCTGCGCGAAGAACCCATAGTCGGTCCTGAACAGGTAATTCGGGTTCACGCCAACCGTCCTCTTGGCGCTGGCGGCCATTCCCAACAGGAAATCGCCGAAGGGGACGGCGTAAGCGGGTGCAGCGTAGGTAAGATTGGGTGAGGCCACGCCCGTGGATCGCCCGTTGAAATTGAAGATGCCCCGGTTGTTGTTATAGAAAGGCTGGAAGAACTGGTTGCGCTGAATGGTGCCGCCGAATTTCACCATGTGCCGCCCCTTGACCCAGGTGACCGTGTCCGCCCATTCGAAGATGTTGACGGTGAAGACTCCCGGCGTGCTCTTGGCATTTCCCAGGTTGACCATGTTTGTCACTTTAATCGTGGGAAATCCGACCAGGAAGGGGTCCGTTGTGGAGAAGTTTTTCAGCCCCCATTCGGCCGGGAAATCGTGTCCCTGCTGGTCGTGAATGCTCTTGCGGCGGGTGCGCGACATGCCCGCGCGAAACTCGTTAATCAGCGTAGCCCGGAAGATGCGGTTGTAATTGACGCCGGCCAGCATTGCCCCGAGGTGCCCATGAGCGGGGAACAGGCCGGTGTTGCTGTCGTTGAACGGGTCATAGGTGCGGTCGATAAGCTTCAGGAAGCGGACGGAAAACGTGTCGGCCGAGCCAATCCGGTGGTCTACTTTGCCAAGGTAGTTGTCCCAGTAATGCGGAGCGCTGACAGCCGTGTAGAAGTTGTTCACGCCCGCGCGATTGGGCAGCGGGTAATAGGCCCCTATCTGCTTGGCGATCGGATCGATGCGTGCGGCGGGGATCTGGGTGTTCGGGAAGCAAGCTAATTTGCTTCCCGCGCAGGTGCCGCTGGCAGCGGGATCCAGAAGCGCTACGTGTTGGCCGTTGACCAGTGTCTGTGAGAAATCGCCCCGCCGTTCCAACTCGGTGGGCACGATGTCGAGTGCATTCGGGTAGTTGATCTGCCGGTAGCCCTCCCAGGTGAACAGGAAGAAGGTGCGATCGCGCCCATTGTAAATTTTCGGGATCGTCACCGGGCCGTCCAGCACCGTGCCGAACTGATTGCGCCGCAGCGGGGTCTTCTTGGGATCGAAAAAGTCACGGGCGTCGAGCACCTCGTTGCGGATAAAATCGAACACGCTGCCGTGCAAGCGGTTGGTGCCCGACTTCAGTACCATGTTGATAGTGCCGCCGGCCAGCCGGCCGTATTCGGCCGAGTAGCCGGTGGTCTGCACCTTGAACTCCCTCATGGCGTCGATAGGCGGGCTGGCTTGTGGCTGGCCGGCCCGCGGGTTCCGGTCGTTGAAGCCGTCGATGATGAAGTTGGTGTTGTCGGCGCGGGCGCCGTTCACTGCGAAACCCGAGCCCTGCCCGCCCTCGGCCTTGTTTTCCACACCCGGCACCAGCGCCGCAAGGTCGGTGAAGTCGCGCCCGTCCAGCGGGATGTCCACCATTTCGCGGGCTGCCACCACGTCGCCCTTCATGGGGCTGTCGGTGTTCAGCAGTGGCACTGAGGCCGTTACCTCGACCACCTCCGCCATCGCCCCCACCTGCAACTGGAAATCGAGGCGCGCGGTCTGGGCGACTTGCAGTTCGAGACCGCGCTCATCCAGCCGCTTGAAACCCTGTTTTTCCACGACCATTTGATAGTGGCCGGGCGGAAGACTGGCCACGGTGTACTCGCCGGAGGCGTTGCTCACCACTTCGCGGGAGTCTAGCCCCTCGGTGTGCCGTACGCTGATCTTCGCATCCGCGACGACCGCGCCGCTCGGGTCCATGACCCGGCCCACGATGTTGCCGGTGGGGCTTTGGGCTGGCAGGAAAAGTGCAAAAAAGCCGAAGACAGCAACGAACGCAGTGGAGATGGACGAATACTTCATAGTCTCCTCCAACTGACCGTCTCGATTGACGCTCCGCCATAGGGAAAGCAAGCGCTAACCGGTGAATCTAGGAGCGGGAGTGTAATGAAGAAAGTTCCCGGAAGTCAATTTACTATTCGTGATTCGCGAATTCACGCGCGGTGAATCGGCCCACGATCGCGCAATTCGGTTGACAGGGTCAGGCCCTCAAGCATAAACAGGGATGTCGTTGACGCATCGACCGCAACCAGGGGTGCTATATAGAGGCGCCCAATGCTGGAGGAACGCCATGAATCGTCGCCAATTCGTATTGAGTGTCGGTATGGGTGCAGGGCTTGCGCATGCGTCTCAAACGCAAGGCACGCAGTCGCCCCCGGAAAAAAAGCGGAAAGTAATAGAAGTACAGCCGGATGGTCCGGTGGTATCCGGTCCGATCAGTCCGATGCAGATCGGTACGAGCGCGCAGTTGTTCATCGAGCGCTCGATTGTGCGGGACAGCGAGCGCGTGTGGTTCACCTTGCATCCCGGTGTGAAGCATCTCCGCAATCCGGTGATTCGGGCCGATCGCGACTGGGAAGGCTGGCGCGTCAAGACGTACGGTAATGCCATCTTCGACCAGGAGGAGAAGGTTTTCAAGATGTGGTACCGCTCCGAGCCGCCGCCCGGTTATTTTCCAGCCGGCGGCGATTACTCGTACTATGCTGTGAGTAAGGATGGGCTGGAATGGGAAAAGCCGTTGGTGGGCACGATCCCGTCCTTGAAGCCCGGATTTCGCCACAATGTAGTCTTGGAGTGCCAGCACGCTAATGTCTTCAAGGACTACGCCGAGCCGGACCCTTCACGCAGATATAAGGCAGTGTTGGACGCTAAGCCCGGTGAAGGCGAAGCCGTTAACCCGAAACACACCTTCGTCTCCCCGGACGGGCTCCACTGGTCGCGCCTCAGCAAGAAACCGGTGATAGATGCCGTGGGCGATGTCACGACCGCCTATCACGACGAGTACCGGCAAATCTGGGTTCTGTTCGTCAAAAGGCACGTGATTGTGCTGGGGCAGCAGCGGCGATGCGTTGGCCTGATGGCCAGCAAGGATTTCGTCAACTGGTCGCCACCGCGGTCCATGTTCCTTCCGGATTATAGGGACGACGCCGGCTCCTTGGGACGCGTTCAGAGAGTCCAGGCCTTGCTGGACATGCCTATCAGCCCGGAACTGCTGAACACGCAGTATTACGGCACCGGCGCGTATGCCGCGGAGAGTTGTGTCGTAGCTTTTCCCTGGATCTTCACAATGAGTAACGGCGGGGAGACGAGTTCGAAGGGCCCCATTGAAATCCAGCTCGCCGCTTCGCGCGACCTGGTAAATTGGGAGCGTCATTTCCGAACGCCGTGCATCCAGACAGGCGCCGCCAGCGAGTGGGACTCAGGGCTCTTCTATACGCAGTCGCAAGCCTTTCGGCACAATGACGAGGTTTGGCTCTATTACAGCGCCTCCAACTACACCCACGGCCTCGACAACCAGCGCGGCCAGGACCGAACCAAACAAACGGCCAGCATCGGGCTGGTCAAATGGAAACTGGACCGCTTTGTATCGGCGGACGCAGGCGTCGAGGGCGGCGTGCTAACCACCGAGGCCTTCACACACGGCGGGAGCCATTTGGAACTGAACGCCCGAGTACGTCCGGGAGGCAGCATCCGAGCCGAGTTTCTGGATGCGACGGGCAGGCCCATCAAGGAAGCCGGACTGTCCGGCCCGTGCACCGGGGATAACCTGAGGAGCAGGGTCGCCTGGAGCAACAATCCCGGCATCGTCGACCGGCTCAAAGGTAAGCCGGTCAGCCTGCGGTTTCATCTGCGGAGCGCCGGGCTATACTCCTTCGCTTTCCGAAGCTGACGTATTGCTGTTTCGGCCCATAAGCTATATAAGCGAGCTTGCCCGTGGCGCCATGCTAACCCGATGCGCCGAAGGCCGTTCGGCCCATCCAGACGGGTCAAATGGAGGCTGTTGAACTGATGTCGCGAATCCATGCAATCATTCATGCGCTGATGGCTCAGCCAGTTGTTATCCTGACGGCGGTTGTTTACGCACTGGCAGTGCCGGCGTATGCCGCGTCATGCGAGAGCCTTGCATCTTTGTCGTTTGGCGACGCGAAGATTACGAAGGCGGAAGTGGTCTCCGCCGGGGCATCTTCCGTTTTTGGCCTCGGTGGCAAAGGGGTCCGCGGGTCCCAGAGCCTTCCGGAGTTCTGCCGCGTGGCTGCCACGCTGACGCCGTCAAGCGATTCAGATATCAAGATCGAGGTATGGCTTCCCACAGCGGGCTGGAACGGCAAGTTCCAGGCGGTCGGCAACGGAGGTTGGGCCGGTAGGATCAACTACGCGGCAATGGCCGAAGCTATCCAATCGGGATACGCCGCCGCCTCGACCGATACGGGGCATTCGACCACTGGGGGGAGCTTCGTGTTGGGACATCCCGAGAAGCTGATCGATTTCTCATGGCGTTCCGAACACGAAATGACGGTTAAAGCCAAAGCGATCATCCAGGCCTTCTATGGCAAAGCGCCGCAGAAATCCTACTGGAATGGGTGTTCGACGGGTGGACGACAAGCGCTGAAGGAAGCGCAGATGTTTCCCGAGGATTTCGACGGCATCATCGCGGGAGCGCCGGCAAATCGAACGGCGATGGCATTGTGGATCGCGCATGCGCTGCTCAAAGATCCTGCCAGCTATATCCCGCCGGCTAAGTATCCGCTGATTCATAAAGCGGCGCTGGACGTCTGCGATGCCATTGACGGTTTGAAAGACGGGTTGATCGACGATCCCACACGCTGCAAGTTCGATCCCGGCATCCTGCTTTGCAAAGGCGCCGACGGCCCGGATTGTCTTACCGCGCCGCAAGTGGAGGCCGCCCGAAAGGTGTACGTGGCCAGGAATGCTGGCACGGGAAAGGAGCTGTTTGGCTCTCTGGCGCCTGGAAGTGAGTTGCGATGGGCCGTTATGGGTGGCGGGCCGCAGCCATATGCGGCTATCGTCGACCAGGCGAAACACGTCGTGTTCAAAGACCCGAATTGGGACTGGCGTACGTTCGATTTCGATAAGGACAACGCCCGCTTCGAACGGCCCGAAAACCTGGTCATGAATGCAACCGATCCGAACCTCAAGAAGTTCGTTGCGCGCGGCGGCAAGCTGCTGATCTACCACGGCTGGAATGATCCGAACGTCTCGCCATACAACACCGTCAAGTATTACAAGAGCGTGCAGGCCGCACTCGGAGCTTCCCGAACGGCTAACAATGTCCGGCTGTTCATGGTTCCAGGGATGGCTCATTGTCACGACGGTGAAGGGCCGGACATGTTCGATAAGGTGGGAACATTGAACCGTTGGGTGGAGGAAGGGAAAGCGCCCGATAGCATCATCGCTTCTCACAGCACCGAAGGCAAAGTGGATCGGACGCGCCCCCTCTGCCCCTATCCGCAAGTTGCTACATACAAAGGCGCCGGCAGCATCGACGATGCGGCAAACTTCACGTGCAAATTGCCGTAACGGGCATTTCCCCGTTCCATTTCCGAGAAAGTGCAAAAAAGCTGAGGACGACAACGAACGCAATGACGGGAACTGACTACCATGAACTGTAAGACAAGAAACGCGGCGCTCTCATGCGCAATCGTGCTTGCGGCGTCAATTTCGATTGGCGGCGCGGACCGCATACAGGGTCTCAGGGAAATGGCGGCGCGGACGGGCTGGCGAAGCATGGAACACGTCCGGCGAGGCGACACCTTCCTTTCGGAACGAACCGTTATTCGGGACAGCAGAACCGGCGCCATTGCCTGGCGCATGACATCCGACCCGGCCGTGGACGCGAACGACTACTACGACCTTCCGTCCTGGAACGCCGATGGTTCGGTCATGTCGTTCCTGACCGCGCGCGGCGGGCGGAAAGTGTACTGGCTGATGGATGCCGACGGCAGCCACCTGCGGCCGATGCCTGCTCCCGCCAAGAGCGAGAGTTCTTCGCTTGAGGGCCGCGTGCGCGGCGGCTACTGGAGCGTGCGCTATCGCGACCGCTTCTACCAGGCGATCGAGGGCGACCAGGGCACCGCTATCACCGCGATTAACCCGTTCACAGGCGAACGCCGCGTCATCGTTCGGGTCAACGGCAAGATGGGCGACATGCAGCCGCCCCATCCTACCGATGAGTGGTTCCTGTTTGGCTCGCGGCCAAACAAGGGAGGGGCGGATGAGCCTTCCAAGGCCTGGGTAGTCGGCCTCGACGGTTCCGTCCAGGAAGTCCAATTCGAGCGGCGCTGGCACCGTCTTCGATTCACCAAGTCCCCCGACCGCCGCATATTCTTCAACTTCGACGAACCGCGCACGCAGTGGACGATCTTGCCCGACGGCAGCGGACGCACCTCCATCCCGTATTCGGGCGGGCATCCCGATTTCCTGCCGGACGGCAGCGAGTTGTTTTACTTCGCGCCGGACGGCAACAATAAGATCCAGGTCTGGGGCATCCGTTACGATGGAACCGGCCGGAGGATCATCGCACCGTTTAGCGGCCACGGGGGGCCGGCGCTCGATGGCGATTGGTTCGTGGCCGACGGCCGCTTGATCGCCGTCTTTCGCACCGACGGCTCGCAAACCAGCCGCATTCTCTTCTATCACGAGAGTTCCACGTACTCCCACATCGACACACAATGGCACCCCGACCACCACACCAGCCACGCGCACGCGTGCTTCAGTCCGGACGGCACCAAGGTCATCTTTAATAGCGACTTCCTGGGACAGTACTCGGACGTGTACCTGGCCATCAACCGCTTCCCCGATCCACCGCGCGACCTGCAAGTAAAGAACTCCGGCGCCTTGCTGAAATGGAGTGCGCCGAAGCGAGGCCGCGAAATCCGCGGCTATCATGTGTACCGTTCCACCGAGAGCGGCGTCCGCTACGAACGGCTGACCAACGACGCGGTGCGCGGGACCGAGTGGAGTATTCCGCCGCAAAGCCGGGCGGGTTACTTCGTGGTGACCGCCGTGGAGCACAGCGGACTCGAAAGCCGCGCCTCCGGCGAAGTGTATGCCGCTTCCGGCGAGTGGAAAGGTCCGGCGCGCGTCATGGTCGAGGCCGAAAGCGGCACGACGAAACTGCCCATGGAAGAAGCCATGGACCAGCAGGGAGCCGCCAACGGGCTTTACATAGCATCGCCCGCCGGCAAAGCGGGGGGCATGCTGAGCATCGATATAGCGGCCCCGAAGGAAGGCACATATCGATTGTGGGCTCGCGTCAAAGGCCAGGGCGCGCTCGACGCCGGGCCTTGGGGCGCGATCGACTGCGCGGCCGCCCAGTGGACCTGGAAGCAGGCGAAGAATGCCGTTCCGTTGCGCAGCGGCGCGGTCAGCCTCAAGATTCAAGCGGTGCGCGGCGGAGAGGCGATCGATAAATTTCTGCTCACCGACGACAACGCGTTCGTTCCGGCAGGACCGCTCGTGCTCGATGAGCAGGCCCCGCCCGTGCCCGCCGGTCTTAAGGCTACTGGGCTGTCTCCAAACACACTGCACCTGCAATGGACAAAGAGCAGCACGGCGGATCTCGATCACTACAACGTATACTCGAGCCTGAAGCCGCAGTTCGCCTGCGACCGCGCGTCCCTGCTGGCCTCGCCTTCCGAAGCCGAGTTCGTCGATTGGGGTTTGCCGCTGAATTCCACACGGTGGTACCGCGTTACCGCCGTGGACCGCGCGGGAAATGAATCGCAACCGTCAACCGCGCTGCGGGGCGATACCCCAAAATTTGAACCCGCTCGGATCTCCTTGAAGCCGGCCGATGCGCGGCTGAACGCGGCATCTATTGAATCAAGCAAGGCCGCGGGCGGCGGCGTGCTGCGGCCGACCGAGGGCCGCAACTCCGGCGCTACCTGGGAGTTTGTGGCCCCTCACCCTGGCGAGTACGCTATCTGGGTACGCGCCACCCACGAGAAAGAGAAAGCATCCTCGTTCGACCTCACCATCGACGCCCAGCCATCCATCCCTTGGCGAGCATGGGGGCGGTGGGGGCAGTGGCTCTGGTCGGCTGCCGGCAACAAGGCTACCGGAACGCCACAGCTCTTTCGCATCCCAGCAGGCAAGCATACCTTGCAGGCGGTAGCCAGATCGAAAACCGCGAACGCGGCGGAAATCGTCATCACCGACGATCCGAGCTGGTGGCCGGTGACCGGCATGAGTACACCGCCCCGCACATCTCGCCCATCGCAAGAGGAATAATGGGCTTGCTGCAGCGGACTTTGTAGAATTGCCGTCGCGAAGCGATGCAGCGAACCCAGCCCGTTTCAACGCGGGAGAATGCAAGGCTCAGACGCGTCGAAGCCGTTGGGGAGGCCGTTGTGGACAGACGAGACGTTTCCTCGTTCGAAAGTATTTCGCCACTGCTCGGCGGCCCGCGTGGCCGCGAGCAATAGCAGAACAGAGGCTGGAAGCCAATTCGGATCGCGTCTCATATCTGTTTTTCAGGAACGGGAGCGTCCCCCGCGGGAACGCGGGCGGGAAGCGGCCGCGCCCGCATGAACATGTGAATACCGAAAACCAGGAGGAGGCCCATCGACAGGTAAATGAACGAATTCGTGCTCAGGCAAGCGCTCATGCCAAAGCGCTGCGAGGCAGCCATTTGCATGTACGTCCCCGGCGCATCGGCCTCCCCAGGCGATGCGGCGATCCTAGTGCCGGAGGCTGGCAATAGGCAATTGAATTGTAGTAATCTCCGATTCACCCAGCGTGAATTGGTGAGGATTCGGCATGGAGATGCGAGAAATCCGAAGTTTCGTCCTGCTGGCAGAGACCGGCAGCATTCAGGAGGCGGCCGAGAGGACGCACTTGAGCCCGGCCGCGGTACACAAACACCTGAAGACGCTCGAACACGAATTCGATGCTCAACTCTATGCCAAGCACCAGGGGCGGTTGTTGCTGACCGACGCCGGCAAGATACTTCTGCCTTTCATGAAGGAGATTCTCCGTCACAAAGAGAGTGCTTCGATCGCGCTTAAGGAGTGGAGAGACAGCGATAGTGGCCTGGTGCGTGTCGGCGCAGGGCCCACCTTCAGCACCTATCTGCTGCCCGCGCTGCTGCGGCGCTACCGCCGTCGCTTTCCGCGAGTGGAGGTATTCATCGAAACAGGGACGGGCGACCATCTCCTGGAGCGCTTGCGCTCCGGGCACCTGGACCTTGCTTTCGATCTGGCGGTGACCGCGCGCGATGACGATGCGGTCGAACCGGTCGCGCTGTGGCAGGCGCCGCTAGGTTTCATCTCCGGCCGGCCTGAAATCCCGATTCATTGCCGGCTTCGCGATCTCGCGAAAGCGCCGTTCATCCTGTACCAACAGGGATCGCACATCGAACGCCTCATCGCAAGGTATCTGGACCAACTTAATTTCCGGCCGACTGTTGTGATGCGTTCGGACAGCGCTGAAGCGATCAAGGCGATGCTGCGCGCCGGCCTGGGCGTCTCGGTGCTCTTTCTCTGGAACATCACATCCGACGTTCGCAGCCGCGCTTTGTCGGCGATCCGCACCGAAGCCCCTCCCCTGGTGTCACAGATGGCGCTTGTGAAACTGCGGACAAGCTACACCCCGGAAGCCGTGTCACGGTTTATCGAGTTGGCGCGGCGGATGGATTGGAAGAACCTGCATCCGGCCTCTGCACCGGGGATGGCGCTGATTCACCAGGCGTGAATCGAACTTCACAACAATTAAATTGACTTGGGCCAACTCTTTCACTAAGTTTCCGACTGCCTGGGTGCCCGCCGGTGAGGCGGGCGGGAAACAGGAAAGAGGAGCCATGGATCACTCATCGCCTGCGGCGAGTGCGGTTGCATCTCTGGGTCCGGAACATCTTGACAGCTTGCGACAGTTCAATTCGCCGACGATTGCCAACGCCCTGGAGTCTTTAGGGTTGCCGACCGGCGAGGCGCGTCACACGAATTCCTCGATCCGGTGCATCTCCCCCGAATTGGGGGTCATGGTCGGCTATGCTTGCACGGCGACGATTCTCTCCCATCAGCCCGCCGCCCAGCCACGCAAGGTGTGGCGCACCGAATACTGGGAATACACGCGCGCGGCTCAAAGCCCGCGGGTCACCGTGATGCAGGATCTCAGCGAGACGCCCGGCGGCGCGTACTGGGGGGAGGTAAACGCCAATATCCATCGCGCGCTGAGCAGCCAGGGAGTGATTACGAACGGGACGGTGCGCGATATCGAAGAAGCGCGCCCGCTCGGGTTCCACTTCTTCGCCGGCGGCATCCAGGTATCGCACGGATACGCGCACCTGAAGGACTTCAAGCGCCCCGTGAAAGTCTTCGGCATGCTCGTTTATCCGGGCGACCTCGTCCATGCCGACCGGCATGGGGCAGTAGTGATACCACATCACCTGGCTCCCAAGGTGGCGGAAGCGGCGTGCGAAATCGAACGCAAAGAGAGACCGATGATCACGCTGTGTCAGTCCGCTGGTTTCTCTATTGAGGAACTGGACAAGCTGATTCCGCATGCGTACTAGACGCCCGGCCGGAAAGCACGAAACAGAGAGTTCTGATCCGGCATTCACCGGTGATGTAGGCGGCCGGGTCGAAACAGTTGGAGCCCTGGAGGCGAACCTGGGAAGGAGCGGAACACACAGAGGAGGCAGTCCGATGAAACGCAGTATTGCCGCAGTTGTTGCAGGTCTTCTCATACTGGCGGCTCTTCCGACCCCAGCGCAGGCCCAGTCTCGACTGACGGGCACCGTCACTGACGCTACATCCGCAGTCATCGTCGGGGCCGAGGTGAAAGCAAGCAACGTGTCTACGGGGTTGACGTATAGCGCCGCAACGAATGCGACAGGAACATACGTTTTTCCTTCGTTGCCCGTCGGCGAGTATCAACTGACCTGTGAGTTCAGTGGCTTTAAAAAGGTTAGGCGAGGCGGCGTGATCCTCGAAACAGGTTACGCACGCACCCTCGATATAGCCCTCGAAGTTGGTGCCGTTACAGAGGCCGTGGAGGTGAAAGCGGCTACACCACTCTTGGAATCCGAGAGTTCCTCGGTAGGCCAGTTAATCGAGCGATCCGCCGTTATGAACATGCCCCTGGAGAGCCACCGTAGCGGTTCGCTGGTGCGTTTGATGGGCAATGTTGCATTCACCTCAGAGGCATCAGCTGAGCAGATACCCGTATTCAGCCTGGCTGGGGGGCGGGGGCGCGACCAGGCCTGGTATCTGGACGGCGTTATCGACCAGAACCTTACGCTGGTGAACCACACTCTCACCATGAACCCACCTGCCGAGGCACTTCAGGAGTTTAAAGTGGAGGGGAACAATTCCGCGGCCGAGTGGGGCCGTGCAGGCGGTGGTCTCATTATTATGACAACCCGTTCTGGAACCAATAAGTACCACGGAGCGCTTTACGACTTTTTGCGTAATGATAAACTTGATGCCCGAACTTTTTTCTCTCCCAGTAAGGCACCACTCCGCTACAACATTTTCGGCACCTCCGTCGGAGGGCCAATTGTTAAGAACAGAACGTTCTTTTTCTTTAACTATGAAGGGTCGCGCCGCCGAACGCCCTCAACCATCACGTATGTTGTACCCCACGCTCCCGAGATTACGGGTGACTTCTCCAGGCGAACTGATGTAAAGGTGCTCGACCCCTTGACCGGAACTCAATTCCCGGGTAATACCATCCCGGCGAGCCGAATCGATCCCGTAGGACAAGCGTTCGCCAAGCTGTATCCGGCTCCGAACATAGCTATTAACGACGTTACTGGGGCTCCTAGAAGTAATTATATCGTCAACGTATCCGATCAGTTGAACCAGAACTTCTATACGACCCGGGTCGATCACAACGTCGGTGCCAAAGCTCGAGTGTATGGCCGCTATAGTTACGTCGAGGCACCTAACATAGCTCAGGGCGCCTTTCCAAACCAGTTCGCTGATTCACGAGCTACCACGAACGCGAACCAGCAGCATAATGCGATGGGTAGCTGGATCTTCAACCATTTACCGAATGTCATGAGCGAGGTTCGCTTCGTATACTTTCAAAAGTACGGCGGCCCGCACGCTCTTGGAACGGGATCGGGTAAGAATGGGGAGTTTGGTTTGAGAGGCGTGAATGAGGATAACTTGGCCAGGGTCTCGCCTACAGGACTGACCGCGATTGGTTCAGCCAACCAACAGGAAGTCAACGGGCCGATGACCACGATCCAGGTCCCCTATAATCTGACCTGGGTCAAAACCCGACATCAAATCAAGTCGGGCTTTGAGTTCCGTCATTCGAGCAATTACCATGAAAGAAATAACTTGGCTGGCGGGAGCTTCAGTTTCACCGACCGGGCGACAGGATACGGGTTGGCGACTCTCCTGCTGGGGTGGACGACAAGCGCGGATATCCTTGATGCCCTGCCGGAGCAGCAGCGCAGCGATGGTTACGCCGTATACATTCAGGACGATTGGAAGGTCACTTCCAAGTTGACCCTTAACCTGGGCCTGCGGTGGGAGATGGATACCCCGTATTGGGAAGAGAGCAATCGACACAACAGTTTCGATCTACACGCGATCAACCCGGTTTCCGGGACACCGGGCATCGTCACTTTCGCGGGCCGTGACGGACGGAGCAAATACGCCAACAACTTCGAGAAGAACGATTTCGCGCCGCGGTTCGGATTTGCGTACCGTGCTCCCTGGAATGTAGTCGTCAGGGGCGGTTACGGGATCCAGTACATGCAGTCGTATGGATTCCTCGGCCAGTGGCCCACCTTAGGCTTCGGTATCATTCAGACCTTCACTTCGCCCGACGGAGGCTTCACTCCTGCTTTCCGGTTCCGGGACGGCATGCCACTACCGGTGCAGGAGTCACTGGGCCCCGGTTTTGGTGCGGTTGCGGTGGGCGCGACCACGCGTACCAGTCCGGACTTCCTGCAGCAGAATTTTCCGACCGGATACATGCAGCAGTGGAATCTAGGCATCCAGAAACAACTGGGTGGGAACATGCTGGCGGAGGTTGCTTACGTGGGCAACGTCGGCCACAAGTTGAGTAGCACCAGGAACGCCAGCCTTAATATGATACCACTGACAAATGGCCGAGGGCCGGCAAGACAGGATCAGCGGTTGCGGCCATTTCCTCAGTTCAGCGACGTGCTTCTGGCTGGTCCGCCCTGGGGCAATTCGAACTTCAACTCCTTAAATCTAAAGCTGGAGAAGCGTTACTCGAACGGTCTGAATTTCATGATGAACTATACCTGGTCCAAATTCCTGGACGACCAGGAATCGCAGATCGAGATTGGCGGGGCCTCGGGGGATTATGGGAGTGGATACACCCACACCCAACTGCGGCGGCTCGACAAATCAATGTCTGGCAATGACATTCGCCACCGCTACATCGGCAGCGCAGTTTACGACTTGCCGTTTGGCCACGGCCGACCGCGGGATATTCGCAACCCCGTATTAGAGAAGCTCGTCGGCGGTTGGCGCACCGGCCTCATTGCAGAGTTTCGCGATGGTGTTCCCTACGGCGTAGTCGAGCAGACGAACCACACAAACACGTTCTCTGCTTCGCAAAGACCCAATCTGGTCCGCAATCCGGATCTCGGCGGTGGCCGTTCACGCTCCACGTTTATTGCCCAGTACTTCGATACGTCGGCTTTTCAGGACCCGGGCGTGGGCGTTTTCGGCAACTCGCCCCGTACGATCTGCTGCGGCCCTGGGCTGGCCAGCTTGGATGTCTCGCTTCAGAAGAGATTTGCATTGACGGAAAGGGCAGGAGTGTCCTTCCGCATGGATTGTTACAACCTGCCGAATCGCCCGAACTTCGCCGATCCGAATCTCAGTAGAGGCAATGCGGCTTTCGGGCGGATCAGCGGAACGCGGGGCAGCGCCCGCCTGATCCAGTTCAACCTGCGGCTGGAGTTCTAGACGTGGCTGATCGAAGCTGGTGCCTGGCGGAAGAATAGGAGACTCCGAATGAAGCGCGTGGTATTAGCTACTCTAATTTTCGCGGCGATGGCCGTGGGCCAGCCGAAAGGCGAATTCATCTTTGAAAAGGCACCGTTCCCGTGGTCTCACGCCCCGACCCTGCTGGAAACGAAAGACGGTGAGCTGTTGGCCGCCTGGTTCGGCGGGGTTGACAGCATAGTTTCCAAGAGATCACCGCAGGAACTTCTCGCTATCTGGATATCGCGGCGGGATAAGAACGGCTGGTCAGCACCGAAAGAGGTCGTCCGTGACCCCAACGCGGATTGCCGAAACCCGGTGTTATTCCGCACCAAAGACGGCATCATCTGGCTCTATTACAAGGTGGGCGGGTCGGTCGGGTCTTGGACCGGCGCCTTTTCCACTTCAAGAGACGAGGGCCGGACGTGGTCACCGGGCCGCCACCTACCAGCGGGGCTGTACGGCCCGATCAAGAACAAGCCGTTGATTCTAGCCGATGGGACAATCGTGTCGGGGACGTCGGCAGAAAGCTATCAGTCTTGGGCGTGCTGGGTAGAACGCAGTACGGATAACGGTCGCACCTGGACCAAGCATGGACCGATCGTACACCCGAAGTATCCTCAGGGCATCATCCAGCCCGCTATCGTCCCTATTCCTGGTAACCGGCTGCGGATGTTTGTGCGTTCGAAAAATATCGGGCACATCTGCTTTGCTGACTCCACCGATGGCGGGAGAACGTGGACCGACGCGAGAGAGACGACTCTTCCGAACCCCGACTCAGGTATCGATGCAGTGGCGCTCAAGGACGGCCGCATCGTCCTCGTTTACAACCACTCGCCAAAAGACCGTCAACGATGGCCGCTCAACTTGGCGGTGTCGGAAGATGGAGGAGACACCTGGAACAGTTTTCTCGAGCTTGAATCAAAGCCAGGGGTCTACGCCTATCCGGCGATTATTCAAACATCAGACGGCAATATCCACGTTGCCTATGCCTACAATTCCGACCCCGGACCGATGTGGACACCTGGAGGCCATCTCGAACCGACCCAACGACTGTCCGGCGGTCGTCGCATCAAGCACGTCGAGATTCCGCTCAAAGAAATTCCTTGGAGCCGTCGAAGGTGAAGTGCGTGCGAAAGCAGAAACATGCGCTTCGGACTGCGGCTGACCTTCTGATATGACGATACGCTTGCTTTTTGCCCTCACGGTGGCTGCTGTGACGTTGACGGCTGCCGAGCGCTTCGACGTGGTCGTGTACGGCGGCACCGCGGGCGGTACCATGGCTGCGATTGCCGCTGCTCGCAGCGGTGCAAGGGTCGCCCTACTAGAGCCGGGCCGCCATCTCGGGGGTATGGTTTCCGGGGGACTCGGCCGCACCGATAACGTGCGGCAAGAGGACATCATCGGAGGCCTGGCCCGGCAGTTCTTTGAACGTGTCGGCAAGCACTACGGTGAGTCGATTTCATGGACGTTCGAACCAAAGATAGCCGAGCAGGTATTCAATGACTGGGTCCGCGAGGCCGGTGTGCGTGTTTTCTTTTCGCATCGTTTGGCCTCTATTACTCAAAAAGGTCACAGCGTAGCCAGCCTGCGAACCGAAAACGGCGCCGAGTTCGCTGCTACCGTTTTCATCGACAGTTCGTATGAAGGCGACCTGATGAAGGCTGCCGGCGTCTCCTACGCGGTGGGACGCGAGAGCCGCGCGCTCTATGGCGAGTCAATCGCGGGGCGGCGCGAGTTTCTGCCGGCACACAATCAGTTCCGAGTTCCGGTGTCGCCGTTCGGGGAGGGCGGCAGACTGCTTCCTTACGTTCAGCCGGTCGAGAAGATTGGCCTCCCCGGCGAAGGCGACGGTAAGATTCAGGCTTACTGTTTCCGCATTTGCCTCACGGATCGCGAAGACAACCGCTTGCCCGTGCCGCGCCCCAAGAACTACGACCCGGCCCGTTTCACTCTGGTGAAAAACCACATAGCCGCTCTTGGGGAGGCGGTTAGGCTCCGCGACTTCGTGGGCATCTCAAAAATGCCTAACGGCAAGACAGATATCAACAGCGGAGGGCCCGTATCGACTAACCTGCTCGGCGCCTCCTGGGAGTATCCCGAGGCCAGCTACGAGCGGCGGCGGCAGATTTGGGACGAGCATCTAACGTGGGCCCAAGGGCTGATTTACTTTTTGGCGAACGACCCTGGCGTGCCGACGACCGTTCGGGCAGAAATGGGTCGCTATGGCTTGGCGAAGGACGAATTTCCGGACACCGGCCACTGGCCGCATCAACTTTACGTCCGCGAGGCGCGGCGGATGCTAGGTGAGTACGTTTTAACCCAGGACGATCTCCAGAAGCACCGCGCCAAGCACGATTCTATCGGCATGGGCGGTTACAACATCGACATCCGGGAAGTGCAGTGGGTAGCTGCGGACGTATATCGGTTCCCGAAAGTCGCGAAGGAAATGTTGATGGAAGGCTACGTGAGCCTGCCCGTGGAGCCGTACGAGATCCCGTACCGCTCATTGCTCCCAAAAGCAAGCGAAGCGGAGAATCTCCTCGTGACTTCCTGCATCTCCGCTTCGCATGTGGCGTATTCCTCCTTTCGTATGGAGCCGCAGTACATGCTGGTCGGTCACGCCGCGGGGATCGCTGCCGCGCAGTCCGTCCGGACGGGCAGAACGATCCACAAGCTCGATATCTCGCAATTGCAGGGCACGCTGCGCGAGCAGAACCAGATTCTACGAGCGCCAGTGGTAAAGCCATGATTACACCCGAGGGGACGGCAGAGACGACCGGACCTTCCGTGGTGGACCCGTTGTCGACAGTTCACTGCGCGGGCAACGCGCGTATCGTCGCTGCGGTAGAGATATGAACCCTCTTGATGCTGACGGTTCTGGGAATGACGCGGCGGTTGGTAGGGATGCGAAGAATACCGATGCCAATCGCGCAGGAGACGAGCGGTATTTTTCGCGCATCCGCAGGCGGGACTTTCTGGGAGCCGCCGCGGCCGCGTTGGCGCTGGGCGCCACACACCTGGGGGCTCGGCGGCGTCGTGATCCACCAAATGTACTTTTCATTCTGACCGATCAGTTTCGGGGCGATGCACTGGGCGCAGCCGGCAATTTACCCGTCCACACGCCCAACTTGGACCGCCTTGCGCGCCAGGGTGTGCGTTTTTCGCATGCTTACTGCGCGCAGGCCCTATGCACGCCTGCGCGCGCCACACTTCTCACCGGCATGTACCCGCACAAACACGGGCTCATGGGGAATGTCTACAACGTTCCGACTGTAATCGGAGACCCGCGCTATCGGCTGTCGGAGAATTTTCCCGTTTTGTTGAAGCGCGCCGGTTATGTCACAGGCTACGTTGGCAAGTGGCATCTCGGAGAAGAAAATCCGGGCTTCTTCGACTACTGGAAGGGCTTCAACTCGCTTCTGCAACCCTGGCTGGGAGAGCGCCAGAAATCACCTTATCGTTCGGATGTTGAAACCGACGATGGGCTGCGCTTCCTGGAACAAAACCGCGGTCGCCGCTTCCTGCTGTATCAGTCGTACTATCCGCCGCACACGCCGTACACTGCACCCGAGAAGTTCTATCGCTACTACGAAGGGAAAAGCCTACAACCGATGGAGTATTACGCCGCCATTTCCGCGGTGGATTGGAACGTCGGCCGGCTGCTGGACGGCTTGGAACGACTGGGACTAACGGACAACACGCTGGTGGTGTTCACGTCCGACCACGGGGAAACGTTCGGGCGTCGGGCATTCTCGAAACATAAGGGGGTTTGCTATGAGGAAAGCGCGCACATCCCCCTCTTGATGCGACACTCAACCCTGTTGCCGCATGGCAAGGTCTGGAATGCGGGTGTGAGCAGTGTAGATCTGATGCCAACAATATTGTCAGCTACGGGACTACCTGTTCCGCCTGGCGTTCAGGGCCAGAACCTGCTGGATGTCGTGCGCCGCGGCCGCGATCGCTGGGAGCATCCCGTGTTTCTCCAGAACATCGGAGAAGGCCAGGCTGTCATCGAGCGCGCTGTCCGCACGGGACGCTGGAAGCTGATCCTGCGTGGACTGCAGGCCGAGCCGCAGTGGCGGATGGATGATCTCTACGACTTAACGCGTGACCCGGGCGAAACGACGAACCGGTTTGCCGAATCACCCGCTACCGTCACGGATCTTAGCCGCTCACTGGTTAACTGGGGCAGACAATACGACGACGAGGTCGCCATCCGCTTCGCTTCCAGATACGCTTAGAATGCGCTGCGCCAGCGCAAGCCTGACCGCTCTTGTTAACGGGCACAGGGAGAAAAGGCATGAATTTCTACAGGCGAAGAGAGTTCGTGAGACTGGCGGGAATGGCGGGGGCTTGGCTGCAGCAACCGCAAGGGTTCCGACAGGATGCGGGCCAGCGGCCGCCGAACATCATTTTCATCATGGCTGACGACCTCGGATACGGTGACTTGGGGTGCTATGGGCAGACTAAGATCCGCACACCGCATATCGACGCGCTGGCAGCGGAGGGGCTACGCTTTACCGACGCCTACTCCGGTTGCACGGTGTGCGCGCCCTCGCGCAGCGTGCTGATGACCGGCCTGCACATGGGTCACACGTCGGTGCGCTGCAATCCGGGCGGCGTGCCGCTGCTTCCCGGGGACGTGACCGTGGGCGAGGTGCTAAAACGGGCACGCTACGCCACCGGGTGTTTTGGCAAATGGGCTCTGGGCCCCATAGGGACGGCGGGGGTACCCTGGAAGCACGGCTTCGACGAGTTTTTCGGCTACCTTCATCAGGTGCATGCCCACTCCTATTACCCGGAATTCCTCTACACCAATGATCGCGAGTACCCGCTCAAGGGCAATACGGAAGGGAAGCGCATCACTTACTCGCACGATGTCATCGCTAACCGGACCCTCGATTTCATCCGCCGCCGGCGCAAAGAGCCGTTCTTCTGCTACGTGCCCTTCACCATCCCGCACCGGGAACTGCTGGTACCCGAAGATTCGCTGGCCGAGTACAAGGGGAGGTTCCCGGAAGACGTGCCGGTGGCCGAACGGCAGTACTACGGCGACCAGCCGGCGCCGCGCGCCACGCTCGCGGCCATGATCACGCGTATGGACCGGGACGTCGGCCGCATCGTGGTGCTGTTGAAGGAGCTGAATCTGGACCGGGACACGCTGCTGTTCTTCACTAGCGATAACGGGTCGCCCGAGCCGGCGCATGGGAACGAGTTTTTTGCGAGCAACGGACCACTCCGCGGGCACAAGCGGAACTTCTACGAGGGTGGAATCCGCATACCGGCGATCGCGCGCTGGCCGGGCCGGATCCGCGCCGGAACGGTGAGCCGCATGCCTTGGTACTTCTGCGACGTTCTGCCGACGGTCGCGGAGCTGGCCCGTCTGAGACCGCCCAACGGGCTGGACGGTATTTCGATCGTACCGGAGTTGTTGGGGGCGAAGGCGGCCGGGCGTGAGCAGGCGCGCCACCAGTTTATGTACTGGGAGCTCCCGGTTTTCGAGTCGGGGCGGTTCCGCGAGGAGATACCCCGCCAGGCGGTCCGGATGGGCCAGTGGAAGGCCGTGCGCCCGGAACCAGGCGGCCGCCTCGAGTTGTACAACTTAGAAGACGACATCGGCGAGACGCGTGACCTGGCGGCGGAGCGGCCCCGGGTGATGGCGCGGATCGAAGAATATCTGCGGACAGCGCGGACCGAGCCGCGTCCTCAGGAGCTTCATAAATGGCCGGACCGGCAACAGGTGGTCGTTGGCGGGGCTTGCGAGCGCCCAAGCCTCTGAGGCGCAGGTGGCAGCGCAGAGCCTGGCAAGTTTTGGTGGTGGTGGCCGACAAAGGCTATCACAGCAGCGAAGTGCTGGAGCAGTTGTACCCGCAGGGGCTGCGGAGCCACATCAAGTCCCAACCTCGTTTCCGCACGACGGCCGAGTCACCCGGTGTGAATCCCGATTCACAACAATTAAATTGCCTTCCATGAAATCCCCCACTACATTTCCGGTTGCCAGACCGAGTCCGCGGACTGGGCGGCGGGAGGTAGGCAATTCAAGGAAAGAGGAGCCATGAACCATCAAACTGCGGCGGTGACTGCAATCGAACCTCTAAACCAGACAGAGCTTGAGGTCTTACGAAAATTTAGCTCGCCGACGATTGCCAATGCTTTGGAGTTGTTGGAGTTGCCGGCCGCCGAGGCGCGCCATACCAGTTCCTCGATCCGATGCATCTTCCCCGAATTGGGGGTAATGATCGGTTATGCCTGCACGGCGACGATTCTTTCCCATCAGCCCGCCGCCCAGCCACGCAAGGTCTGGCGGACCGAATACTGGGAATACACACGCGCGGCTCAAAGCCCGCGAGTCACCGTGATGCAGGATCTCAGCGAAACGCCCGGCGGCGCGTACTGGGGGGAGGTAAACGCCAATATCCATCGCGCGCTGGGCAGCCAGGGAGTGATTACGAACGGGACGGTGCGCGATATCGAAGAAGCGCGCCCGCTCGGGTTCCACTTCTTCGCCGGCGGCATCCAGGTATCGCACGGATACGCGCACCTGAAGGACTTCAAGCG
>Ga0315280_10003428_pt1 | contig 24418 bp, 27 predicted proteins | sample YL17G06_40_MG_FD_203697 | JGI IMG/M metagenome (GOLD analysis project Ga0315280, IMG submission 203697) | Sediment microbial communities from Yellowstone Lake, YNP, Wyoming, USA - YL17G06_40 | ecosystem: Environmental > Aquatic > Freshwater > Lake > Sediment | place: USA: Wyoming | collected... | reverse complement strand
TTACTGACACTTACAGTAGGCCTTTCAGGGTGGGGCAGAGTGAATTCGCGATCGGTGCGAGTGGGCTTGATCCCTTCGTTGACTACCGCGGGACCAAGGACCTGTTCGGCAACATCTTGCGGTTCAAACGTGTCTCGATCGCCGACGAGCTTGCGTGCGCCGGGGAGCTCGTGATGGGCCAAGGCGCAGAAGGAGTCCCGGTAGCGATCATCAAAGGCGTCAATCGCACTCGTTCGCGTAAGCGCAGTGTCAGTTCTCAACTGGCGATGAAGAGAAGCCGGGACCTTTTCCGAGGAGCACTCTGAAGCATCGGGATGGCCACGCAATAACGATCGCAAGCCATTTAAGATTCCACCCATCCTGACGGCTCTCTACTCTAAACCGCACACTGAAGATCTGAGTGATCAGACTTGAGCGAGAGCACGGAAGACAAGTACACTGTGGATGTGATGGAGGTGCCGAAGGCGATTCCTGCATCCAAAGACAGCCTTGAGGCGATCAAGGGTGCAGTGAAGGGGAAGGCTCTGGCCAAGATGAAGAAGGAGGCTGTCGATTGCCCAGTTAAGGGCAAGAGGGTGTCCTTCGTCGAATGCTTCACTTGCCCCAATTTCAACAGACGAGTCAGAGGAAAAGTTGGTTGCGCAGGCCTGCCGTTGGCCTCATCATAGAGAGACTCGTCTGCGCGAAGTTGAGAGAAAAACAGCGGGAGATGACGCGCCGAAGTGCTCGGCGCTTATTGCTGGGGCCGTCTACTTGACGACTTCACCGGTTGCAAATCTCGGACCAACCTGAGTAACGCGTATCTTGACGTGCTCACCAGGCTTGGTCTCGGGGACGAAGATGACGAAACCTTCCACGCGGGCGACGCCGTCGCCTCTGCGGCTGGTCTCTTTGATGTCAACCTCGTACTCTTTGCCCTCTTCAACTGGCTTGTTGAAGGATCTTCCACCGGACCCTCTTTCCTCGGAACTCAACAGATTCACCTCACGTCACAGTCGTTCTACGCTAGGACAGGGAAAAGGAGCGTTGGCCTACACGTATACACGTTACGGCTAACAGCCAGCCTTCCACTGTAGACCTAACTGATTTCGCCAAGAATCATCGAGTCCTTATAAGCGTTTACAGGATTGATCTCTACGAGACTGAGAGAATTCCTATTCAAACTCACCAGCAACATACTCAGGATGATGTTGACTCCGATGGAGTCGTGATACACATGGAGAGAAAGCGCACAACAACGATTCAGTCTTTTGACTTTCAATGGCACAACCTGACCGAAGGGCCGTACCTCTTGTCAGACAGAAACTGGAGAGAGAATGTACCAGAATACATAGTAGATGAGTTACAGACATCCAGACAAGAAATCTCAGGCAAATCCGTGCTGGACTGCGGCTGCGGCAACGGCAGGTGGTCATACGGTTTCGAGAAGCTTGGATGCAGCGTCTACGGATTCGATATTTCGCATAGTGGGATAGAATACGCAAGAGAGCACGTTGCAGGCCGGTTCGACGTGGGCGACATCCTCGACGTAGAAAGCCTGCTAAGATTGTACGAAGGGAAGTCGTTTGACATGGTGTGGTGCTGGGGCGTCCTGCATCACACAGGGGATTCCAAGAGAGCCTTTGACAACATCGCACACTTCGTGAAGCCTGGAGGAATTCTTCATGTCTACGTGTACGGCAAGAAAGGGTTCGGGAATAGAGTGCTGAGGTTTGTTTTCAACTGGTTCGATTTCGATACGAGAGTGCGATTAGCTAGGATGGTTTCAGCAATCAACCACTCATCTGTGCACAGCAACTTTGACGGGTTCAGCCCTCCACTGGCAAGTCAACATGATGAGAGAGAAGTTGAAGAGTGGTTTCGAGACGCCGGATTCACTTTCGAAAGGGTCTATCCCAGATGGGCGGGCCCTAGCGGAGATCTATTCGTAACCGGTGTCAAGACAGCTCATCAATAGCACGTTGTATGAACAGGTGCAATAGAACCGGATGTCCGGAACTAGCTCTTAGGTTAGTCCCCGTTTGCTCATAAGTAATCTGATCACGATCCTAGATATTGAAGAGTCAAGCAGAATCTTGGAGAGGCGATGAGGTAAGAAGCTCACCAGTGTGACGACAATAAGCACAAGAACTACAACCCAGTATGGGAATGCGGTAAGAATCCTCTTCTCAGCAAAGAACATCGAAGGCTTTCTGGTCAACCTATTACTTCCTTGTAGAGCGCGATGTACTTTTTCGCGACCATTTCAGCCGCGTGATGCTGAATCACATACTCACGTGACTGTTCCCCAACCTTACGTCTGAGACTCGAATCCGTAAGCTTCACCATCGCGTCGAGTATTTGATCAACCGTTCTTGCGTTGAGTACAGGTGCCACTTCGCCGTAGCATTTCCTGTTCCAGTACTCATCCAAGTACATGACTACAGGCTTGCCGCAACTCATCGCCTCGGGCGCTGTTGTCCCATAACTGCCAAGCAGAAACTGATCAAATACAGCATCGGAGCGATTGTAGAGCTGGATGAGTGCCGGCTTTGACACCGGACCTAACCATTGAACATTCTCCTCGATGTGAAGGCTCTTCACAAGGTTCCTGGACTGCTCAGTATCCTCAAGAGTACCCCAATCCACCATGACGAGTCTAGCTTTGTATCCTTGACCGACGAACATTGCGAAAGCACGTAGCAGCACATCGTTCCCTTTTACCTTCCATACGTGCCTGGTGGGATGGAAGAAAGTCAGAACGTCCTCCTCTCGCTCCGACGCGATTGGCTTGTATCGATCTGTCTCGACAACGAACGGAATGAATACCTCTCTCCGGTAAGCGATCTTCTCAAGCAACTTGTAGCAGTCTGGATTGGTCATTACGACGCATTCGGCTTTCTTGTATCCCCGTCTCGCGAGCTTCTCTGCGGCCCCGTCTAGGAAAGTGAAGTTTCTGATCCATCCAGCCTCGTGAACTATGAACTTCTTTCTCATGAACTGTAAGTAGACGACGCTCGGTGGGGAAAGCTGAAGCAAATCGTATCTTTTGGCTAGATAGAGAAGGTCGATGACGTCCTGCGGGACGACGTGCAGGTCCTTCGGATTCCAAACCTTCACCCATTCAGGAAGAGTGTAGTGCTTTGACAGTTCTTCGATGTCCGTGGTGTAAGGATCGACGCCGCGCATTTCGGCTTCTTCCCAGTGTGGGAGCCCCATTCCGAAATCCTTCGCGTTTATTATCAGCTCCACGTCGACGCCCGCACGTCTTAGCGACTTAGCAATCAGCCATTGGTTGTTGGCCATGTTCATGACTAAGCCGATCTTCATGCTTCGATCCCTGCTTTCCCGCGCATGGTAGAATCTATGCAGGACGCGACAGCGAGTAGCGCTCCTTTACCGAAGCGTAGTCTCTCCCTTCAGAAACTCAATGGTTTGGGCCAAGCCATCTCGGACTGTTGTTTTGGGTTCGAACGCGAAAGTTGTCTTGGCCTTGGCGTAGTTGTAGCGCATTCTCATAATATCGTCCGCTTTGCCGGGTCCGTGTTTCGGTTGGACCTTCGCGTTCAGGAGTTTGGCAATGGCTTGATAGACCTCATTGATGCTTTCCTCTCTGTTGGTTCCGAGAATGAACATACCGCCGCTGTTGGCCTCGGGCGAACTTGATTGCATCGCTTTGACGACTCCATCCACGGCGTCTTTGACGTACAGAAAGTCCCTTGTCTGTCTTCCGTCACCATCTATCGTTGGAGCCTCATTTCTCAGTACTTTGGTTGCGAATTCAGGTATGACCGGCCTCCAGCCAAGCTTTTCGTTGACGCGCTGACGAGGACCGTAGATTGAGGCGAATCGCACCGCGACCGTCCGTATGCCGTAGAACTTGTGATATGCCTTCAGCATGTACTCACTAGCAAGCTTGTTAGTATCGTACGGAGTCAGTGGGTTTGGAGCAAAGGTCTCATCCACCGGCAGAGACTGCGGGTTCGACACGATCCCCGTGTTGCTTGTGAAGAGGACCTTCGCTCCGGTCTTCCGAGCCAGCTCCAAGCAGGAGACCGTCCCCATTAAGTTCACTTCGCAATCTCTTTTAGGATTGGCGAAGGAAATCTGGCGAGGGTAGCAGGCCAAGTGATAGATTTCATCCAGCTTCTCCAGCCCATCAATGTCCGGCAGGCCGCGAGTGATGTCATGTCGGCGAAAGGTCAGCTGCGACTCAACCGCCCTTAGGTTGTCCATCCTGCCGTTGCTAAGATCGTCCACAACGACGAGGTTTCTTCCTTGCTTGACAAGCTCTTCTGCAAGGTGACTGCCGATAAATCCTGCACCGCCCGTAATCAGACTATTAATCATCTATCTCACTCCGCGTTCAAGTCCATCAAGGAATACCTCAAGCGTGTAAATGTCCCAGAGCTTATTGATCTCTATTGGCGAAGGCGCCTTCTTTTCTAGTACTTTCCTGTAATAGGAGCGATTGACGTACCCGTTCGAAACCATGTATCCGTCCAATACCGTGTTTTCAGCAATAGGTTTCAGCTCTTCGTAGACTCTGCTCAGACCAGGGGCAAATCCTTGCTTCTTCTTTTCCATGGTTGATTTGGGGATGAGGTCACGTACGGCCGCTCGAAAGAGTATCTTCGTCTTGCCGGTCTCCGGTTCGTATTTCCAGTCAGCTGGGATGCGCAAGGAGAAGTCTATGAGCCTATCATCGAGCCAAGGATAGAATACCTCTACTCCAAGGGATTGTGCAAAACCTGCAAGTGGAACGAAGTTCTGCCTGCATTTCGCATCGTAGTCTGCCAAGAACATCTGATTCAGAAAGGTAAGACCGTTGTCAAAGCACGGAAACAAGGCAGCCCAATCGATCTCGATGTGCCGGAGTTTCTCTCCGAAGAGGCCAGATCTCGAAGTCACGTAATCGTTTGGATGAGCACCTTGCACATACGCATGAAGTCGCCCCGTTCCAGCGTTATGCAGCTTCATAACTTGCTCATAGCGGAAACCGTATCCACCGAAGAATTCGTCTACACCGAGACCATCGAAGATGTATCTGATGCCTGAGTCCTTCGCGAATTTCAACGCGTCGTAGTAGAAGCAAGCAGCACGGTATGGTTCGTCAAGTGAACGATTTGCCTCAGCTGTTGAGGCCAAGATCTTGTTGAGTACTCGCGCATGATGGGTGACTCCCAGAAAGTCGGCAGCCAAGCGAGCGGCGTCTATCTCGTCGTTCTCACTTCCGAAGCCTATGCAGTAGGCCTCAGGACGATAGCCGAGTCTGACGAGTATCGCCATGACGGATGCCGAATCGATGCCCCCGCTGCTCAGAACGCCTATCCTCTCTCCCTTCGGAATCTTCGTGGCCGTGGACCGAACTATGTCGAACAAGATTGTCTGCAAATCACCGGCGGCTTTCTCCGCTGATCCTTTGAACTTGTCAACTCCAAATTCCTCTGCTGAAAGCTTCCGGGAGGCATTGCTCTTCGGAGTGCGTCCTGTCAAGAAACAATCGGCTGACGGATTGAACCGTAACGTAAGCCATGCCTTCAAGAGCTCAGGACGAAAACCAACGCTGAACTTATCCTCGGACAATTCATTCACGCTCGAAAGCAGTCCTTTGTGATATACCCCATCCTTGCCGCGTCGCGATGCATCTTGGCTCCTCGTATTTAAGAGCGCGTTACGGTTGGGCCCTTTTTCGTCTTCCTCTCATGTTGATGTTGTACTTCTTTGTGAGCGTGATCTCTTCGAACGCTTCTTCCTTGAACCATTTTTCCACTTCTTTCGGATAATAGCTCCAGTTGTATTCCGGGTTAAACGCATCCCACCACCCATGCACGTTACCGCCATGACGCTTCACCATATCATTACAGTATGCAAGCCGTTGATCGTGCGTGAACGTCTTCCATTGCCTTCGCCCTTCTTCGTAGACACGTTGAGTGTCGCGATGGTACACCATGATGTGTAACATCCCGCCGGGCTTGGTTTGGGATATGACCTTATTGAAACCTAATCTTGGATCGACGAGATGATGAAGCACTCCCCAGCAAAGAACGAAATCATATTTCGGGCTGGGTGTCAATTCTAGGAGGTCGAAAACATACACTTCAGGGTTCACATGCCTGCATTGTTCAACCGCCTCAGTACTGATATCAAAGGAGCGTACTTTTGCCCCGAGCTGCTGAAGGGCATATGTCCACCTACCATTACCGCAACCGGCATCCAAGCACACCTTTCCTTCGAAGAACGAAGACGGCAGGCGGACGTGGTCAAGCAGTTCTTTGACTCGATCTGCCGTGTACTCTATTGCAGGGGAAGGCAGCTTCTCCCACTGGTAGTCGAATTCTCTCCTCATTTTCAGCTTTCCATCCAACTCAGTGACTGAGAACATAGAACCATCCATAAGTCATTCGATGTTGAGGGTAGCTCCTCAGAACGTACTGAGGTAACTCGCCTCGGCCGGGCACGATACAAAAACCGCACCCTTCAACAGAGCGCAACGGAGCCCCTATTCAATCCCAGCAACACGACACACTGAACAGCTTGTTCCGGTCGTACGTGGTCACATTACTCAACTTCGCGTTCTTGACGAGGCGGGTAAAGTTTGATTCCATGTTTCGGCCAATGCGGCATAGCACACATCTTCTAGTCGAGACTCTAAAATAGGACCATTCTTCACCAGACCATTTCGCTTATAGCCCTGGGACAGAGAAGAGTAATGGGTTCCCTCAAGAGCTTCGACCCTTCCGCATCACCGTATGGTCGGAAATGCACAATAGTGATACCAACGCATAATCGGCCACACTACCTTGCTCGCACGCTCGGTTATCTCAGCAAGTTCGGTAGGGGAGCCCCGATCATCATCGCTGATTCTGGTGACACGAAAACCCAGATCGCAAACAAGGAGACCATTTCATCATTCTCATCTTTGGACATTGTGTATCGAACCCACGCGGTGAGCTCTGAACCGTTCGGCGGTTTCGAGTCAAAAATCATAGACGCACTCAACCTTTCGGACACAAAGTACTGCGTGTTGTCGGCCGATGACGATCTTATTGCGCCTGTCGGCATAAGTAGGTGCGTCGATTTTCTTGAAAACAACCCTGATTATGCGGTTGCACATGGACAATACCTGTATTTCTGGGCGGATTCCAAATTCCGCAATTCACTGGGCTGGAAACCGGTCTACGATGGGAGGTCGCTCACTCATCCTGATCCGGCTTATCGTCTGGTGTACCATCTCTCGCGCTATCCAACTGACACCACGTATTATGCGGTGCATCAAACGGCATTTCTGAAGCACATGCTACAGAAGGTCGTTGAGTCAGGACTCAAGTCAGTCGTGTTTCGAGAACTATACTCGACTGGGATAACGGTGATACGCGGCAAAACCAAGCATCTTAACGTCTTCTATTGCGCAAAAGATCGTTGTTCGGAAAGGGTTCAACAGGTTCCAGACATGAGAGAGCTGCGGGCAACCTCTGCATATTCTGATGAACAGAACAAGTTCAGCGAGATACTAGCGCATTACTTGTCTGAGCATGTAGGCCTCTTGCCTAGAGTGTCAAGAACAGCCGTTGACACCGCCTTTTCAGGATACTCGGACCGCGCATTGCATAGGAACCAGACATATCTGCAGAGATCCGTCATGTCAGCGAGGGGAAACTTGTACTCGAAGAAGATGGGATGGGCTTACGAGTATCCCAAGAGAGCATACAGGAGGATCTTTCCCAAAGACGCCTATTCCGTCATGCGTGGGCAGTACTGGATCGCGCTCAGGAGCCGGTTCTGGGCAAACTACGATGATTTCAGGAACGCTGGTCAGTTTGTGGTTGCCGGCTCGCGTAACTGATAGACATCTCGAGTCTGGCTGACCAACCCTCGCATATTCTCTTGTGCATTTCGGTCCATATTCGATTTCACGTCCCACTCCTGGTTCATCTTCCTCGATTCAGTATCGCTTTCAGACTTTCGCAGACGTATCTGACTTTCTCTTGGTTCAGGTTCAGGCCTGACGGGAGGTTAATTCCGAACGGACTCAGCCCATAGCTGAAGTGGTTCTGCTGACGTGCAAGTTTCGCTTGTACCGTGTTCTCGTAAGCAGGCAGGGAACTTAATGGATAGAAGAATGGACGACAATCAATGTTCATTCTGCCCATACGTTCGATCAGGTACTCTTTGTCCATGCCGAGTTGCTCATTAGCAATTGCGGTGACCATCCAGTACGTGCTTCTCGTTTCTGGATTCCCGCGGTTAAGGGTCACTCCATTAGTGCCACCCAGTTGTTCTTTGTACCAAGCGAAGATCTGGTTCTTCTTTCCAAGCAATTCTTCGATCCGCTCCAATTGCGCTAGCCCCAGGGCCGCCTGCATACTGCTCATCTTAGACTTGTAGGCGACTTCGGTGTTCCAGAACATTTTCGCACCGGGTTTACGGCCGTGATCGCGCAAGAAGAGGACGCGATCATAGAGATCCTCTCTATTCGTGACCAGCATGCCGCCTTCGCCAGTAGTGAGAGTCTTGGAGCCATGAAAACTGAAAACGCCAACGTCTCCGAACGTGCCTGATTTTTTCCCCTTGTACTCGGATCCTATCGCTTCTGCTGCGTCTTCAACGATGGATATCCCATGCTTCTTCGCCACATTCCTGATATGATCCATGTCGGGCATGTTGCCGTACAGATCTACCGGAATTACTGCCTTGGTTCTTGAGGAGATGTGGTTCTCGAAGGAAGACGCCGACAGACACCATGTCACAGGATCGATGTCAGCAAAGACAGTGGTAGCTCCCACGTAGCTTATGGGTGCCGCTGACGCAATCCAAGTTATGTCCGGGACAACGACTTCGTCTCCAGGACCAATGCCAAGCGCCAACAACGATAGGTGAATTGCGGAGGTGCACGAATCTAGAGTTGCTGCATGATGCATTCCAAGATAGTTGGCAAAGGCTCTCTCAAAGCGCTCATGATAGATGTATGCATCTGAATACCATGCCCTGCTTACCGCGTCTGTAACATAGTCAATTTCCTTCTGGGTGATCCAAGGGCCCGAGACAGTAATCCGTTCCATGAATTGCCGTTCCTCTTCCGCTACGACCACTATTCGCCCGATTGCCGAGGGGTGATCATATTCTGCGCACGTCCATGGTCCCGGAAGGCCGAATCGTGCATCGAGCAGATCCTAACTGGCATTTGCGCCTACGTTGTCCTTCTTGACCAGCCGGAGGAGCCTCACCGGACCAAGATCCCCCAAGATAGGTAGCTTCGTGGCTATCTGGTATATTGGATGATCGTAATCGGGAACACGCCCCTCAAGCTGGCACAGCTTCGAGTAGACAACCCTCGTGATCAGATAGTACGTGCTCGTGATAGGGACCGACTCCGAAATCTCGAACAGGCTTTCGCACTTGTTGACCAGCTCGCTCTTGTTGAAGTATCTATTATGCCACCTGACCGGTATAGGCGGCAGCCCCAGTTCTCCGCGGATTCTGTTCAGGGCCTCCTGCGGCTCCTGGAAGTTCTCGATCAGTATGCATTGACCGTGCCTTCTCAGAGCCTGCCAGATCTGCTTCAAGGCTGCCCATTGCAGCTCACTCGAGGGAAGGTTGATCAGACATCTCACAGATAGGACGATATCGAAGCTGGATTCATATCGTTGAAGATCCAGCACATCGATCACCTCAAATCGGATCTTATTCTCCGCAGTCGATCCTGGGACGTTGCAGGATTCCCGCGCAACACGTATCATCTCAGGCGAGAGATCCCCGCCCAAGAAGCTATGCTGCGGAAAAGTATCATGCAACTTGAGCGTTGTGAATCCGTTTCCACATCCAATATCGAGTATTCTCATGTTGCCTTTGAGCTGCTTGAGGATTCTCACTATATTCGAGTACTCGATCTCTCTGAGCCAGTAGTCTGGAGTATTAGCCTGCGGGTCGGACCCGTAAGTCTTTGCCTGCTCACTCCAATAGTCAATGATCTTGTGGACATCCGTGTTCGTCATGTTCTTCGCATCGCATCAAGCAATTCGCAACAAGTGACCCATAGGATTGTGAGTGATGATGTACTTCTCTCGAGTACGATCCACCACAAATGTACTTTGGTGTGCTTCCACAAATTCCATGACTGCCTTCAGCGGCCCGGGGGAAGGCGGCAAGCCGAGAAAATCGACAATCGTGTCTTCAACAACAAGATAGCAGTTGACGGCCACGTATTTTGCATACGCTTCCAAGATTCCTTTCGTGGTAGCATACTTGTGATCTGAGTCCTCAATAACCATGCCTTGTTTGCCTTTGGAGAGATCCTTGACCCGCTGCAGAATCCGGCTGTCAAGAGCGTCACCAATGATCCATCTGATTCGCTTATGAGTGATGTCACTTGCGCGATCTCTGATGTCGATGCTCAAGATCTCAGCTTCGATCCCCATAGCGTCCAGCAAATGGGCCATCCACAAAGTGAATCCGCCCTCTCCAGATCCTACCTCAATGATGATTTCTGGTTCCGTATCTTGGATTATGTCCCCCATGACAATCCAATCAAATGGCGCTTTCAATACCCTGTGACCAAGGTACTTGGTATGATGTCTGTGCATCGTGGCGTTGAAGTTGATCCACTCACGCACCGTCATACTGAGTCTGTCCTCTATGTGTGGAAAAATGTCATACCTATCCAAGATCTTCTTTCGCCCAGATACCTTCTTCGACATCGGTAACTCACTACTTCGCTATTGGATTCGCGTGCAAAGGCCCTTTTATAGCACTTCTTATGATAGTCATGCAGTCACAGAAAAGGAACATGCAAATCGCTACTGCTTTCACAGCTATTGATGTCTGACTTCCCAGGTGTAGGGAATGTGATTGTGAAAGGGATCGATGCGCGTCGAAAGAGACGGATCATGTGGGTGCGTGGTACAATTCGCCACAATTGCATATGGTTCGCTCATTCCCTTGAATCCGTTCCAGACTTCTGGGGGGATCGTGACAAGTGAGTAGTTGTCCGGACCGAGAAACACCTCTACCAAGGTTCCCTTTGTCGGTGACGATTCGCGCTCGTCATAAAGCGCTAGTTTGATTCGTCCGAAGATACAGGCATAGTTCAGAGTCATGCTTCGATGCTTATGCCAGCCCTTCACGACGCCGGGATAAACGGTTGAGAAGTAGATCTCACCGAATTGGATGAAGTGATGGTCTGTGCTTCTGAGCATGTGATAGACAGTTCCTCTTTCGTCGGGGACGCGTCGTAACGGAGTTATCTTCGAACCTTCAATGAGACGCTCTCCAGCTAGGATGTTGACGCCATCAGTCATTACTGGTCCGTCCACTTTAGACGATTGAGTAGGACTCATCCACTATTCTGGGTTTCGGAATTGGCACAATGAATCGGCCACCACGACGTATGTATTCAGTTTGCTGCCTCAGGATTTCGTCTGCAAAGTTCCATGCCAGCAGCAGTACGTAGTCTGGCATCTCTTCCACCAACCGTGTGGGAGGATAGATCGGCAGATGAACTCCTGGCATGAAACGTCCGTGCTTGTGAGGGCTTAGATCCACTACGAAGTCAAGAAAGTCTTTGTCTATCTTGCAGTAGTTCAGCAGTATTGCCCCTTTGGCTGCAGCGCCGTAGGCAGCTATGTGGTTTCCTTTCTTCTTTACTGATTCTAGAAGTGATCGCAAGGAGGCTCTGATATATTCCACCTCTCGCCCGAAGGCGAAATAGCGATCTGGGTCACGCACCCCCCAACTTTCCTCCTCCTGCAATAGCGATTTGACTGCATTTTTGGCATCAGCATTTTCAGACCGAGCGACATAGACACGCAATGAACCCCCATGGATTGGAATTCGTTCCACGTCGATAACAGTCATCCTGTGTCTTCTGAATAGCTGATCCAAGGCTGTCAGCGAAAAATAGCATAGATGTTCATGATAGATGGTGTCGAACTCTCTTTGGTCCATCAAATCCTTGACATACGGAACTTCAACAATGGTCACTCCGTCATTCTTCAGGAGGATATGAATCCCTTCAACAAAGCCGTTCAAGTTCGCCACATGCGCAAGCACATTCTTCGCGATTATCACATCTGCGCATGAGGCTTGGTTCTGCAACGTACGTGCCAATTGCTCACTGAAGAAATCGCAAATTGTTTTGATCCCCTTTGTTTCGGCCGCTCTAACCACATTTCGGGCCGGATCTATCCCAAGTACTGGAATCCCTCTATTCTTGAAATACTGCAGTTGGTATCCGTCATTGCTGCCCAATTCAAGAACCAGGCTTTCCGAGTTCAGACCTCGTGACCTGATCAGGAAGTCAGCAAGATCCTTTGATTCCTGCAGCATTGTTTCTGAGAATGAAGAGAAGTAGACATACTCAGTGAATAGTTGGTCAGGCGGTACCGTCTCGGTGATTTGGACGAGCGTGCAGGCAGGGCAGAATGCAAGGTCAAGCGGGTAAGTCAATTCCCTCTGGAGCAGTTGCTCAGAGGTAAGCAAGGCATTTGCGAGAGGCAGTTCACCAAGTGACAGGACCCGGGTCATGTCTGCCGATCCACAGGACCTGCAACGAGGCATCGTGTTGATCATCCCATATCACCCAAGTCGTCCGTCGCAGCTTTCTTAGTCTGAGTCATTTCCGGCTCAGCCAATCGTTCATTCCGTTACGAGTCATTAGGATCTGTCCGTGACTGCTCCGTCCAGATGTGCGGGCATGGGTTTGCAGACATATTCGCGATAGGTTCATTCAGAACATATTCAGGCGGAATCCCTTCGGTCAGGCCATCGATGTTGCTCGCCTCTCTGAAACGACCAGGGTCTCCGAAACGATAGGTCTGATAGTTGTCGCCAGTAAGATGATATGTGTGGAGTCGGAGCTTCTCGAACGGTTCTTCTCGAAGCCCCAGTAGGTAGTCAAAGCTCGAACATGAAACGGACCACAGTTCGGTTGGATGGATCACGGATTTCTGGGGCGTTTGGACTGATCGTTCCAGGGATTGTCTCTTCGCCGGCATAGCGACTATTCCTGATTTGATTTTTCGAATCCTTCCACGATCAAGTTCCTTCATTGATTCTCCTGCTCTTTTTTGAATGCCCAGTAGTAGACCGGACTAGACTCTTTGTGCCCTCTTATGAACTGTTTGAGAAAGTGACGAGTTAATATGAAGAAGTGAACGGAATACTACGAACCGGCTCGAGTCAAGCCTACGACATCAAGCCGTCTAGTCATACCTCGGTACGAATCAACTTGTCATACCACTGGATTGTGCGATTGAGACCATCCTCAAGCGTGTATGTTGGTTTCCAGCCAAGGACCGTCTTGGCCTTCTCAGCGCTTAGGTACTGTTTCTCTATCTCACATGTGTATTCATTTCGAACATCAGGCTGAAGACTGGAGCTCATCAGGTTCAGGATAAGGTGTACCATTTCAAGCACGCTCAGAGGTCGTTCAAAAGAGAAGTTGAAGGCGCTACCACTCAGACTTCGGCTTTCGGCCAAGCGCTCGGCTAGAAGCATGTTTGCGGCCACTGCATCTTCAACATAGAAATAGTCGCGAATATGCCGCCCATCTGAGCGAACGACCGGCCGTCGACCCCTGAGAACTGACCTGATCGTGCCTGGCACGATTCGGTTCCAGTTCAAATCCCCGCCGCCGAAGAAGTTGCCGCATCGTGTGATCGCAACAGGTAAGCCGAAAGTCAGGGAGTACGACTGAGCAATCAAGTCGGCACATGACTTGCTGACATCATATGCATACCTTCCTTGAAGCGGGTAATTCTCAAGATATGGCAGGGCTTCATGCTCGCCATACGCCTTGTCAGACGATGTTACGACGACCTGTTTCACAGTAGGACTCCGGCGAGAAGCCTCTAGCAGTGTCCAAGTACCGCCGATATTGGTTCCGAAAGTTGAAATCGGATTGCGATTCGCAATGGTGACTATTGTTTGGGCGGCTAAATGGAAAACCGTGTCAATCTCGTATTCGCCAAGAATCCGTTCAAGAAGCGCTAGGTCTTGCACGTGACCACGCACGACTCTGACTCGCTCAATAGACTGCGAGCGCAGGAGTTCGCTCTCAGGGATCCAATCTCGCACCAGACATACAAGCTCTGCACCAAGTTCAACAAGCTTCTTCGTAAGCCAACTGCCGAGCAGCCCAGTCGCACCTGTTACAAGAACTGGACGATCGACCCAGAAGTCCGCATCTTGTCTTTTCTTCATTTCCACACTTTCCAAGGAGGATTTCCGCTTTGCCATAGGCTGTCGAGCAACCGGACATCGCGAAGTGTGTCCATGCATTGCCAGAATCCCTCGTGCTTGTAAGCAGCCAGCTGACGGTCGCCTGCGAGATGTTCCAGCGCGTCTGCTTCAAGACTAGTGTTATCCCCTGATAGATACTGAAATGCCCCCGGTTCGAAAACAAAATACCCGCCGTTGATCCACCCTTCGGCAACTTGCGATTTTTCAGTGAACTGTGGAACGAAGTCGCCATCAAGCACCAAGGCGCCGAAGCGAGCCGGTGGACGTACTGCGGTCACTGTTGCTAGTCTTTGATGAGACTTGTGAAATCGCAGCAGATCGTGAAGGTCAACGTTGCTCACACCGTCTCCGTATGTCACCATGAAGGTCTCATTCTTCAGCCATGGCTCCAAACGTTTGACTCGACCACCAGTTAATGTGCCCAAGCCTGTGTCAATTAGATGGACGATCCAATCTTCACGCTCAAACTCGTGGGTCCTGACCTTGCCATCGGCTAGATTGATTGTCGCATTCCCTTCTAAGGTGCAGTAATCGAGAAAGTAACGTTTGACCATCTCGCCTTTGTACCCCAGTGCAACGAAGAATTCCTTGAACCCGTAGTGGGCATAGTGCTTCATGATGTGCCAGAGTACCGGTTTACCGCCAACCTCTACCATCGGTTTGGGTTTCAGTTCGGTCTCCTCAGAAAGGCGGCTTCCGAGGCCTCCTGCGAGAATGATGACCTTCATAGTTCCATGATTCACGCATGAGGATGGTCAAAAGAGGGCATAAAAGCATTTGAAGGCAGGCCAGACGAGTGGACAGAAACGAAGGAAACGGCACCATGACGCGGACGCAACCAAGCCTCCTCGTTCGCTCTGATCACAGAATACGGCTCCTCAGTCCTGCGGCTTGAACTGTCAGGTCTCGAGGCACACCTGTGTGGTGATTCCCAAGTCGTGAGATTCTCTCGGTCAGAAATTGATTTCTCTTTTCGGGTTTCCCAAGTATCCACCGCGCAGTAGCGTCTCTATTCTCTTCTCTATCTCATCCATTTCGGCTTTCTCAGAATCTGTCAAGACGCCTTTGGTCTCTGAAAGCTTCCTGAGGAGTCTGAGCTGCAGGAGCATCGCAGGGACCCAAGCTTCTTTCAAATACCCTGGCGGCAGCTTGTACTGGTAGGGGTTTGATTCAACTGCTATGTCTTGCTCGCTACTGTAAAGTCTGCTCCGTTTCATATGGACCCAGCCGATCGTGACGGCCAGAGGCACGCCAATGACCGTAGCCAATACTGCAAATGGCGTAAAGTGAGGGAAGATGTCGAGCAACTCAGGCATGTTCTTGATTGCGAGATAGTAGACTGTTATGAGCATCGAGACATATGTGAGAATGAATGTGAGATAGGTCGAGTAGCCCATCCTGAAGTAATACCACGCACGGTAGATCCAACGCGTGCTGCGGAGGACTCTCAGAGTCATTTCCAAGCTACTCACGCTCTCGTGAGTATCTCCGATAGATAAACCATGACTTCCATTCGATCGACAATTGAAGTGAAGGCTCACATTGATAGGCTAGTCCAGCTGCGAGCGCGCCCATCCTTTTGGTCCCTAAGCGAACTTGTCCCAGTCCGACGAGGCAGGATATGAGTGTGCATGCCAGAAGATCTTGGGTTCGTCAGACAGACTTGCCTAAGATACCTAGTATTTCAGAGAGTCTATCGATCTCGAATACAGGTTTCTCATCTTCCACGCTGGGCCTGCTTGTCCGGTGTGCTCCAGTCTTGAGTCTCACTGTGACCATCTTAGCAGCGTTTGCAGGTGTGATTTCGCTCGCCAAGTCAGATCCTACGAAAACTGACAGTTGAGGCTTGATGTTGCCTAGTTTTTCGAGCGTCCTGGATAGCGTGTCCGTGGTGAGTTTCTCGGATCCCGTTTCCTCCGAGATGGTGACAGCGTGGAAGATGTGCTCCAATCCCAGCTGGATCAGCTTCTGCCACTGCTTCACCGCTCGCCCCTTCGACGCGACGCCGAGCCTGTATCCATCGTCTCTAAGCTTCAGGAGCGTTGGGACGGTGTCCGGGAACGGCTTCAGGTATATTGGGCTCGTCGCTCGATATTCGACTACGCCTGCCGCTATGACCTCGGGGTTCCATTTGAGACCGAGACGTTCCAACAACATGTCGAAGTGTCTCGTATCGTCTGGGCCTCTCTCGTTGGCGATCTCCTCCAGCTTGCGGTAGGCGGTTTCAACATCGATTGGTAGTCCGGCCGATTTCATGGCCCTTACCGCGCTCATTCTTGAAGCGCTCAGCTGTTGGGACGTGTCATAGAGCACATCATCTATCGCAAAGACAAGAGATTCGACTTTCAAGCTATCTTACCACCTTTGTCAATTTCGTGGGATGGTCCGGGTTGAGCCCTCGAGAGACCGCGCTGTAGTATGCAAATAGCTGGATCGGGACTATAAATGCAAGTGGACTTAGTGACTCGGACAATCCTGCTGCGACAATCAACTGGACTTCTTGACTCCCTGGGACATCAAGCTCGCTGACTCGTAGGATAGGTGCACCCAGCCGCCTGAAACTCTCCGAGAGCGGCTCAAGAGACTCGTAATCGCTCTTCGAAGAGATTGCAATAACAGGCGTACTCTCGTCCACAAGCTGCATCGGTCCATGCAGGAACTCCCTGGCAGCGTGCCCTTCGGCCATAACATTGCATGACTCCTTCAGTTTCAATGCCCCTTCGAGAGCGGTCGCGTAGTTCGCGCCTCTCCCCAACAGGAAGAAGAGGGAATGCTCCCGGAAAGACGCCGCCGTGACTTGGGCTCGATCATTGCACAACCTGATCGTCTCCTGCACAGCCTGTGGAGAATCTGCCAACTCCCGGCGGAGAACTGAAAGCTCTCTATCGGTGCCGACAAAGGATTGAGATGCCTCGATGAGCTCGAAGTCCAGAAGAAAACTCGCTGCGAGACAGCAGACGAATGTCTTCGTGGCTGTGACCGCCTTCTCCGGACCTGCCTTTGTTGATACGGCAAAATCTGAGGCCTTGGCAAGTGGGCTTGACGGTGCGTTCGTGATCGCGACCGATTGGATTCCCCTCTTCTTTGCAGTCTCAACGGCAGACAGGACATCCACGCTCTCGCCTGACTGTGATATCGCGATGAGGACGTTTCCAGCGCTCGAGGGTGCGCGAACCCAAGCGTCGAATTCAGAGGCGGGAATCGAGTTGGTTGGCATAGTGCTCGATGACGACATCAGATACTGGCTCGCGAGCGCGGCGTGATAGCTTGTCCCGCTTCCCGAGAAATAGACTAGGCCTATCCTCCCTCGCGTTAGTTCTGACGCGATCTTCCTGCAACTGCTTCCGATGGCTGCGAGGGTCTCGCGAAGTGCAGCGGGCTCCTCTAGGATCTCCTGGAGCATGTAATGGAAGTCCTGTCCCTTCTGCACGCCTAACCCACGCCTCACAGATTGAGGGACAGCGAGGTATATACGACGTTAGACCGGCGGACGGTTCATCGCATCTTGACTGCATGCCGCACATGCGAGGATTCAAGATTTGCCAGCGTGACTCCATCCATCGCCACGCCATGCTCCTTGAGTGCGAGAATGAAGGCTCCGATGACTGGTTCGAATCTCGGGTGCCGAAGAACGAAGCGTGGCACCTTCTTGCGAAGCTCTCGCCTAAAGGGGTTCAGGAGCACTGGACCTGCTTTGAAGACTCCTCCAGTGCAATAGATGTCGGGCTTGCTCCTTGTCATGTCCAGACGTCGTGCGATAGCGGAGACAAAGTTCGCCAGTGCTCGCCCTTCATACGCAAAGAGACTGCGGGCAGCTTGGTCGCCGTTGACGGCCGCTTGTGCGACAAGTTTGGAGATGGAGGAGATCTCCTCTACGGTCATGGGTTTCTTGTACACGTCATGAATTATGTCCTCAAGAGCGTGAAGCTTGAACTTGCGAACGAGCAGCTTCGCGATCGCTGTCTTCCTCTCTGTTCTATCCAGGGCGCGCAAGGCTGCTCTTATTCCGAGCCTACCGATGTCGTAGGCGCTTCCTTCATCGTCGATGATGTTTCCCCAGCCCCCCGCTCGAATGGTTCTTCCGGCTGCATCGATCCCGGCAGCGAAGGATCCTGTGCCTGCGTTTACCACGATGCCGGGTTTGCCAAGCGTGGCGGCGTAGAGGGCGATGACTGAGTCGTGTTTGACAATGCGTCGTTTCCCAAGGCCTGTTAGATTGGCGACTCTTTGTCCGACGACGAAGTCTCTAGGCGAATCCATTCCAGCGAGACCCATCACAACGATCCCAAGATCTCCAACGGACACTCTTGCGCGTCGGCAAGCGAGACCTACAGCAGCGTGAATTGCGCCAGCGGCCCTCTTGACGCCAATGTTGTGGTAGTTGGAGGAGGGAGCGCGAGCAAGACCCAGCAGAGTTCCGTCAGGTCTTCCTACGACTGCGACGGTCTTGGTAGCACCGCCGTCAACGCCAGCCAATAGAATCATGTCGCTGCCTCTCCCGATGATCAGGCATGTGGTCTTCGCCACGGCCCTACTCAACCGGGAAGAATCCTACGCTGTGCTTTCATTCTTATTGCTACTGCTGTTAGTGGCTGTCCTGAAGGCAGGGCGGTACGTAGGCCCGTAGATGATCAGCCCATCTCTGCCCTCGTCGTCGAGTTTGCGGATGACGACTTCGAGTGCCACACCGTTAACGACGTCACTTGGTGCCGCATCAACGATCAGCGCCCTTCCTTTCGACATTATCTCAAAGTTCGAGGTGAGCCTCCTCTGAAGGGGAAGCTTCCTGAACGACAATAGCTTGGCCGACACTGGGAACTGCCTCTGCTCCACGGGCCCTTTGCAGTCCCATTCGAGACATCTGTCGCGGGCAGGATAGAATACACGCTCGCATCCGTGGCACAGTGTAGCGGTTATGTGGCGGTCATCGAGCGCGGCGATCTCCCCTATGATGCGAGGATGCGAGATCTTGCGTCTCACGTTACGCAGTTTCTGTCTGAGATGATCTTGATAGGTCTCCAGCTTGATCTCTCGTCTTCGCGTAAGATACTGCTCCACAGTTGGAGTTCGGCCACGCTTCGCCAGTATGCCCTCTTGGACCTTCAACCAAGTCGCGATCGTGTACGCTCCGGAACCGTATGAAACCGCGAGTATGTTCTCCCCCGGGGTCGCGTGATCTAGAATGTCACATACAGCGATTGGAGTAGATGCTGCGTACGTGTTTCCTGTATCCAATACTCTGAGCCAAGGCTTGACCTTCTCCTCAACGAACTCCGGCGTCAGACGGATCCTCGATTCGACGCTTGGGTCCTCCAAACCCTCGATCTTTCCCTGAGAGAGTGTCTTGCATGCCTTTAGCGGCATGTACCCGGAAGGCTGATGGAATGTGAGATAGTCGAAGTCCATCAGCTTCAGGTCTTGATGCTTTGAGAGGAGGTGCTCAATCGCTCCGATCACGTGCTTAACGTAGGCTTCGACTGTGGTGCGTCCGAAATGGCTTGGGTAGGGCATGCCTTCGCGTCTCCAGAAGTCCATCGTGAGGCTTGAGTAGGCTGCGGCGTCTTCAAGCGATGCGACGAGGTTGTCTCGCCCGACCACGAACGCGCCAGCGCCCGCTCCGCACGCGTACTCGAGCGGGTCCCCCTGGGGCGCTTGTGCCACGTCCGCTCCTATCGCAAGCCCATAGTCGATCTTTCCGCTTGCGACTTGCCCTTGCACAAAGCTTAGAGCTTGCATCCCGGCGTTGCATGCGCCCTCCAAGTCAGCGACATACACCCTACTTCCCAGCCCCGTGAAGGAAGCAACGTGCCTCGCTATTGTGCCCACTGCATATGGTTTTGATTCAGACCCGACGGCTACTGTGCCGATCTTGCTTGGGTCAATATCTGCCATCTTGATCGCATTCAAGGCGGCTTCTGAGGCGATCGTGATCGTGTCTTCGTCCATGCCCGCTACTGCTTTGTACCGCAGGAGGAGCCCATCTCTGACCTTCTGTAGGAAGTCAGGGAGGTCTTTCCTCTTTGCTTCTCTAGCTTTTACGATTAACTCCGTTCTGATTCGTTGGATGGGGACGTATACCCCGTACCCTACGATGCCAACATCACTATGACTCATTCTGAATTGAATTCCTCACACAGAACTTAGAAGCCCTCTACAACCCGCCAGACCCTATTTAAGTACGTTCCACGAACGTGAACCTGATAATCAACATCGCAGAGAGCTGTTCACTGCACGACTCCGCACAGGTCGCAGTAAACCGCGCCGCTGGGAATCTCCTCACCGCATGATATGCAATAGAACCCGCGCCCCTCACTCTTCGTGACTTCAGGTCCCGGAGTCTGAGTAGCTGTAACCGTTCCCACCTTCGGGAGGTCGATCCTCAGGTTGTGATCACGAATATACTTGTGGAGGCCTTTCTGAATCTCGGCATAACTCACGATTGTGCCTTCCTGAAACCCTATTATCGTTCCGAGATTTCGGTCAACCTGAATTCTCTTTTTCAGAAGACCGCTCAATGCTAATCCTCGTTCCTCGTCTTGAGCATGATCTACGCGTAGATTCTATTTAGAGCCTTCTGCACAGGTACTTCCGTCTCATGCCCAAGGGGGTTGTGTCTTTCTCAGAACGCCCACCGCGGTCACAAAGCAGCCGACCGCCAGGAGCCCATAGGCCACATACAGAATGCGCTTCTCGGGCACGTTGACCGTGACTTGCTTCTGGAGATCTGCCGTCATAGTCACCTTCTTCTTCACCGGCGAGTTCGTGTTGTCGAAGACGAAGTGATAGAGACCCGTTCGAGCGACGGTGAAGGAGAAACTCTGTCCGTTGGATATGTCCATTTGGAGGGCATAGGTCGGGTTGCCATGAGCGACCCACTTCTGGTAGTTTGCGTCGTCGGCAACAAACATCGATATCTGGGTAGCTGCTCCTGTGAGTGCAGAGCTGACTACGACTGTCCCGTTGACTGTGACTCCTTCATCGAGTTGCACTGAGCGTTCCCAAACGTCGCCTACGGTAAATGTCTCGTCATGAAACAGTTCAACGACTTGAATCTGCGTCGACGGCACCACGATAAGCTGGGGGCCAGCAAAGAAGAGTAATGCTCCTATGACGATAAGTGCAATGCCTGCGAGGAAATTGGTCGCATTCATTGAGTGACTGGTCCCCGTTTGAGTCTGCCAGAGCCCGAGTGAGGTGTAAATCCCTTCTTGTCACGAACTTGCTCATATGCGACTTCGTGTTGGGTGAGCATGTGGTTGTGCGGTCAGTCATATATAGACAGACTACGGATTCTTCTAGCGGCTGCTTAGCATGACCGAAAAGAAGGGAGAGTTTGTCCCAGCCCAGAAGTTCATTGGCATGCAAGTAATCGATAGCAAGGGGTCCGCCATCGGATCGGTGAAAGACCTCGGAGTGAATGTGATCGAGAAGAAGTTCAATCTCATTGTTACAACCAGGGCGAAGTCTGACCTGCAGGTCTCGTGGGAAGATATCCAATCCGTCGTGGATGTTGTGCTGCTCCGCAAGGAGATCGAGGTTCCGAAAACGACTGAACCGATTGCTTCTTCACCGACGAACGTTTGCCCGAGCTGCGGAACATCTGTCGTGCCAACGGCAAAGTTCTGTCCAAAGTGTGGAAGCAAGCTCAAGTAGACAGTGCAGGTCCACCCATCACGTTCACTCCCAGGGCAGACATAGCAGTTAGCTATGCCCCTCAAGGTCACTGAGCTTCTCGAATTCGGGAATCCTCTTGATCCTATGTCTCGCGATCTTGGTTTCGAGCTCCTCCTTCAAGAGTGCAAAGATGCTCTTGTGAGCATCGATGAACTCTGAGTGAGTTCTGTCCCTTGGCCGCTCTAGATCCACATTCATTATCTTCTTCACACGCGCCGGCCTCGCGCTGAGAACTATGATCTTGTCTGCCAGCTCCACAGCTTCGACGAGATTGTGCGTTACGAGAACGAACGTCTTCTCTGTCTCGGCGTGGATTTCTGCCACTTGCTCCCTCAGAGTCTCCGCCGTGAATTCGTCGATTGCGCTGAATGCTTCATCCATTAATATGACGTCTGGATCCACGGCCAAGGCTCGAGCGATTCCGACGCGCTGTTTCATTCCGCCGGAGAGCTGCTTCGGATACAGATGGCTGTAACCGGCGAGTCCCACCATATCCAAGTACTTCTCGACTGAGTCGATGCGCTCAGCTTTGGGAACTCTCTGAGCTTCAAGACCATATTCCACGTTGCCTTCGACAGTTCTCCAAGGGAAGAGAGCGAAAGATTGGAAGACCATGCTGATTTTCGGGTGAGGCCCTTTCACTGGTTCTCCGCAGAATTGTATTTCGCCCGCTGTGGGGGTGTCCAGACCGGCTGCCATCCTCAGGAGTGTTGACTTGCCACATCCACTAGGGCCGACAATGCAGGCGAATTCTCCTCGATTCAGGGCGAAACTTACGTCTTGAATCGCAGGCATTGATTCTTCCGTCTGGCCGTATTCTTTGTAGACGTTCTTGAGTTCCATCTGGTAGCTCAGTCCATCCACCTCCTGATCCATTTCTCAGCTCGGCCGAAAACCAGTCGGTCAATCATGATCGCCAATACACCGACCGCGAGTATTGCGGCAAACGCCTGCGTCACTTCGCCCGCCTCGACTGCACCTGAGATGTATGAGCCTATCCCGGTCACGCCGGAGAAGATCTCGATCGCGAGAACGATCTCCCAAACGAAGTCATATGCCAATCGCAAACCGGTGAACAGCTGAGGAGATACGGCAGGCAGTATTAGCTTCCGAAACGTGTCGGCTCGACTTGTGTTGAATACAGCCGCGACATGAAACAGATCCTTCGGGATGTCTTTGGTGCCCTCACGAATTGTGAAGTACATCGGGAAGAAGGCGCTAAAGGCGGCTATTGCGATCGCAGCGGCGCTGCCGCGCCCGATCCACAACACCAGCACAGGCAGGAGAGCGATGTCAGGCAAAGCCCCGGCGAGCATTATCAACGGGGTCATCGTGGAATCGAACCTGTTGCGTAAACCTGCGAAAATGGCAAGCGGCAAAGCAGTTGCTAGCGCAACAAGTATCCCGCCTGTGAGGTTGAGGAAACTCTGCAACACACGCATCAGGAAGCCCTTGTCGAGGAGCGACGCAACTAGGGTTGCGACCGTCGCGGTGAACGACGGCAACTTTGACTCCGGCACCATCCCGAAGCGGACGGTTGCCTCCCAAACAAGAAAGATGCCCGCCAAGGACGCGAGCCACAGATACTGTTCGAAAGCTACCGTGTGATGAACGTTCGCCTTGATCGAAAGCATTCGCTTCGAAAAGGCTGCGCTCATCTCGTCTAATCACCGAGTCGTATCATTCATGATTGACCTGCCAGATTAGGCTTCGACGACCTAGTGCCTACGAGATGCAGCCTCATACCTAGAGAATCGGGCAGACACGGCAGCTCGTTCCTTCGCAAAAAGATCACTAGAGACCGTCAACATCAAGACGCATTTACAGGCATGTGTAAAAGATTCCAGAGACGACCACGGGAACCGCGGAACTTCGCCGAGCGTCCGCATCCGAAGCTCACATCTCGAACGAAGATATTGATTTGGATTCATGGGTGGCCATCTAGTGACGTGCGGCGGCTCAGTCGTAAACAAAGGAGTCTGTTGAATACGAGAAAGCGATGCCAAACCTCTTTCTCAAACGAGAAAACCGATTGTTGAAACCAAATCATTCCAGCGATTCTTATGAGAGCACAACAGTTCCGAAGCAGAATGGATCGAGAATCATCCGCTTGATCTATATACGCCCAGAAGCCCCTATGCCGGGGATAGACGGCAATACTCGCCGTAATAACCAAGGAGCGTCAACAGAACGACCGAATTCAAGACATTTGCCGATTTCCGTGTAGAGATAATGCGCATGATAGACGGAGCAACTCAAAGAGGCATCCCTCTCCGGATCCTAGGAGGAGCCGCAATCCGAATGCACTGCCCCGGCTCAGACCGCATGTACGACCTGCTGAAGCGAGCGCCGAAGCACGACATGGACTTTGTCAGCTACAGCAAGTACAGGCCGCTCACAAGGCAATTCATGAAGGACATGGGATATACTCCATACGTAACACTCGCAATGACAAGCGGGGCTGGTCGACACAGGCAGATATTCAATGACGCGGACGGAAACAAGGCAATCGACGTCTTCCTCGACA
>Ga0315280_10003427_pt1 | contig 24422 bp, 17 predicted proteins | sample YL17G06_40_MG_FD_203697 | JGI IMG/M metagenome (GOLD analysis project Ga0315280, IMG submission 203697) | Sediment microbial communities from Yellowstone Lake, YNP, Wyoming, USA - YL17G06_40 | ecosystem: Environmental > Aquatic > Freshwater > Lake > Sediment | place: USA: Wyoming | collected... | reverse complement strand
CCTCCAAATCGGCAGGAAGGAGCTTCCGGAGCTTCCCCGATTCGGCATGAGGATGAGACTCCCCGACAGCTTCGAGCGGATTGAATGGTACGGGAGAGGTCCCCACGAGAACTATTGCGACCGTTACTCAAGCGCCTTTGTCGGGCATTACAAAAGCAGCGTCCGGGAGCAGTTCGTTCCTTATGTCAGCCCTCAAGAAAACGGCTACAAGACGGATGTAAGATGGGTGGCGCTGTTTAATGGCCGGGGAGCAGGGTTGGAGTTTGTCGGGATGGACCTCGTGAGCATGTCTGCGCTCCGCTATACCATCGAGGACATGACGCAAAAAAAGAGAGGGACGATGCATCCCGTCGACCTCACCGAGCACAATTTTATCGAGCTCAATGTTGATCTCAAACAGATGGGTGTCGGCGGCGATGATTCCTGGGGCGCCCGTCCGCACCCCCAATACACTTTGCCTCCCCAGAATTATTCCTATCGCTTCCGGATGAGGCCTTTGGCCAAAGACGAAGACCCGATGAAACTGAGCAAACAGCGCTTTGCCCTGAATCCGTAGGCGATACGGGAGATTGCAGACCACGGCCGAGTTTCTCATCACCCGAAAAATTGCCGGGTGTGTTGAATACTTTTACGAACGTGAGCCCCGGAAAGTGCTGGCTTTCCAGGAGGAAATAGAGAAATATAAGCGCATGTTGAAAGGACTTCACCTTAATGACTTTGTTCATTTGAGGATGCATTGGACATTCATGATATTGATCGGCTGTTCCCAAGCCAGGATACTTTGCGTGAAGAGGGATTGGGTAACCTCATTGCCTTACCTTTGCAGCATGAATCACGGGAGGTGTGCCCATTAGTATTAATTTCAAGGGGAGTTTGCGCTCCGAACAAGAACTTGCAGCAAAAGCAATGTCAATGCACGATATCGGCGTTCTGGCTGCCGCTACTGCTTTTGGCAAGACTGTGATTGCTGCAAGATTAATAGCAGATAGAGCAGTCAATTCGGTATTATGTTGATAGAAATCATGTTATGTTATAATTTTATGTGTAATCCCCGCAAGATTAAATGAAATGCTGGAAACGCCGGGGTGGCGGAATGGGCAGACGCAAGGGCTTAAAATCCTCCAGGACGAAATTTAGGGTTTTTTCCTAAGACTCTTATTTGCCAGCAACTTACTGAAAAATTAACGATTTACGGAAATTAAGGCAGTATTTTACTGCTCCAATTGTCTGCATAGTCTGCATCCATCTGTGCGAATAGGTGACACAAAACTGACATAGTGGAGTGCCGGCTGTTGTCAGCAAAAGGGGGGTTGATGATGGGAACCAAAAGGTGGGGGTTCTCCCCAGCCGGCGCGAGAGAGCATGATTTATTATACCACGTTTTTCAGGAGCAAGCATCGGTCTCGTTGACACCCATCGTGGTTTGACCTATTCTTAGGACCGGCGATGTTGAGGGGAAACGCGACGGCGATTCTGGACGAAAAGGGGCGCGTTGCCATACCCGCCGCGTTCAGAAAGGCCATCGAGCAGAGCGGCGAGAGCGAGGTCTTCGTGACCTCGACGGACGATAAGAATATCCAGATTTATTCGTTGACAGCTTGGTTTGAGCTCGTGGACAAGCTGTGTAAAGAGAAAAAGGACGATCCCCTGCTGCGGCAATTTCTCATGAAAACGAACTATAACGACCAAAAAGCCGATATAGACAAATATGGGCGGATTCACATTCCCAGTTTCCTTAGGAAGAAAATCAAGCTGGAAGGCAAAATAGGGATTGAGGCAAGGGAAGACCACCTGGAATTGATGCCGGTGCGCGTATAGCCCTATGAAGCGGGCGGAGGCCGGATTTCCTCTGGCCTCCCGATTCTGAAAAAACTGTATCCGGTTTAAGATGAAGTTGATAGATTTAAGTTATTCTGATAAAGTTTAATAAAACCGAAATGAAGAGTTAATCATGTTAATCGGGGGCAAATAGAGGGAAGGATAATCATGTCGGTCATATCCCAGGTCGAACGAAGCGCGATGATTCGTATCGTCGGCTGGATGAAGGAGATTATTAAAGAAGAGAAATTGCCCTTCCAAGTAGACGCCGATATTGAATTGATATCTTTTGGCCATAAGAGGAACTTTCCAGACATTTTGATTTTTTCTAAGTATCCAAGCGAAGTTGCCTGCCTAATTGAGTTTAAGCCTCCATTCCCCTTTGACCCTTATGATCCAGGATTGGTTGATGGTACATATGAAGAGGCAAATAGAGCTCCCGGCAACTTTAATGGGACATGCAGATATTTTGGGACATGGAATTTGAATAAATTTGTGCTGTGGGACAAGAAAGAATATAGAGCTGAATCTTTCTTAGATATGATTTACAGGCCTTACGATGTAGCCGAAGCGCGAAATATCAATGATATTACAAGGGCAGCAATAGAAGAATCTGTAAAGAAATTCCTCAAGGAATTTTTAAGAGAACTATATGAAATTTATTTCGAGATAAGGCCTATTCCATCCTTACATATAGATGAGTTATTTGTTTACAGATTAAGAACTGCAATTGATACATTTTCTATTCCTATATCTGAAGAGATATTCAAAGATGCAAAAAAAGATATTAAATTCAAGAGTGCTTTGAGAAGGTGGTTTTCAGAACAAGGATGGTTCTTTCAAGACATACTTGATGATTATGACAGGACAGCAAGACAATATACATACTTAATAGTTGATAAGGTTCTTTTCTACAACGCCCTTAGAATTCATAAGAAGAAACTCGATGAAATAAAGATAGAGAAAAATATATCTGCAAGCGAATTCAAAAAACAGCTCCAGAAATATTTTGATAAAGCTCTAGAAATAGATTATGAGCCAATTTTCGCAGAAAATTTCCTTGAAACTCTACCTTTACCAGATTCGATAATTCCTCAGATAGTTTCTTTTATTGATTCGTTAAACCACAAATATAATTTTTCAAGTATAGGATACGAGATTATAGGAAGAGTTTTTGAAAGGCTGATCCAAGAAAAAGAGAGGCATCAGCTTGGACAATACTTTACCAGGTCAGATGTCGTAGACCTTATCAATTCATTTTGCATAAAAAGTGGGAACGATATCGTCTTGGACCCAGGATGCGGAGCAGCAACATTTCCAATCAGGGCTTATAGCTTAATTCGACAGAAGAATAAATCAAAAGCCCATAAGGAAATATTAAAACAGCTTTTCGGGATAGATATTTCAAAATTCGCAGCCCACCTCTCCATGATTAATTTAACGATAAAAGACCTATCTGAAAAAGAGAATTATCCTTACATCGTAAATAGCGATTTCTTCGACGTTTTCCCTGAGCAGATAATTAAGAGAAAATACAAAATAAAAACGCCCAGCGGCGAGCTTGCCGAGATAAAAATACCTCATGTTGACGCAGTTGTAGGAAATCCTCCGTACACTAGACAAGAGGAAATGGAGAGTGCCTTTGAGGAGAAATATAAGGGGAAATTAGATACAGTAATTAAGAAAGATTTTCATTTTTCGATAGGAAAAAGGTCTGGGATTTATTCTTATTTTTTCATTCATGGATCAAAATTCTTGAAAGATGGAGGGAGATTTGGATTTATAACTTCAAATTCCTGGCTTGATACTGATTATGGGAAGTATTTGCAGGAATTCTTTTTAAATATGCATAAAATAATCGCCATAATCGAAAGCAAAGTTGAGAGATGGTTTGAGGATGCAGATATTAATACATGCATCACCATACTTGAGCGATGCAAGGATAAAGAAGAAAGGAATAAAAACTTAATAAAATTCGTTCAGCTCAAAGTGCCTCTTAAAAAGCTTGTCCCTCTTACGGAGAACGAAAACGAAAGGTGGAAATATGTAAATAAAATTAAGGAGAAGATTTTAGAAAAGAGCGAATACTATGAGGATAATGAGATTAGGATTTATCCAAAAAAACAAGAAGAGCTATATTTTGAAGGGTATGATGAGGATGATAAATCTTATGTTGGATCTAAATGGGGGAAATATGTAAGAGCACCAGATATATATTTTCGAATTCTAGAGAAGGGGAAAGGATTATTAATTCCATTAAGAGATATCGCAAAAATAAGAAGAGGTTATACATCTGGCGCAAATGAATTTTTTTATTTAAAAAAATCAGATTTGGAAAAACTCTCAATTGAGAAAGAATTCTGGACTCATAAATTTGGAAAAAGAACTATTAATAATTTTGTTATAGTAAGCCCAAAAGAACCTAAAGGTATTCTTATAAAGGAAAATGAAATAGATAAGCGCATATTATTTATTCCTAAGGACAAATCAGAAATGAAGGGAACCAATATTCTAAAATATATAAAAATGGGAGAAGAAAAGGAGTACAATTCAAGACCTACTTGTAAGCATAGGACAAGATGGTATGAATTACCTGAACGAAAACCCGGCGAAGTCTTATGGCAAATGATTCATTTTACTCGGCATATCTCGTTCTATAACAAGTCCGGAATATATGTAGATCATAATTTATTTGAACTTTTGAGCATTGAGCAACCGAAAATATGTTGTGCAATTTTAAATTCTACTCTTTATGCACTTATAAAAGAAATTAATGGTAGGGTAAATTTAGGTCAGGGCTCTTTAAAGAATGAGGGAATAGATATAAAAATTATTCCTTTGATTCCCCTAGATAAAATTAACAAAAATCAAAAGCGCAAATTAATGAAAATATTTGATGAAATGAAAAGCAGACCCATTGGGTCAATTTTTGAAGAAATAGGCACTAAAGACCCAAATAAAGTAAAAATAAATGACATAAAGAGAGATAGATTGGAACTAGATAACATAATTTTTGATGTTTTGGACTTAACTAAGAACGAAAGGCTTGAGGTATATAAAGGTGTTATCGATTTGGTTAAGTCAAGAATAGAAAAAGCAAAAAGCGTAAAGAAAAAAAGTAAAAAATCAAAAATAGATTTAGAGCTATTTGCAGAAAATATATTTGAAGAAACTCGTTTTAAGGAGTTAAAAAGGTTTCCCGATGAATATTTTGGAGACATCGAAACATTAGAAAAAGAATTGCCTGAGGGAAATTCTGCTGAAATTGAAAACGATTTGTTTAACGGACTTCACGTAAAAGTCGACGGAGAAATTGTGAAATGTGGCTCAATGGAGGAGGCGAAATATATCAAGTATGCGGTTCTTAATAGCCATAGAATTGTGCGTATCCCTAGGAGAAAAGAGGACCTAGCCAGAATTGTGAAAGAGTATGATAATTTAGTTACAGAAATAAAGGCCAAGGCTGAGAAGATATTGAAGGAAGAAATAAAAGATAAGAAGCTGAGAGAGAAGATAGAAAGAGAGATTAGTAGGAAAATATTCAGAAGATAAAAGGGGATTGCCGCTGGTTTTGGGGAGTAATTTATAGCGGCTTTGATTGCTCCCATCTTCGACCGAAATTTTCGATTATGGCCTCAATAAGGTTTCTGTAAGCTTTCTTATTCAGGGAAATAGCGAACGATTCTTTGTTTCCTAAATCCTTTATGCTGTGTCCTAAGAGAATCAGGCCTTCGGAGGACAAAATATATCTATCATGTATATCATCGTAAGGATAGTCCCTTACTTCGACGTGCAAATGCTCTGCCTTGAAGTCTTGTAGTTGCCGCAAGAAACGAGCCTTTTTATCCTTGAGATTATCTGTTCTAGAAAGGAACTTGATTGTAGCGTTTTTCACCTCCTTCAATATATCTAGAGTCTTTATGTCGCAGTAAGGGTCAACAATTTTCAATTCGCCCTTAAGAGTATTGAGGATCTCCTTGGAAACAATCCTTTTATTTGAATAAGGTTTTCCAGGTTCAAAATAGAACACCTCGATATATCCTTCTTTCGTCAGAGAAAGAAGATAATCTTTTCCTGGCTTCATGATTTCAAAATATGTCTCTCCATCAACTTTGTAAGAATGTATTTTTTTCTTCGCCGGATTAAAGGAATTAGTAATAGATCGTGCATCGATACTTATTTCTTTGACGTCTCTTATGATAGAGGCAATTTGTTCGGCGCTGAGTTTTTTGATATTGAGTTTTTCTTTTGCGACCCATAGAACCCACAAGCCCATTTCAAGAGGATTATCATATGAAAAAAAATCTGGAAAATCTGATATATCTATTTTAGAAAAACTCTCAATTATTTCAGCTATATTCATTTTTTATCCCGTACATGTCTTTTTTAGCAAATCTTTAGCATTTGCTTCACCCAAGGTTGTTAATCTGTACGTAGTTTTTGGGCTTCTCATTTTACCTTTTCTGCGGATTAGGGACGGAGTAATCTGCTTAAGATGAGTTGAGAAATTATCAAGAGGTATTTTATTCTCAGCGACATTTCTCCTAATTTCTTGGGATAAGACTTCATCATTTCCGAAGATATACTTATACCCTAGCAGGACCAATAAGGTTGTATTTTTTGTTTTTTCTCTATCATCCTCTCCAAATATTTTGACAATAGTAAACGAATTATGTTCTAAATCATAGACTTTCTTGATATTTTCTTCCGAGACACCAGCCTTTTCCGGAAGTCTTGTTAAGCCGTTTTTAGATCCAATTAGCCGCTCTGCGAGCTTGATTTCTTTAACTGGGATTTTTTCTAATTGCTGAATTCTCTTGTCATGTTCAGCAAGTTTCTTCTTGATTTCTGTGATTTCATCCTCTAATGTCATTTTTTACCCCCCTCGACGCGTTTTTTAATTTTTTTATCGATACTTTTAAGAGTCTTTTCAACGACATTTACGGAAATGCTATGGTGAGTAAATTTCCCTTTTTTAATAGCTTTTATTTTGTTCCCATCTCGAAGCTCTTTCAGCCATGGTAGCAAAGACCCTTTTGGCATGCCTAGCTCATTCAAAAGCTCGCTATTTCCAACATCGTCGGTAGCAGAAAAGCCAGCTTCTTTAGTATAAAGCTTTCCTATAAGATATAGCGATATAAGTTCTGTTCCATTAAGCATATTTTTGTGTAAAATGTCGACCTTACCCTCTTTGGTAATCCGAATGAATTGCTTTGCCAAATCAAAATTTTTTTCTAGAGCATTGGAATAATCAACAGTCATTTCATTGATTATTTTTTGCTTTAAATTATTTTTAGCTTTATCAGTCATATTGATATCACCTCTCTGCTAATATAATCAATATAATAATATCATCGAAAGGTTTATAAATGTCAAGATTATTATGATTCTAAATAAGTTAAGGCAATTATATAAGCAAGTAAATCCTTGGCTGTGTCTTCAAAGATTATAAGTTTAGAGAGATTATTTTAGCGAATATGGCTTGAAAAAACTGCAATTATCTCCTCCCAGAATAAGGCAAATTCTTCTTCGGGATCTCCCAAATCTTCGGCTTTAGCCGCTCGATTTCCGCCTGGGAGAAATAACCCCATTCTTCCTCGAAGCCCTGGACCAGGCCGTACCAAATCGTGTCTGGAACGCCCTTTCCGTCGCCGAAATCGCTGAGTTGGCTGCCCGCTTTCTCGGTGGCGAACCAGTACCAGCCGCTGAACGATTCCCAGCCGCGCAGTACCTTCTTTCCGTCTATGTATAAATCGTTCCCTTTCGTCTCGAACTTCGCCATACAAACACCTTAAAACCAGCTCCCGAACAGCGGTTCGTCCCCGATCTCTATAGCTTTCTTAACGAGAGCCAGCGCTAGCTTGTATTCGGCCATGAATCCCTTGTGGTAATGCCTCTTCCTTATCGCGTTTTTGACCGCGGGGAGGGGATCTCCGCCGTAGCAGGAGTAAATCCATTCGCAGTAATTCTTTTTGCCCTCAATCGGGTCTCTCAGAATCGCTGCCGCTCAAGACGGCATCGCGTAGCCGAGCGATTCGGCTATTATGTGCGCTATGGCGCGCGGATATTTCTTCATGACTTCTTCCGTCGAAAGCGGCTTTTTTGGCTTGCGCATCCTCATCCCCCGTCTTTACTTCAACATCCGACTTCTGGAAATAGCCGCCGTAGTCAAGCGCGGGGAATTCCACGTAATAACAGGACGTGGCCGAGCAGCAATACGTCTCAACCAGGTCCGAGAATCCCCTGTAGCGCGTGAAGCCGCTCAGACGGAGCCTCACTTCATGCGGAAAGGCGGGACGCCCGAGCATATTTCACCCTTGTCAGAGAAGCTGTAGTATTGCTCCCTTCCGATAATCACATGGTCCAGGACCTGGATTCCCATCAGCTCTCCCAAGTGGACGAGCTGCTGTGTGAGCTCTTTGTCCAAGCCTGATTCTCCCATGCTCGACCGTAAGATCACCCTTTTCTTTTGTTCTTAATGGCGAGGTATTCGCTCCAGTCGATGCGTTCGACCTCGCCGTCAGGATATGCGAGCTCGGCCTCGAAATATCTGCTCTTGTCTCCAAGGAAGTGCCCGACGCGCAAATCGAACCGCTCGATTTCCTCGCTGGAAACGCTATGTCTCCTCATCTCTTCGATGACTTCATCGTATGGCAGGATCCGCGAAATTTTCGCCTCGCCGTATTCAGTGATGAGTATTTCCCCTGGCTCGGGCCTACTGTATCGCCCAAGGGATTTCATAAATTCCGAAAGTCTATGGTTTTTGGTCATCGTCCAGATCCGCTAAATCGTCTACATCAATGTACTTCTCGAATTTCTTCGCGATTTCTATGGTCTTCGCCGCCCTTTCTCCGCATGGAATCTTCGACCCAGCCAGGACCCTGCTTGCAGAACGCAAAGCGCTCATCCTGATTATCTTTCGAGACTTCTGGTCATTATTGTATTCTGGAGGGAGCTCTTCCCCCGGTTCCTTCCCCCGTCGGCTCGTATATCCTGCTGATGTTTCTGAAGTCGCCCGACTCCCTGAAGTCGAATTCTAATGTTTGGCCTTCCTGCAATTTGTCGAGATAGTCTTCCTCCCAGAGCGAATAACGCTCGCCGTTTATCTGCAAAACGTTGTATCTCCTTCCATCAGACGTCTCATTCTTCCAGATCTTCTCAATCTCGCCTTTCATTCGCTCACCTCTGAAAAGCCTTTATCATGAGGTTTCGCTTTCGCCTGGCCAGGATTTTTATAATACTTCGCTCTGGCAACGGCATCGGCAACCGCCTCCTTGCCGAAAACCTCTTCGAGAACCGCCTGAAGCGCAGGGAGAAGCGCCTCGTTCAGATGGAATTCCCTCTGCGCGTCTTCGGCTTCGCCTTTTGCCTCCAGCAGGCCGATTTCCGCGAAGTTTTCCAGCGTGCTCTTCGCCTGGTTGTAGTAGCCTTTGATGTGTTCCTTCGCGAGCTGCCCCAGATACCAGCGTAGGACCGGGCTTTGCGAGAAGTTCGGCGAATGCTTCGACGCAAGATGGTGGCGGAAGGCAAAAAGCGCGAAAAAGGTAGGGAAAACTCAGCAGAAACGTTTTTCGGCATTGCTGCCATACTTGCTGTTTTTGGCTTCATTACGATGGCCTCGTATACTTTTAAAAATGATGTCCTAGGCAAGTCGGAGAGGGGGGGAGAAAGGGGGGGAGCTGGAGGGCGCGGGTAATTTTCGATGAATCCTTAAAATAATTAGCCGGATCACAAGGTCATATTAACGATAGGGGCTTGAAGGCCTTGCCCTGGAATCCGAGATTCAATTGCCTCTTGTAAAGCTAAAGCCGGATCTTTCCCGCTTTTGAGCGCGTTCTGTGCGTGCAGGCGCGCGGCTCTAGCGTGGTATGATAATCCGATCGCTTGGACAATGTTCAAGATATCCGAATTGGAATAAGTCGCGGCATTTGTATAAAGAGGACGATTAATGCGGTAACAAGTCGGTTTAGCTTCGACAAAACCACAAAGCAGACCGTAAGCTTGATTTCGTCTGCTCATGCATTCGTTCAACAACCGAATGATTTCGTCACATGCAGCTTGAAGCGTAGGTTGTTTAGAATACGATGTCAGCACATGGTACCAGTGATCAAGCCCGCCAGTGGCTAACAGAGCGAAGTCCGGCCCTCGTTGGAGGTCTAAGATCTTCGAGCTAAGGCGCGCATTATCAAGTCCTGCGCTTTCGGTAGCGAGGTAGATCGTTCGCCCATCAGAAAAAGCTAATCCTAGGGACATGCGTTTCCCCTAAGTATCGGCCATAAGTATTTTATTATTTTTTGCGCTTGTAAGAAAATATTTGCCCAACCATAAAAAACGTCTTTCCCATTTGCCTTAGGTCCGACGATTTCGAGCTGGTACATATCAAACCATAGCCATCCTCTCGCTTATTTGAGGAACATCAAGGGCAAGTCGGAGAGGGGGAGCGGGAAAAAGTGGGGCAGGAGGGAGGGCGAATAGGAAGCGGCGGATTGATCTTCATTTGTTTTGCTTTAGTGATAGTTTTTTTCTTGAGATCTTATGACTTGGAATGAATGAGGCCAAGCTATGGCGACCAATTTTGCAGGGCGTTCCAATCTATCAGCCGCCATAAGTTGTCTTTCGTATAACTCATCACTTTTGGCTTTATAATATCAAATATTAGACGGACTTCGGATTCATGTTTTAATAACGAATCGCTTGGCTTGAATTTCCTAATTTCAAATTGTCTATAACGAGTTAAAAAATATCCTGTGACATCGGCTAGTTGAATGAATCGATGATTTGCGGAGTCGACTTCCACAGGATTGTCCTCAAGAGTGTGTATACGAATTCCAAGATTAGGCTCTTTCTTTAAAGAATAAAGAATTTTTCGGATTGATTTTCGGTACTTGTCGGTTCGATCAAAGTAATAGTGGTATTTCTGAAGGCCGATTAAACGGATGCAGGCGACCTTAAATGTGACATTAAACCAAATAATTGAACTTGTGTATGCATCAAGATTGAGTCGTTTGAGCTGAAGCTTAAAATCTGGAGCCACTATGGGTTTTAACATACTCATATAATGAATTCCAAGAATATGATTGATACCTCGTTGGACGAATTCCTTAAGCAATTGGAATCGATCTCTTGCGTCAGCTATTTTTTCAAATTCTCCTTTTCCGCTTATGCAATCGTAAGCGTGGAACTCTGTATTTGCGTTCAATTTATATCGAAGCAGCAGTCCTTTGGCCGCTAAACTAAACCTATCGATGACTGCGTCTTTGACCAACACGCCGACGATTGACAGTACTGGTTGCTCTATTTCATTGAACGATGGAGTGCCGCTTTCGTCAACAAAAACACTATGTATAACGGGTGGTTCGTTCGGAAAAGATGAAAGTGGCTTCGAACGCGGAAGGACTCGCGAGCGTGATATGGGGATACCGTTCGCCAGGCATTCTTTTAGCAGATCTTCGAATTCGAGACTCAACGGTAGATCATCACGTTCAGCCACCTTAATTAGCAATTCAATTTCATTGAGAGAGATTGAAAGAATTAATTGGTATGGGACTTTTTCGTCAACTGCGCTTTTAATTATGTTAAGAAGAAACGCTTGATAATCTGCGAATTGCCACTCCTCGATTTTTGACCAATTATAGAATCCGAGAACTAAGCCACGGAATCCTTTGAGTTGTTCATCAAATCTACTTCTTTCCATGTATTAATCACCTCATTAGGTTAATAAACATGGGTGTCCAGAGTCGGACCATTTATTCTCTTCATCGAGTTTAAAAATCCAATTGCGAAGCATCAATTGAAATATATTTCCAGCTGGCAATGACGTCAAGATTAATCAAGAAATACTACCTAGGCGCCATGACCATGATCCCCCTGTAGCTTCACCCAGTGGAACGAGATATTCTTTGGTTGATCGCCCCCATCCACCCTCTCGCTCATTTGACGATCACCATCAAGGGCAACTCGGAGAGGGAAAAGGAAGGGGAAAATGGGGACTCAGCTGAGAGGGCGAAGGGGGAAGCGGAAGGAGGAGGGGCGAGGGCGGAATTTTTCCAATTGCCTTTGACAATATTGACGTCCAATGTAGCTTCAGCCAAGATAACGATCTCTTTGGACTCCTGATGATCGCCACAGCCATCCTCTCGCGCTATAAAGAAAAACATCAAGGGCAAGTCGGAGAGCGGGAAAGGGAAAGGCGAGACTCATCAGGTTGCGCAAAAGGGGAAGTATTGATCAATTTTCAACTTTGAAGTTTATTCAAAACTCTATCTCTCTTTTTTAATTTTCACCCCATGGTACGGCACAATCTTGATCTTCCCTGAATCCTGGAGCTCTTTAAGGACGAGCCGGGCTTTCCAATTGCTTTTAATCGGCGGGGCGAATTCTTTTTAGCGAGCACCCCATGTGCCGCTAAAAAGTACGCTCTCTCTTTTAACAGAACTTTTTGAATAATTGCTAATGGCTATCAATCCACTCAAATTGAATTCATCTTTCTTATATCCTCTCCTCCACCAAAAACAAATCATGTTTTAGGATAAAGTAGTAGAAACTGTTAGGTGAATCAAAGACAATTCCTCCCCCATCTTTACGCGAAATAACGTTGGTATATTTTCCTTCAATTGCATCTGCTACCACAAAATTAAAATGGCGATAAAAAGCCAAATAAGCAAGATGCTTACTGTCTGGACTAAAAGCTAATGTATCAGCTCCAATTCTTCCATAACCCTTTCCCTTATTTCCGTCCACTACCACAAATTGTTTATTTTTGCTTATTGCTATATATGCAAGACGAACACCGTCTGGACTAAACAGAAGACTGTAAACCAAATCATATCCTTCTCCTTTATTACCGCCCTCCACAATAAACCACTTTTTGCCAAATTTTGCCGCATATGCCAGTCTCTCGCTGTTAGGGCTGAATGTAATAGTACCTGCACCGACACCATCATACTCCTCAACTTTCTTATCATTCACTACTACAATATATTTTGATTTTAACAGTCTCCGGACTCTTGCTGCATAAACAACTGTCTTGCTATCAGGACTAAAGATGGGACGTCCTATTCCAATATACTTTTCCCCTTCTTCTTCGTCTACCACAACTGACCATTTTGCACTCTTTTTAATTCTAGCTTTATAAGCCAGTCGCTTACTATCAGGACTAAACGTGAGGCCTTCTATGCTATCGTAGACTTTCCCTTCATTTCCATCCAACACTACAAAATGCTTTTCACCCCTTCTTGCCACATAAGCAAACCTTTTGCTATCGGGGCTAAAAATTAGAGTAGTTCTAAAAATAACTTCATATTCTTTGCCCATTTTTCCATCTACTACAACAAAGTCATATCCCCTTCTATTTTCGACATAAGCCAGCCTATTACTATCTGGGCTGAATTTGAGTGGGCCTTCATAGATTTCTACGCTGTGTAGTGCAAGTTGAGAAAGAATCAGTTTATCAGAATAAGGTATATCACGCATAGGAATGTACCGAGGTATTTCTGCATATTTTTTCTCTTCTTCGTCCGCCACAACAAAAGTTGTGCCATTGGCTTCAGCTACATATGCCAATCTTTGGCCATCAGGGCTAAAGACTAAGGTTCCTTTCCGAATTTCAGCGTACGGCTTTCCTTTTTTCCCATCCACTATGACCAATTGTTTGTAATTTTCCTTGGCACCATACGCAAAACGCAAGGGATGAAAATTAACCCTAAATATTTCTGATATCAGTGAGGTAGGGGGGATTTTAGCAATTAGTTTTTCATGGGACTCTCTCTCGGCGGACTCTTTTTTGACCAATAATGGCTTTTCTTTCTTGGTCATCTATCCTCCCCTTTATGTTCAATGAACGTTTTAATCAAATTTTAGCTACTTTCGTGGATAAGTATTTCGTTTTTTACTGCGATGGCAGAACGTGTGTCATTGTGCCGGTTTTCCCCTCCAACCATCGAGGGAAATTGTAAATCACGACTCAAAAAGATGTCAAGGGCGGCTGGAGAGTGCGGGAATGTGTTCCTGAGGCAGTTGGAGGCATCAAAGACCTGGAAATCACCCAGACCTCTCCTCCCGAGCAGAGAGAAAATCATGAAAAATATTCACCGCTGGTCTCAGCGCCATCAGAAGCTCCTGATAAGCGATATGAGGCGGCGGAGGCTTCGCTGCGACAAAGGTCAGCTTGAGGTGATTAAATAGTTCATCGCTTAGCGAACGTTTCGAGAGCACACCGGCCCTCACTCCGGACAAAACTTTAGGGTTTTCAGTGTGAGAGAGAGGCCCGACGCAGAATCTTAGGTCTTCTATTCCCGCCCGGCTTTCGCTTTCCAGAGGCTTTTCACCCAGGGGACGACTTCCCTGAGGGCCGGGACATACCTGTCGAAGTCGTAATGATTGATCCCGGCGACGGGTCGGAGCTGAACCGAGAGACCCTGGTCTTCGCAAAACTGGACGAATTTTCTGACGGATTCAAGAGGAAAGAGCTCATCGTCAAAGCTGTGAATAACCCAGAAGGGTGTACTGACCTTGGTGATGACAATTCCTTTTGGAGGCATGCCCGAGACGGGAATCGCCGCCGAGAATAAACGCGGGTGCTTGAGCACGAAATCCCAGGTTCCGATAGCCCCCAAGCTGTAGCCGGTAATGACGAGGCGTTGACGGTCGATAGAATAGTCTTGCTGAATTTTTTGGAGAAGCGCTAAGACGGCTTTTTCGCTCAGCGGATCTGTCCAGCCCTCGGCCGGGCAATCCGGAGCAAACATGATGGCGGCGAGTTCCCTGAGAGCGGGCAAGACGAGATTCGCGAGATATGGCTTCCCATAGTAGGGGATGACCTTGCCCCCATAGTGTAGGGCAAGAATGAGCGGATAAGGTTCGTCCGGCGAAAATGACGGGGGCAGAGCCAGCGTGTAGCGGAGAGTCATGCCGGCTTCCAGCGTCATCGTTTTTTCTTGAATGACATAAGCTACCGGTTCGGTTTTCATCGTCGTGCAGGCTGGGATTAGCGCGAGGAGAGATACGAACCCCGGATTGCGAATGAAGCTGCCCAGCGCATTCTTTCTCCCACCCATCTCTTTTTTCTTTTCCTCCTTGGCTTTGCTCTCGCTGCCGTTCCTTATCAAACACTCAGATATTGTCGTATTTGACGATAGGACCTCGGACGCATCATTGCTCCCTTTCCCATGCAACTATCGTGAGGAATTTTAAATCAGGACAAAAAAGGGTGTCAAGAACGGCTGGGGCTCAATCGGCAATTGGTTGAGTCTTTTATAGTAGATTCTAGAAAGTCAATCTTTTAGTAATACATACTCTTCATCCTGTGACTTTCCAACTTCAGCAATTTGTTTATCCCAATTTAATTGGAACACACCATTGAATACATTCAGAATTTCTATGAAAACAACTCTGAATAGAAAGAGACTCACAGAAGGCTTGAGTTGAGAATAATGGTTAAGATGATCGATTTCTTCTATGGGTTCGCACTCTTTACTGTCCACATAATGCTGACCAAATAACATGTTGTGATGCTCGATACTTGATAGGTCTCTATATGATTGATTATAGGCATTTTTTAGAACTTCAGATTTAGACAGAATTGCTCTGTCCTTTATATTAGGCAAGTTCCAGTCTTCTTCTCCATATTTATTTTTTAATTCGTATTCAATCTTTTTTATCTGCACTTCAAGTTCATCTCGCCTTGCCTCAATATTGCTATCAAATTCTTTGAATCCTTCAAGGTTAGAACTAATCAATTTAAGTTGCTGTCTATCTCCTTCTAACATATACCTTAATGCCCTTATTTCGTTTCCTTTTTCATCAATATCGTTTGAAAAGATATACCCAAGACTTATTCCCATTTCCAGAAAACTTCTAAGCAGTACAGCACTATCAATTATTCTATTCTCTTGGATGAGAGTAAGAAATGACTCAAACATCTCCCATGACCTTCTGAGAAAAAAAGAAGCAACAAACCTTGAATAAGAAAAAACTTTATTCTTTTTTAGATGACAGGATTGAACCAGGCCTTTAGCTATTTCAATCATCCTATTGCTCGTCTTAATTAATTTGCTTAGATTATCTGGCATTTGATTCCTCTTATCTTAGAACTTATGAGAATCTTTGGCTAAAGAGGCTCATTTTTGTTTTTAGAATTCTCAATGAATTTTTCCAATTTCTGCATTCTGGCTTTATATCCCTTATTTTTCGCATATCGGGCATTGTAGGAATCCCATTTACTTTCAAGCCCTAATTCTATGGCATATTTGCAGAGATCTATGGCCTCTTGATATTTTCCGTTTTTTTCATAACTTATTGCCAACCTTTCAATTGATCGGCATTGAGGCAGGCTCGTTTCTTCAGGTAAATCGGGAATTGGAGGGTAAAGAATTCTCCAATCATGCAGAAATTCAGGTAGACTCTCGATATCTACTTTACAGAAATAAACACATTTCTCAAGAGCATCTTCTCTCTCGTTTCTAATCTTGTAATAAAGTTCAATTAGATGGTTATAAACGAAATGGCGGTCAATCGGATTATCATCATCAGCTTCCAACGCTTTTAATAAAAACTTTTCAGCTTCATCGATCTTCTTTTCTACAAGTAATTCATGTGCTTTGCTTTCCATCTCTTTCTGTTTTGTCCAGCAAAAAATAGGCTCTGTCATGATTTCATTCCTTTCCGTCAAAATCCATAATTTTTGAAAAGCCTGTTTATGAATAAACTTTTAGCTAATTCCTCTATTATAGGGAGCTCATCTAAAATCTGCATTGCTAATACTTGACTTATAGTTCCCCCCACTTATAAGAAACTCGTTTTAGGTTGCGCTGGCCGAGGGCGCATTTTCGCTCTTATTCTCCTATCCATCCATCGTCAGGAAGTATAAATCGTGACAAAAAAAGGTGTCAAGGACAGCTTGTGGGGGCACGGGGTATGTTTGCAAACCGAGCCGAGGCGCCAAAAGCGCCGAAAATCACCCAGGCCTACCAAGCAAAGAGAAGGTCATGAAAAATATTTACCGCCGGTCTCAGCGCCACGAGAAGCTCCTAAAAAGCTATCTGCGACGGGGGAGGTTTGCCTGCCACAAAGGTCAGTTTCAGGAGGATAAACGCCTACTAAATATAACCTAACGCTTTCAGCCTCTCGGCGGTTTTTTCATCAATTTTAATTCCCTCTTTTCTGCTGAGAGCTTCTCGAGCAAAGGCTTCGAGCTTCTGCTTGAGCAGCAGGAGACGAGGGGGAACATCTTTCCCTTGGCAAAGATCGGCCCTCTCTTGGGGGTCTTTTATGGAGATTCTGCCATCGCTCGCAGAAACGAAATTCCCTTATCTTATCCCTTATCTATAAAGTGTTTGCTCCTACTGTTTATCTATGTCAGATGGAATAATAGTAAGTCCTTGATCACTGTGAACGACTTGCCAGTACGCGTGCTTCTTCAATTTTCCGTTGAGAATTAAAAGGCTTAAAGGAACTTGAACAAGTTGCTCTACACTACGTTGAAGCTCTCTGGCACCATAGCGTGGGCTAAAACCTGCATGTGCAAGGAACCTCTCGGCTTCTTCCCCAACATGAAGCGTTATATTATGGAGCCTCCGAAGATTCTCACAAATCTCATCGAGCATCGGTTTCAAGATTTTTCTCGCGTCTTCTTCGCTTAGTGGCTGGAAGACGATCAACTCATCAATCCGGTTAATAAACTCAGTGCGAAACCATTTTTTAACGTTACAGAGTGCTTCCGTCTCCAATTCGGTGGTATCTAGGGCCTTGAACCCAAGGTGTTTGTCCTTGTCGGCCACAATATTGGAGGTCATAATGAATACGGCATTTTTCGCATCTGCAGTCCTACCCTTCGAATCAGTCAGGCGACCCTCGTCAAAGACTTGGAGGAACAAATCAAAGACGCTCGGATGAGCCTTCTCTATCTCGTCAAGCAGAACAACTGAATGGGGCTTCGTCCTCAATTTGCCAGTCAATTGTCCCTCTTCCTCATGGCCAATGTAACCGGGCGGTGATCCAATTAATTTAGCTCCGTTGTTTTTTTCCATATATTCTGACATGTCGAGTCGTATCATGTCAGACTGACTGCCAAAAAGAAACTCGGCGAGCAATCTTACCAGTTCAGTCTTTCCTACACCTGTGGGGCCAAGGAACAAGAAGACGGCCAGTGGCCCTCGCCTCTTGCTTAGCCCTGAGTGTGTTATAAGAAGTCGCTGGCATACTCGCTCGATTGCTTCATTTTGACCAATCAGTCTCTTCTTTAAAAACGACTCAAGCTCGAGGAGTCGAGATTTCTTCATCCCCTCCAGATGGCCTATAATGATTTCCAGAGGCACGTTGATTTTCTCCGAGAGTACCTCCGCGATTGTTAAATCTGTAACCTCAGCACAAATGTTATCAGCACCAATCGCTTCCGCAGACTTAGCTTTATCCCTTACCTCGTCCGGGACCATGCTCAATATAGGTACTTGTGTTCGTGCCCCTGCCTTGTCTACCAAGTCAATTGCTTTATCAGGCAATTGGTGGTCACCATCAAATCGAATAGAAAGATCAACTGCAACTTCCAAGGCCCGGTCAGTAATTCGGACGTGATGGTGCTTCTCCCACTTGGGTCGGACGCCTTTGAGTATTTCCACCGTTTCTTCCGGGCTCGGCTCATTAACGGTAATCTTCTCAAACCGACGTTCCAATGCCGAGTCTTGTTCAATATAACGACGATATTCAGCGATGGTTGTTGCTCCAATGCAGCGCAGGTCTCCTCGTGCAAGGGCTGGCTTCATAAGGTTAGCTGCGTCCATACTCCCCTCGCCACGACCAGCACCCACTACGTTATGTATCTCATCAACAAATATGATAACCTCAGGGTGTGTACGTGCCTCCTCGATAATGTACGTGAGCCGTTCTTCAAACTCACCTCGATATTTGGTTCCACCAACTAAAGCACCAATGTTCAACTCGATAATGCGTTTACCGACTAAGACATGTGGGTCCTTGCCTCGAGCGACCCGAACAGCCAAGGCCTCCACAATGGCAGTTTTCCCCACACCAGCCTCACCAACGAGGACTGGGTTATTCTTGGAACTCCGGGCTAAGGTCTGAATCACCTGAAGTATTTCTTTCCGACGGCCGATGAAAGGACCGAGTTTTCCCTCCCGTGCCTCGACGGTTAGATCCCTGCCATATCGGTCAAGAAAGTGCGCGCCTCTTTCATCTATCTTATGGTCACCATGATGAACTCCCAATGGCTCCTGACCTGATCCCTTTTTTTTAGCTTTGGCCATATGTGCAAGTGCACGTTCTCGTAAGTCACTTGGTTTTACTCTCGCCTCATTAAGTACTTCGTTAATAAGCCTTCCAGGGTCCTCCATTATTGCGACAAGAAGGTGAAGACAGGACATTTCTCCTTCAAATAGTACAAACCCTTCTGCAAGATGAAAGATCTTTTTGCAGGCCTCGCTACGATGTATAATTTTCTCGGTGTGCTTATAGTTACCCTCGCCAAGCCTCTTATAAAGTTGACGCCGCAGCTGAGTCGAATTGAGTCCAAATCCATGAAGCAAATCCTTTAAAGCGTTGAGTTCTACTAGCAACGCCTGTTGAGCCTTGGGTTCTAGCCCGGATTCTTCTGGGCCTAGCATAAGGACTTTTTCAAGGCTAAAGATACCTACCATTAAATGTTCCTTCTCGATATATTGATAATTTACTGCACGTGCTTCGGCAGCAGCTATCTGCCAGGCTAATGTTGCGCCAACCGAGAGTTCCGTCATTTTGTTCCGCCTCCGATCTTTCTCTTGATTTCCTCGATTTTTTTGACAGCTGCTCTGACTCCTAACTGTTGATTAGAAAAGAATACATACCAGGGATAGCGTGAGGCGGCCTTATACCAACTTGATCCGTACGTAACTAACTTGGAATAGGAATCAAGCGCTTCCTTGAGAAGCCCCATGCCTTCAAATATTTCAGCCAGCCTATCATACTTCTCAGCCTTGATGAAACAACTTATGGCTTCTGCAGGCTTCCCCTGCTTGAGATAAACTTCACCTAGCGCAGATAAAGCAACGCAGAAGTAAGGGGCAAGCCTTAGCGCTTCTTCGTATTCATTCTTAATGACGTCCAAGGTCGACTGGTCAGGGTGATGTCCTGCTAAAGCATAGAGGGCTCTTCCGAGACAATAATGAGCTTCCGCAGACATGGGCTCAAGTTCCTTTGCCTGCCTGAAGCATTCGGTTATTTCGCGAAGAAGATCCATATGTTCTTGGCTATTGTAGTCTATGGCAAAGGAAAAGTTTGCCGCGGCAAATAAGGAGAAGCCACGGTTTATCAAGTCTACAGCACCGGTCTGAAGATTCTTGCCTTGAACGGCTCGATCAAGCCCAGCTCTTTGCTCGGGTCTATTTTGTAAATCTAAGAGCGCTTCTCTGAGATCTTGAAAACTCTCAAACCGTTTTGACCGATCTTTCTCTATGCATCTCATCACCACATTGTCTAGCTTCTGGTGAATATTGGGAGGACTTGGCGAAGTATGGAGATGATGATTGATGAATTCTTCAGGCGTCTTTGCATTGAAGACGTACCTCCGAGTGAGCATTTCATAGAGCACGCAACCAAAAGAGTAAATGTCTGATCTTATATCGATGTCCTTTCTCCCTAGACATTGCTCGGGCGACATATAGGGAGGGGTCCCGCAAATATCTCCTCTTCTACTAAACCCCAATTGGTTAGTTGCATCGCCTCCAAAGTTTTCCTCAATAAATTCACCAACTTTGGCCAATCCCAAGTCTGTGATTTTGGGAATCTTACCTTCGCCAATCAAAATATTTCGAGGGGTTAAGTCGCGGTGAATAAAAGACTTTCCTATTTCCCGAAACCGCTCTGAGGCGAATATCATGCCTTCACAGACCTGGATGGCTATATCAACACACAAAGGAATATATAGTGTTCCCCTGTGTATCCAGTTAAGCAGTTCGGAACCGTAGTCTGAATGGCCCTTGACATATTCAAGTATCAGGTAGGGCCATACACCAGCACTAATAACTTCATAAACTTCTACGACATTTTTATGTTGTCCGAGGCGTAACCAGTTTGTTGCCTCTGAAATAAAATCGTCTAACGCGTTTACAAACCGAGCTGTCTGCCGTGATTTTTCGTCCTTTGGGGAACCTTTCGACCCGAGTAGCTTAATCAAACCGACTTCCAGTAAGTCGGATGATGGATTAATGAACCTTGGATGGAGCATCTTAATTGCTACAGGTCTTCCAAAACGTCGATCATGACCCAAGAAGACAACGGCCATCCCGCCTTGCTTTATGTCACGGATATCGAAGCGGCTCTTAAGGCTTTCGGCGATTTTCAGGGCATAGACCTGAGGGAAGTCTTGGAGCTGCTTTTCAAAAGAGCTATCTTCATTTAGATCTTGGCTACCTCTCTGCGAATCCTTTCCCCTGAATCCAGCATAATTTGCTCCTGTGCTGGGTTTTCTCAGTGTGCCTTTGTCAGCGCCACGAAACAGGCTAGTGAAGGAATCTTTGAAGCTTCTCAGCTTTTCATCTCCAACATGTGTCGTCTCAATGACCCGGCTATTCTACCCGCCTTCCAACTTTCGCAATCGCCGACGGGCATCTTCGATTATTTTTGTTGATTGAGTAGACGGTAGAGCGATAAGTTTTCTATAAGATCGAATGGCATCTTGCTTTCGGTCAAGCCTTTCTTCGTATAATGCTTTGATATACCAAGCACCGGCATATTGAGGATCAATTTCCAGCGCTCTTTCAAGGCAGCGGATGCCCTCATCGTATCGATTAAGTCTGGAAAGTGCATCTGCTTTAACGGCCCAACATTTCGCGTTTCTTGGCTCGATTTCTATGACTTTGTCATAACAGCTGATAGCTTCTTTATAGCAATCTAGGCTGTGCAGACTTTGTCCTTTCTTTCTCAGAATATCTGTGTCATAAGGATTAGCTTGCAGGCCTTTATCAAAACAGCTAATAGCTTCTTTATAACGACCAAGACTAAAGTGACAGTTCCCCTCACCATGCCAAGCAGATGCGTACGTTGGATCATGCTCCAATGCTCTGTCATAGCATCGTATAGACTCATCAAAGCGGCCAAGCTCGAAAAGGCTATGGCCTTTGAAACACCAGGTCGTTGCATTTGTCCAATAAAATTCCAAAGATTTGTCAAAACATTGAATGGCATCTGTATAACGTTTTAGATCAAAAAGGCTAATTCCTTTCATTTGCCAGGCTATTGGATCCATCGGGTCAAGCTCCATAGCTCTGCCATAACAGCTGAGGGCCTCTTCGTAACGGCTTAAGCAGCCAAGAATATGTCCTTTCATTTTCCACTGTTCAACATTTGTTGGTGTAATCTCTAAGGCCTTGTCAAAGCAACGCTTAGCCTCATCAAAATAGCCCAATTTATTGAAACATTCTCCTCTGTGGAACCAAATTACCGTATCACTCAGGTCAAGTTTCAAAGCTGTATCATAACAGCTGAGGGCTTCCTCGTAGCGGCCTAAGATGAACAGGCTATGTCCTTTGTTGAGGCATTCCCATGCATCCGTCTTCGCCGATTCTGGCAGTTCAATAACTTCCCCAGTTTCACGCCTAAGCAATAGTTCCAAATCTCCACGCAAATCCCTAAAAGTCTGGTATCTTTTGTCGGGTTCTTTCTCTAGACAATGCTGAATAATAGGAAAAAGAGGTGAGTTTATTATGCGGAGAGGAGATTCGTTGTGCAACCTCTGCATATCTTTCCAAAAACGTAACATCTCCACACGAGTGTTGTTTCTCGGCAAAGGCGCGCAAAAGGGAATTTGGCCACCAGTTGCCATTTGATATAGGACAACTCCGAAGCTATAAATATCACTTCTTACATCACAGCTATCTGCATCAGTAAATTGCTCAGGCGGCATATGGGTCGGGGTACCGGCCCCGCCCCCTCCTAGTGACTGACCCGACAACCCAACATGGCCTCGATAAATGTTTAATTTGATTTCAGATAATAAGTTTGATATGCCAAGAGCACCAGCCAAACCAAAGTCCGAGATCTTTACTATATTATTTTCGCTGATCAGGATATTGGCGGGTTTCACGTCACGGTGGCAGCGAACACCTTTTGAGTAAGCATATTCCATCCCAAAGCAGAACTGAATGGCCCAGCGAAGGCTTTGGGCCAGTTCAAGAGGCCTACGTTCCAAATAACCATCAAGAGAATTAAGGCCCTCTTCATTAGGAGCAATATATTCCAAGGCAATATATAGCCTGCCGTCAAATTCTTCCAAACCATATGCTCGCACGATAAAAGGGTGTCGCTCTAAATTTATCCAGACATATGCTTCCTTTCGAAATCGCTCCCCTACTTCAGCCTCCTGAAGATATTCGTCCTGAAAAGTCTTTAAGGCGTATACCGATTTTGTTTTTGGGTCAAATACTAAATAAACCACACCAAATCCGCCTTTCCCAATGGTGTCATAGACCCAATATTTTTGCCCAATATAATAGTGTTTCTTCGAAAAATTGACAGACCCGGTAGGCCGCAAGTCTTGCCCTGATCTGTCGTATGATGAACCATTGTTGTCAGGCCTTGATACGCTATCGCTACTTGACTTGCTAAAAAGGCTGCCAAAGAAATCTTTAAAGCTTCTCATCTTTCTTCTAAGTATATTTGTAAGTTACAATTTGATTGCAGATGTTTCAATCATTATTTATGAAGACCTTAGGAAGAACTTGTTACTAAAGAATAGAAAAACTTATTTATAAGAAACTCCTTTTTGGCGGCGCTGGCCGAGGAAGCATCATTGTCCCCATTTTCCCATCCAACCATCGTGAGGAATTGTAAATCAGGACAAAAAACGGTGTCAAGGACGGCTGGAGAGTGCGGGAACGTGTTCCCCAGGCAGTTGAGGCATCATAGAATTGGAAATCACATAGACCTCTCCTCCCAAGCAAAGGTAAGGTCATGATAAATACTCACCGCCGGTCTCAGCGGCCACGAGAAGCTCCTGAGAACCCGTCTGCGGCCAGGAGAGGTTTGTCTGCCACAAAGGTAAGAAATTCCTTTTTGGCGGTGCGGGCCAAAGGCACATTTTCGCTACGATTCTTCCCTCCAACCATCGTGAGGGAGTATAATTCATGGCAAAAAAGGATGTCAAGCACGGCTTAGGGGCGCAGGGTATATCCACGAAGCCATCCGAGGCGCCAAAAGCGCCAAAAATCAGCCGGACCTCTCCTTCTGGGCAAATAGAAGATTATAAAAAATATTCGGCCGAAGCCTCGGTGGCTATCAGAAGCTCCTGAGATACGAACCGAGGTGACGGCGGCATCTCGGCAATGAAATTCAGTTCTTGTGCTTTTTCAGAACAACTTCCCCTTTTTTTATCCTCACGCCCTGATACGGCACAATCTCAATCTTCCCTGAATCCTGTAGCTCTTCGAGGACGAGCCAGGCCATTTAATAGCTTGTGATCCCTATGGCCATCTTTTAGCAAGAAAAAAGCAAGGGCAAGTCGGAGAGGGGAAAGGGGAAAGGGCAGAGCGGGGGGCAGAAGGGAGGGCGAAATGAAAACCGAATGGTTAGTTCAGCGACTTCCTTCGCTATGCCGTTTTAAAAATTAAAAGAATCCCGCC
>Ga0315280_10003426_pt1 | contig 24423 bp, 17 predicted proteins | sample YL17G06_40_MG_FD_203697 | JGI IMG/M metagenome (GOLD analysis project Ga0315280, IMG submission 203697) | Sediment microbial communities from Yellowstone Lake, YNP, Wyoming, USA - YL17G06_40 | ecosystem: Environmental > Aquatic > Freshwater > Lake > Sediment | place: USA: Wyoming | collected... | reverse complement strand
GACCCGGTGAAGATCGTGGAGGAGCGGGAATGAAGATCTCCGACGTTTCCGTCAACCGACCGGTCACGACCCTGGTCATCTACGCGGCCCTGATCGTCCTGGGCCTCTTCTCCCTGGCCAGGCTGGCCATCGACCTGATCCCCGACATCTCCTTCCCGATGATCACCATTATGTCCAGCTATCCAGGCGCCGCCCCGCCGGAAGTGGAGGAGAACCTGAGCCGCGTGCTGGAAAACACCGCCGCCGCCGCCGCCAATGTCAAGAAAGTGACCTCCAGCTCCCGGGAGGGCCAGTCCGTGATCACGGTGGAGTTCGTCTGGGGCACCAACATGAGCGAGGCGGCCGCCGACATGAGGGAAAAGCTGGACATGGTCCGCAACAGGCTGCCGGAGGACGCCACTCAGCCGGTGATTTTCAAGTTCGATCCTTCCCAGATCCCGGTCACGATCCTGACCGTGGAGGGTTCGAGAGACCTGCGCAGCCTGCGCTACTTCTCCGAGCAGGAGCTCAAGAACCGCCTGGAGCAGGTGGACGGGGTGGCCAACGTTCAGATCTACGGCGGCCTGGAGCGGCAGATCCAGGTGGCCCTGAGCCGCGCGGCCCTGGCCGCCTACGGGGTATCGGTGGACCAGGTGATCGGCATGCTGCAGGTGGAAAACCTCAACCTGACCGGGGGAACGGTAAGCGAGGGCAACCTGGTCTACTCGCTGCGCACCACCGGCAGGCTCCAGAACCTGAGCGAGCTGAAGAAGCTCATCGTCACGCGGATAAATGGAGTGCCCATCTACCTGGAAAACATGGCCAGCATCTACGACGGCTACAAGGAGAACAAGAGCGAGATGCGCGTGGGCAACAAGCAGGCCGTCATCGGCATTGTGCAGAAGCAGTCCGGGACCAACACCGTCCAGGTATCCCGCAAGGTCAAGCAGGCCATCAAGAGCCTGCAGGCCGCTCTGCCCCGGGACGTCCAGATCGTGGAGCTGTACACCCCGGCGGACTTCATCGAAAAGGCCATCCAGGACGTGGGCCAGTCCGCCCTCCAGGGGGGGTTGCTGGCGATTCTGGTGCTCTTGCTCTTCCTGCGCAACCTCCCCATCACCCTGATCATCTCCGTCTCCATCCCCCTCTCCGTCATCATCACCTTCATCTTCATGTACCTGTTCAACCTGACCCTCAACATGATGTCCCTGGGAGGCCTGGCCCTGGGAGTCGGCATGCTGGTGGACAACTCCATCGTGGTGCTGGAAAACATCTTCCGCTACCGGGAGAACGGCACCAAGCCCCTGGAGGCGGCCAAGCTCGGCACCCAGGAGATGGCCATGCCGATCATCGCCTCCACCCTCACCACGGTGGCGGTGTTCCTGCCCCTGGTGCTCTTTATCCGCGGCATGGCCAGGGAGCTGTTCAAGGACCTGGCCTTCACCGTGACCTTCTCCCTGATGGCCTCTCTGCTGGTGGCCATGACCATCATCCCCATGCTCACCGGACGGGTGAGGAAGGTGAAGATCCGCAAGATGGTCGACTCCCTCAGGAACGTCGAAGAGGAGCTGGCCTCCAGGGGTCCGGTGATGCGCTTCGTGGACAGGCTGTACAGCGGGGTCCTCAACCTGACGCTCCGCCACCGGCTCACCGTGTTCGTGCTCATACTCGCGGTCTTTGCGGCCAGCCTCGCCCTGATTCCCGTGGTCGGGGTGGTGTTCATGCCCGAATCGGATGAGGGAATGATCGTCATCAATGTGGACACGCCGGTCGGCTCCTCCCTGGCGGTGACCGAATCCCCCATCTCCCGGCTGGAAACGGTCATCGACAAGAGCGTTCCCGAACTGGATAGAAAGTTCGTTCAGGTGGGCCGTCTGGGCGACAACTTGGGCACCGCGAGGGAAAGCGTTGGCTCGGTTTGGCTCTTCCTTAGCGACAAGAGCAAACGCACCCGCGGCATCAACGATATCATGAAGGACATACGCCAGCAGGCGGCGGACATCCCCGGAACGACCCTAAGATTCTCCACGGGCCATGGGACCACCGGGTCGAGCAGCGGGCTGACCCTTTCCGTCAAGGGCTACGAGCTGAAGAAGGGCAAGGAGTTGGCGGAGAAGATCAAGACCGCCATGGAAAGCGTGGAAAACGTGACCGACGTCCGTATCTCGCGGGAGGAAGGGCTGCCCGAGTACCGCATCACGGTGGATCGGGAGCGGGCCGCACAGTACGGCCTCACCGTAGCCCAGGTGGGAACCACGCTCAAGCGGGCCTTCGCCGGGGAGGCGGCGGCCAAGATGATCCTCGAAGGGGAAGAGGTGGAGATCTACGTGCGGCTTCGGGAGCAGGACCGGCTCCATCACCAGGACCTCAGCCTGCTTACGCTGGCCGCCCCCACGGGGACGCAGGTGCCCCTTGCCAACCTGGTGGCCGTGGAGAAAAGCTTCGGGCCCGTCGAGATCCAGCGTGAAGGCCAGCAGCGGGTGATCAACATCGACGCCCGGGTGAACGGCGACATGAGGAAGGCGGTGGCCAAGATCCAGGATAAGATCAGGGAGCTGGCCATTCCGCCCGGCTTCACCATCCTCTACGGAGGTTCCTGGGAGGATTTTCAGGACACCCTGAAGGACCTCGTGCTCGTGGCCGGGCTGGCCATTCTCCTGGTCTATTTTATCATGGCGGCTCAGTTCGAGTCTTTCTACGACCCGTTCCTGATCATGTTCACCCTGCCCATGACCTTCATCGGGGTCGTCTGGACCCACATCATCACCGGCACGACCTTCAGCGCCATCTCGGGGATCGGAGTCATCATGCTGGCGGGCATCGTGGTGAACAATGGCATCATCCTGGTGGACTACACGAACCTGCTGCGCAAGCGGGGCTATTCGGTTCTGGACGCGGTGAAGGTGGCCGGGCGCACCCGCCTGCGCCCCATCCTCATGACCACCCTCACCACCATCCTGGGGCTGGTGCCCATGTCGTTGAGGACCGGTTCCGGCAGCGAGATGCAGGCCCCCATGGCTCAGACCGTGCTCGGCGGGCTCGCCGTCTCGACCATTTTCACCCTGGTCCTGATCCCCGTGCTGTACGCCTCCTTCGAGCTGAGGAAGGAGAAGAGAAAGATGAAGCGGGAGGCCGTTCATGCCTAAGATTCTGATTCTGATCTTTCACGAGCGTTCCCTCGACGAGGAGGTCCTGGATTGCCTTGGAGAGCTGAACATCCAGCACTTCACTCGCTGGCACGACGTGACCGGCTGCGGCAGCAACGGTCCCCATCTGGGCACGCCCGTCTGGCCGGCGGTGAACAGCGTGACCGCCGCCGTGGTCGAGGAGGTCCAGAAGGAGCGGGTGCTGGAAAAAGTGAGGGCCCTGCAGGCGGACTTCCCCATCACCGGCCTGAGGGCGGTAGCCCTACCCGTACTGGACATGGTGTGAACCCCTCGAACCTCGGGCCTTGATTTAGCTCCGCCATTCGTTTTATGGTGAGGAATAACGAGGAGGATGCCACCATGGCTAAAGTCGTACATTATCAGGATATCAAAAAAGCCGAGCAGTGCGCCTACGACGGCGTTTCCCTGGGCGAGGTGATGATGCGCCTGGATCCCAGGGATGTCCCCACCGGGCGGGCCAGGGACAACCTGCGCGTCTTCCAGGGCGGGGGCGAGACCAACGTGGCCTGCGGCCTGGCCTATACCTTCGCTCTGCGCTCCGCGGTCCTGACCGCTCTCGTCGACGACCCCATCGGCGAGAACATCCGCAACCAGCTGCGGGAAGCGGGGGTGGATACGCGCAAGATCCTCTGGTGGAACACCAGGAGCGACGGCGGCAAGCACTCCACGGACCAGAAGGGCACCCTGCACAATGGCATCAACTTCACCTATAACGGGGCGGGGGTGATCCCCTCCACCACCATTTACTACCGCGCCCATACCCCGGCCACGCGCCTGGGCCCGGGGGACTTCGACTTCGACACCCTGTTCGGCAAGGAAGGGGCGCGGGTCTTCAACACCGGCGGCATCTTCACCCTCATCGGGCCCCAGACGGCGGAGCTGGCCATAGAGGCGGCGCGCAAGGCCGCCGAGCACGGCACCTTCGTGTGCGCGGACCTGAACTATCGCTCCAAGGTGGAACCGAACAAGAACAGGGCCCGGGAGATCAACCGCAAGCTGGCCCCCCACATCGGCTTCCTGGTGGGCAACGACTCTGACCTCGCCGACGCCCTGGGCTACGAGACCAAGGTGGCCAAGAAGGCGAGCTTCGAGGAATGGCTGGAAGCGTACAAGGAAACCATCCGTAAGGTGGCCAAGGACTACCCCAACCTGAGCCTGATCGGCACCCAGTGGCGGGAGGCCGTCAACGCCGACCTCATCTGTTGGAGCGGGGTCCTGTACGACACCCAGAAGGACGCCTGGTTCGCGGCGCCGCAGTGGAAGGACATCCCCATCCGGGACCGCACCGGCGGCGGGGACTCCTTCGCCTCCGGGGCGCTGGCCGCCCTGCTGAAGGGCAAGGACCTGCAGGCGGCCGTCACCTGGGGAGCCGCCCACGGCATCCTGGTGCAGGAGACCCCGGGCGACATCACTCTGATCAACCTGTCCCAGCTGGAGGCCGAAGTCAAACGCGCCGGGGCGGGAGGCGGCGTCAAGGCGGCCCGGTAAGGAAAAATTTGACATCCCCATCTTCCCCGTGTAGCCTGGAAGAAATCTCATTGGAACGGATCATTCAACAGGCAAGGAGGGGACCATGTCCAAAAAAAAGCTGATGATCCACGACTTTCAGCGCCTGAAGAGGGAGGGAGAGAAGATCGCCTGGCTCACCTCCTACGACTATCCCACGGCGCGGTTCGCCGAAGAGGCGGGCCTCGACATGATCCTGGTCGGGGATTCCCTGGGAATGTGCGTCTACGGCTACGAGAGCACGGTGCCGGTGACCATGGACCAGTGCATCGTGCATTGCCAGGCGGTGCGCAGGGGAGCGCCGAACACCTTCGTGCTCGGCGACATGCCCTTCATGAGCTATCAGAAAAGCGACGAGGAGGCGGTGGCCAACGCCGGGCGCTTCCTCAAGGAGTCGAGCGTCGACGCGATCAAGCTGGAGGGCGGCCGGCGGGTCATGAGCCGCATCAAGGCCATCCTGGACGCCGGCGTAGTCGTCTGCGGGCACATCGGGCTCACCCCCCAGAGCTCCGGCCAGCTGGGCGGCCACAAAGCCCAGGGCAGGACGGCGGAATCGGCCCGGGCTTTGATAGAGGACGCCCTGGCCGTCCAGGAGGCGGGAGCCCAGCTGCTGCTCCTGGAGGCGGTTCCCCCGGAGGTGGCCGGCTTCATCACCCACCGGCTCGCCATCCCCGTCTTAAGCATCGGCGCCGGCCCCCACTGCGACGGCCAGCTGCTCATCGTCTCCGACATGATCGGCCAGTTCCAGGCCTTCACCCCCAAGTTCGTGAAGAAGTACGCCGACGTGGCCGGGGTCGTAACCCAGGCCATGAGGGAGTACGTCCAGGAGGTCAAGACCGGAGCTTTCCCCCGGGACGAGCACTGCTACCACATGCTGGAAGGGGAAGAGGCGAAGTTCCGGGAGCTCATTAAAAAATATTAGGAGAAGCTCATGGTGAATCTTCGCCACCGGCTGAAGGCGGGGGAAAACCGCCTGCGCGAGATCAATCGCTTCCTTTTGGACCCGGACAACGAGCTGATCGAGAAGCTGCTGGCCTTGGTGGAGAGGCGCGGCGGCCCCAAGCAGATCAACAGGCAAGCGGCGAAGGCCGGCAAACTGTCGAGCCTGTTGAGACGGCTCAAGGAGCAGCGCTCCCCCTATCTGGCCGACCTGAAATGGCTGGCCGGGCAGAGAGACCGCGGGGCCTTCATCGGCCTGAAAGACTATTACCAGCGGGTCCTGGGCGATAAGGCGGGCAGCGGGGTGGAGGAGAAAAACGCCGTCACCCTGGAGATCAGCGCCCTGCAGTACTTCCCCTGGCTGATCGCCGAGGCCAAACGGGCCATCGAGAGGCGGGAGCTCATGCCGGGCCGCTTCATCCGCGTGCGCCGCATGGCGGAGCAGGTCCAGGATCAGGGGGACACCCTGGCGGTGGCGGCGGCCATGCAGATCATCGGCGCCAGCTGGGTGGAGACCCTGGACACCAAGGGAACGGACGGCTCCAACGTGCACCTGAACGGCCCGCAGACGATCAGCGGTTACTTCGGCGGCATCGGCGAACCCAACGACTACCCCCTCAAGTGGGTGGACGAGTACCTGGGCTACTACACGCAATTCGGCATCCGGCAGGTGCTGAACGTCAACCCCGGAACGGTCCTGGCCGCCTACCTGCTGCACAAGCTGGGCATCGACTGCGAGTTCAAGATCTCCGTGTTCATGGGCAACGACAATCCTTTCTCGGTGCTGTGGACTCTGCTGACCGCCCGCCTGTTCAGCCGCAGGGATGGCAGCACCAGCCTGATCGGCCTCAACCTCTCCAACTCGGTGAACAACGAGACCATCCTTGCCTGCGACCGCATCCGCAGCGCCCTGGGCCTGAGCGAGAGGGTGCGCTTTGAGCACCACATCACCGAGACCTACCGCTCCATCGTCCGCCAGCCCTACAACCGCCGCGGGGAGCTTGTCGAGCTGGCCCGCCGCGTGCCCAACATCTCCGCCAAGCACGAGGGGGGAGACCCGGAGCTGGAGGAGACGCGGGAGCATCCCAGCGACGACATGGATTATTTCCTGTCCAAGGAGGAGATCCTGAGCAGGGGGCTGATGGAGAAGCTGGAGCTCAACTACCTGGACAAGCACGAGTCGCTGAACAGTACCGCTCAAACCCTGGTGCGGGCGGGCATCGGCGTGATCTGCGCCTCCAGGCTGCACAGCAGGGAAGGGGTCAGCTGACCCCCGGTCGGTTTCCACTCCCGAGCTCCCCTGCCGCGCCGCCGGGGGTGACAGGCCGCCGCGCTTCGGTTAGTATGGAGGCAGAGCCGTTGCTAAGGTGAGGAAAACCGATGAGTGTCTCTTCAAACCGCAAAGAGCTTCTGGAAAAATACCTGGCGGGAGCCGGCCAGTTCGACCGCTACCTCGGGAAAGAGGTTGCGGATGATCTTCTGCGCTTCCGCCCCGACCTGGAAGACGCCTGGAGCATTCTGGAACACCTGGCCCATGTTCTGGATACCGAGGTCAGCAGCTACATCCGCTTTCGCACGGCCGTAGCCGAGCCCGGCGCCCCGGTGATGGTCTATGACCAGGGCAAATGGAGGAGCCTGTCGGGCGCCTCCGGCCAGTCCGCGAGGCAGACCCTTGAGGCCTTCAAGCTCCTCAGGACCCTCAACTACGGCCTGTTGAAAGGCCTGGAGGACCGGGAGTGGAGCGGTTTCACGGTCCAGCACCCCCAGCGGGGCCGGATCGACCTGGAGGACCTGCTGACGATCTACACTGGGCACGTGGATTTCCACCTGGAGTACCTGCGGCGCAACGAGGAACTCTGGGAAAAGAGCCGCTGAGCCCGGGCCTCCGCAGCGGCGCGGCGGGAGGTCAGGGCCGTCCCTGGAAGCGATAACCGACGCCGTGCACCGTCAGCAGGTGCCGCGGATGAGCGGGGTCTTCCTCGATCTTGCGGCGCAGCTTGGCGATGTGCTGGTCCAGGGTGCGGGTGGTGCCCTCGTAGCGGATGCCCCAGACCTCGTCCAGCAGGGCGCCGCGGTCGAGCGCCTCCCCCTCGCGCCTCAGGAAGAGCCGCAGCAGCCGGAGCTCGCGCCGGCTCAGCGGGAAGACCTTTTCCCCCCTCGTCCCCTTCATGCTGCGGGGGTCGATACGCACCTGGCCGAAGTGCAGCGGCTCCCCTTCCTCCTGGTCCAGCCTGGCCCGCAGGCGGCGGTAGGCCGCCCGTACGCGGGCCAGCAGCTCGTTCAGGCTGAAGGGCTTGACGATGTAGTCGTCGGCTCCCAGCTCGAAGCCCACCAGCTTGTCCGCCTCCTGGCCCTTGGCCGTCAGCATCAGGATGGGGATGAAGGGGTCCCGCTGGCGGATCCGCCTGCAGACTTCGTAACCGCTGAGCTCGGGGATCATGATGTCCAGCAGGATCAGGGTGGGCTTCTCCCGCTCGTAGGCGGCCAGGGCCTGGGGGCCGTCCAGGGCCGCGCAGACCGCGTACCCCTCCCCGGACAGGAGATCCGTCAGTCCGGTCAGGATGGGCCCATCGTCTTCGACGATGAGGATCTTTTCCCGCTTCATACCGTCCCCGCCAGGGGAAGCTTCAGCTGGAAGCAGCTCCCCCCGCCCTCCCTGGGCAGGCACTCCAGGCTCCCGCCGTGGTCCTCGGCGATGCGCCGGGCGATGCTCAACCCCAGGCCGGTGCCCTTCACCCGCGAGGTTAGGGAGTCGTCGACGCGGTAGAACTCCTTGAAGATCTTCTGGCGGTGCTCCGCTGGGACGCCGATCCCCCGGTCCAGGACCCGGATCAGGGCGAAGCCCCCTGACGGGGGTGTCTCCCCTTGGAGGGGCAGGCCCCCTTGGAGGGGCAGGCCCCTGACCGCCTCGGCCTCAACCTCGATGCTCCGGGCCGCGAGGGAATAGTTCTCGGCGTTGGACAGGAGGTTGAGGAGCACCTGCTTCAGGGCCTCCTCGTCGGCTTCCACCGCCAGCGCTGCCTGCGGAAGTCGGAGGCTCAGCGCGAAGCCCTTCTGCTCCAGGCGCAGCCGCTGGCCTTCCACCAGGGTCGAGCAGAGGGCCGCCGCATCCAGCCTCCTCTTGCGGTAGCTCCTCTGGCCCTGCTCCAGGCGGGAAAAGTCGAGCACGTTGCCGATCAGGCGGGAAAGCCGCTCCGTCTCCGAGAGCATCAGCTCGAGGTACTGCGCCCGCTTCTTGCGGTCGGGCTGGCGGCCCTCCTTGAGCATCTCCGCGAACATGCGGATGGAGGTGAGCGGGGTTTTCAATTCGTGGGACACGCCAGCCACGAAGCTCGTCTTCTGCCGGGCCAGAGTCATCTCGCCGTGCAGGGTCGCCAGGACCAGGGTTCCCCCGGCGGCAATGGAGACGAAGAGGATCGACACCAGGGCCCAGAGCACTCCGCTCCTGAAGCGGGCCTGGGAAGGGATCAGGCCCGGATCGGTCAGGTAGGCGGCTGCCTCCCAGCGGGGCAGGGTCTCGTGGATCTCCCGGGCCACGAAGGGCCGGCGCCAATCCCTGCTCTCCTGCCCGGGAGGAGAGGCCAGGGGACGGCCGCGCTCGTCCAGCAGGGTCAGGATCCGCGAGGGCGAGTAGAGGTCCAGGATGAGGCCGGCCATCCGCTTCTGGAAGCCTCCCATGTCCAGGGCGCATCCCGCCACCCTCCCTCCTCCCTCTTTCTTCCAGAACAGGAGGGAGAGCCCGTCCGCTGTGAAACGGGGGATCAGCCCCGAGGAGGCTTCCCGGGTGATATCCTCCAGGGTCAGGGATTTGGAAATGAACATGGAGGCCTCGGGGCGGGGCTCGCTCAGGGCCTGGCTCTTGGCGCTCGGGCTCACCGTGCGGCGGGCCAGCTCCTGGCCCTGCTCCTCGGCCCGAGCGAACACCTTTTTACGCACCTCTTCCTGCTGCTCGAAGCGGTTGATGGCCTCCTGGACCTCCTGTTTCGCCCGCACCGCGCTGTCCGCCAGGACCTCCTGCGCCGCCGGGGCCGCCTGCTCAGGCTGGACTTCCTGCTCCGCCTTCTTCTCGGGCCCCGCGCCCCCGGCCAGTATCTCGTCCTTGTACACGGCGGCGATGTTCTGATACACCGGCACGGGCAGGCGGCCCGTCAGGAACTCCTCGTTCCACTTCAGGAAGCTCCGCTCCTGGGCCCCGAGCTCCCCGCCCCGGTCCGGCCAGAGGATTTCCTGCGCCGGAGACAGGAGGAAGGGCACCCCGACCAGATCGGACCTTGTCCTCCAGGAACGCAGGGCGGAAAGCGCGCCGGTCCCCGCGGAGGAAGGCGCGCTCTTGTCCAGCTCCGCCCGGACTTCCTCCAGGGCCACGCCGATGCGAGAGGCCAGGGCGCTCACCTCGGCCAGGAGGGTCCCCTCCAGGCGCTTCTCCAGATAGGCCTCCTCCCTGGCCGCGGAGCTCAGGGCCAGGCCGGCCAGCACGAGCGAGGGGATGACCACCGCCAGGACAAAGATGATGCCCAGCCGGGGGGTAAGCCTGAAGCGTCCCATATCCTTAGCCGTGATCATCCCACCCGCGAGAGTTTTTTTCAAGCTTGCCGCGCTACTCCCGCAGCAGGCTGCGCGAGTCCGCCACCGGCAGCCTCCGCTCCTGCCCGTCCCAGGGCTTGTAACCGACGGCTGCTCCCTCCTGGGGGAAGGCGGCCAGGTGCACGACCCTGTCCTTGACGGCCAGGGCCGAGAGGCAGAGATCGGCGCCGGTCCAGGAGAGCTCCGCTCCCAGGCCCAGGCCTTCCTTCCGCTCCAGGGTCCGTCCCCTCAAGGAGCGCAGGAAAGCGGCGGCCTGCTCCTGACTCAGGGAAGCGGCGTCCGGGCTGGTCAGGGCCGAGAGGGCCGAGGCCTTCAGGATCTTCGGGTACAGGGCCCGGAACAGCTCGGGGCCGGCGAAGATATCCACGCTGACGATCCGGCCTCCCACCCCGATCACCACTCCCAGGGCGTCCTCGTACAGCGAGGGCAGCTGCCCCATCTGCATCTGCGCCGCGGACAGGCGCTCCTTCAGGTCTTTATCCTCGTAGAGATCCTGGTAGGCCCCCGTGCCGGAGCTCACCCCGGCCCGCTCCGAGGTCCTGGCCACCTCGTCCCAGATTTTATACTGGGCCTCCGGGGAGGCTTCCTGGGCCTTGGCCCTCAGCTTCGGGGTGCCCAGGTTTTGCTTGCTGAAAAAATTGGCCGAGTGGGCCTGCCAGCGGCCCTCCTCCACGCAGTAGACCGGCAGCAGCAGGTTCCTGGCCTTGGGCGGGACCAGGGCGTCCCGGCCCACGAGGCGGTCCTGCTTGCAGCCGGCCAGGATCTCTCCGCCCATGATGAAGATTATCCTGTCCGAGGTGTTGCGCACCCGCACCTGGGGAACGCGGCCTCCTTCCACTTCCTGGATCTCCAACCAGCCCTTGGCCAGGGCTTCCTCCAGGCCGGCGTAACCGAGGTCGCTACCGGCCAGCCGCGAATACACCGGCAGCACGGTCAGGCTCTCGTACCTGACCGCCTGCCCCACGCTGAGGGAATCGACCAGCCTGTCGATCGGCTCCTCGGCTCCGGCCGCGCCAACGCAGAGCAGGAAGACGAGCCCCAGCGAAAAGCCACCAGCACCCATGAATCTTTTCATCTTGCGCCTCCTCATGCCCCAAACTTTAGCGCGGGAGGAGAATCGCATTGTCACCGGGGTGTAAAAAAGATGTAAAATGATTGTAAAAAGGGGGGTTCACACTTTCGTCTTCCGGCCCCGCAATGAGGTGGGTGCAGATGGAACCATTTTATAGCACGGCCGCGGGTTGGGAGTCAAACCGCAGGAGCCGCAGCCGGGGACACGATTTGACATCTTGGCCGCATCCCGATACATTTTGCCGGTAGGGCTATGAAACTCATCTCCTGGAACGTCAATGGCCTGCGCGCAGTGTTGAAAAAGGACACTCTGGGCTTCTTGAAAAAAGAAAGGCCCCAGGTGTTGTGCCTCCAGGAGACCAAGCTTCAGCCGGATCAGATCGAGCCGATCCTCCCCGAATACCCCCACCAGTACTGGAGCTACGCGGAGAAGAAGGGCTACGCGGGAACCGCCGTCTTCTCCAAGCTTAAACCCCTCGCTGTTCGCTGCGCAATGGGGATCGCGGAGCATGACCGGGAAGGCCGTCTGATCGCCCTGGAGTTCCCCGCCTTCACCCTGGTCAACGTGTACACCCCCAACGCCCAGCGCGACCTCACCCGCCTGGAGTACCGGATGAGGTGGGACGAGGATTTCCTGAGCTTCCTCAAGACCCTGGACAAGGTCAAACCCGTGGTCTTCTGCGGGGACCTCAACGTGGCCCACACCGAGATCGACCTGGCCAATCCCGATGCCAACCGCCGCAACGCGGGCTTCACCGACGAGGAAAGGGCCGGCTTCAGCCGCCTGGTGGAGGCGGGGTTCATCGACAGCTTCCGTGTGTTCCAGCCCGAGGGGGGGCATTACACCTGGTGGACCTACATGTACAAGGCCAGGGAGAAGAACATCGGCTGGCGCATCGATTATTTCTGCCTCTCCCGGGCCCTGCGGCCCCTGCTGGAAGAGGCCTTCATCCTCTCCGCGGTGATGGGCTCGGATCACTGCCCGGTGGGCATCAAGCTGAAGGAGCCGGGGACCTAACGGACCAGGGGCGTGGCTACCGTTTTGAAGGCCTGAAAAGCCGCCCGCAGCTCCTGCAGGCCGGCCCGGCAGTCCTCCGCGCGCTTCGCCCGGCCCGCCTCCTCCAGCCTCCTGGCCGCGTCCCCCAGCTGCCGCGCATCCAGGTTCCAGCTTCCCCCCTTGATCGAATGGGCCTCGATTCTAACGTTCTCGAAGTCCTGCCGCTCGAGGGCTTCCTCGAGGCTCCGCAGCTGCTGCTCCACCTTCTGCATGAACGCGGCCACCACCCGCCGCACCACCTCCTGCCTGCCGAGGAAGGTCTCCACCGCTTTGGCGTAATCGAACACCGCCCCGCCCTCCGCCTCCCGGGCCCGAACCTCCTCGCCGGCGGGGCGCGCCTTCAGCCATTTCTCCAGCAGGGGGAGGAGGTCCTTCTTCTTGAAGGGCTTGGTGAGGTAATCGTTCATCCCCGCCTTCAGGCAGCGCTCCTGCTCTTCCCGCATGGTGTTGGCCGTCACGGCCACGATCGGGACCCGGGAGCCGTGGGCGCGGATACTTCGGGCGGCCTCGTAGCCGTTCATCACCGGCATCTGGATATCCATGAACACGAGGTGGTATTCCCGCCCCTTCACCGCCTCCACCGCCTCGGCGCCATTGGCGGCCAGGTCCACCCTGTAGCCGCTCTTTTCCAGGATGGTCTTGAAGAGCTCCTGGTTCACCTCATTGTCCTCCACCACCAGGAGGCGGTACTGCTGCGCTGCGGGCGTCACAGCCGCGGGCTCTTTCTCACCCTCCCCCGCCTCCGCCGCTTCCACCACCTCCAGATCGAACTCGCTGTTCATCACCCGGAAGATTCCGGCCAGGAGCTCCCCCTTCTTGAGGGGTTTGCCCAGGTAGCCGTCGAACCACTTCAGCAGCTTCATCTTGGCTTCCTGCCCGCTCAAGCCCATGGGGGCGAGGAGGATGAGCTTGGTGCTGTTGATGGCCTTGTCGGCATTGATCTCGCTGGCCAGCTGCCAGCCGTCCATGCCGGGCATGCGCAGGTCAATCAGGGCCAGGATGCAGGGCTCCCCCTGGGTGGAGGCCTGCCTCAGGCTCTTCAGCGCCTGGGGACCGTTATCCGCTTCCAGGACCTTGCAGCCCCACTCGGCCAGGTAGCGGCGGGTGGCGGCGCGGGCGGTGGCGTTGTCGTCCACCAGCAGCACCTTGAGGCCCTCGAAGAAATCGGGCGGCACGTCCCGAAACAAGTTCTCCTTGTCCTGGATCTCCAGCACGGCCGTGAACCAGAAGGTGGAGCCCCTGCCTTCCTCGCTCTGCACTCCGATCTGGCCCTGCATCAGCTCGGCCAGGTTCTTGGAAATGGACAGCCCCAGGCCGGTGCCGCCGTACATGCGGGTCATAGAGGAGTCGCCCTGGGAGAAGGCCTGGAATAAACGGGACAGCTTTTCCTTGTTGATGCCGATTCCCGTGTCCGCCACCTTGAACTTCAGGGTGGCGTGGCGGCCTTCGCGGCCGGCCTGCTGGACGGAGATGAAGATCTCTCCCTGGCGGGTGAACTTGACGGCGTTGTTGAACAGGTTGACGACGATCTGTCTAAGGCGCACGGGATCGCCCCGCAGCAGCTGGGGCACCTGGGGGTCGATCCAGACGGCCACCTCCAGCCCCTTCCTGTGGGCCTCCAGGGTCACCAGGTCCACCGCGTCCTCCAGCATGCGGTAGAGGTCGAAAGCAATCACCTCCAGGTGGAGCTTGCCGGCCTCTATCTTGGAGAAATCCAGGATGTCGTTGATCAGGCTCAGCAGCACGTCCGCGGAGAAGCGCACCTGCTTGGCGTATTCCTGCTGCTCGGCGTCCAGGTCGGTCTCCAGGAGCAGCTCCGTCATCCCCGTGATGGTGTGGATGGGAGTGCGGATCTCGTGGCTCATGTTGGCCAGGAACTCGCTCTTGGTCCTGGTGGCCACCTCGGCGGTTTCCTTGGCCTTCTTCAGCTCCTCCTCGCTCCTCTTCCTCTCGGTGATATTCTCCACGATGCCGAAGGCGTACTCCGGGGCTCCCTTGGGGTTGCGCACCAGGGAGACGGACAGGCGCCAGGTGGCGGTCTTCCCGTCCTTGCGCAGGAAGCGGGTCTCCATCTGGAAGTAGCCCTTCTGCTCCTCGATCAGGGACTGGAAGCTCTCGAGGTAGGTCAGCGCATCCTCGGGATGGGTGAACAGGGACAGGTAGTGGTCGTTCAGCTCCTCTCCCCGGTAGCCTACCATCCGCTGCAAGGCCTGGTTGGTGCGCAGCAGCTTGCCTTCCCGGTCCAGGAGCACCATGCCGATGGGGGAAGTGTCGAAGAAGGACCGGAAGGGCTTCTCGAAGGCCTTGAGACGCTCCACCTCCCGGCTGAGGTTGACCTGCTCCTTGGCTCTCTGGTGATCCCTGACCAGGTGCTCGAGCGCCCGGCGCAGGAGCTCCGCGGACAGGGAATCCTTGGCAAGAAAATCCTGGGCTCCCTTGCTCACCGCTTCCTCTCCCAGCCCGCCGTCTGCCTCCAACAACACCAGGATGGGCAGGTCGGTGTTCTGCCGCAGGATGCGGATGGGCTCCAGCGGCTGGCCGGGAAACAGGCCCAGGTCGACAATGATGCCTACCGGCACCTTTTGGGAGAGGATCTGCAGAGCTTCGTCGAGGTCCGGGACCGCCTGGAGGCGATAGGCGCCCGCCGGGAAAATCCCTTCTAGGGCTTGCTTGTCTCCGATCAGCAGGAAATCCATGGCCTGCAACTTAAAAGTTCGCACGCAGGATCTCGACGGTCTTCCTGAGAATCAGCTCTGGCTTCAAGGGCTTGATCATGTAGGTTTTGATCCCGAAGCCGATGACCTTCATCACCGTCTCCTTCTGGGAGAGGGCGGAGAGCACGATGATGGGCACCTCAAGACCCCTGGATCTGAGGTGTTGCAGGACCTCGAATCCGTTCATTCGGGGCATCAACAGGTCCAGGAGCACGAGATCGTAGGAGGCCTGCTCCAGAGAGGCGACGAACTGTTGACCGTCCCCGAAGGCGGTGACCTTCCAGCCCGGCCGCTCGAAGGTCGTCTTGACCAGTTCCTGAATCACCAGGTCGTCGTCCACCACGGCGATCGAGACTTCCCTTGCGGCCGCCGGGGCCGCTCCTCCCTCCTCCCGCTCGAACCGCAGCTGGATCATTTCCATTTTATCCTGACCCGGTCCGCAGGTTACCGGCAGACCCTGCTTCAGCAGGTCCTGTTTCAGCACCTGCTGGCCTTCGCTGATGAACTCGCTCACCTTGAGCTTCATCAGGCCGTCCATGGCCTGGCTGAGGTTATCCGAGAGGCCGATACTTTCGTACTCATGCCTTGCGGCCACGAACTCCTTCACGAAGGGTGAGACGGTGAGGATGTTGATGGCCCGGGCCGGGGAGCCGGTGGCCTCCAGCACATGGTCTAGCAGGAAAGCCAGCTTGTCGGCATCCGCCGGGACCAGGGTGAGGTCGGACATCATGATGAGCACCTTGGGGCGCCTCTTCTGGTAGAGTTCCAGCAGCTCGGTGATCTTGTACTTCAGAAGCTCGATCATTTCCCGGTTCAGGCCCCTGGCCACCTCGATGAACAGGATCTCCTCGTTGAAATGGGCTTCCAGGATGCAGGGAGTGGCATCCACGGCGAGCTTGACGCCCAGGATCTCGGATATGCCCTTCAACAGGGCATCCAGCTTGAGGGGTTTGGCGAAGAATTTCTTGACGTTAAAGCCGGCCATCTCCAAGAGCTTCTCCCGCTCGATGCCGGAGGAAATCATGATCACCGGAATCCCGGCCGTGTTGGCGTTGGCCGCTTTTTGCTTCAGGAGCTCCAAGCTGCTCAGGCGGGACAGGTAGTAATCCATGATCACCAGCTCGGGGAGGTGGGTGCGCAGTTTGACCATCCCGTCCAGGCCGTTGATGCCCGGGATCACCTCGAAGGAGTACTCTGCCAGCTTCTCTTTGAGGTACTGGCGAAAGAGGGGGGATTCGTCGATGACCAAGATCTTCTTCATGCTCTCGCCCGGATCATACTCTCCCTCTCCGACAGCCGTCAAGTCGAGGGCTGGCGCTTCAGCACCTTGACGATCTCGCCCACGAAGAGGCGGTGGTAGTCCTTTTTCGGGTAATGGCCGTGGATCTCCGCGGCGAGGAAGGCTGCCGGCTCCAGGTCCTGGAAGTAGAGCTTCTCGGCCACCAGGACCAGCCGGGCCTCGGCATAGGCGACCGCCCCTGCCCCTACCTCCACCGGGGTGATCCCCGTTTCCCGCGCCTTATTCACCTCCCGTCCGGAATGGCTGCCGCAGTACTCGAGCACGTGTTTGTACTCGGGCCAGAAGAAGGACAGGGTGAAGGAAGAACCCTTCTCCATGTAAGCGAAGGTATGCCGGGTAGGTCGGATGAAACAGAAACAAACCGGCTTGCTCCAGAGCACCCCCAGACCGCCCCAACCCGCCGTCATGGTGTTGAAATCCTTGAGACTACCGGCGGTGACGAGCATGCCCTGCGAACCGATCAGAGTGAAGGGATTGTCTTCGATCTGCCCGGGTGTGATCTCCTGAAAAACGCTTCCCATCGGCACCTCCTTGGTCGCGCCCCCACCATAACGCGCTCTCATCCGACGCGTCAATACAGCCTTGAAATCCCCATCCTTTAATGGCATGATGGCTCAATGTTTTCACCGCCTGGAGTTATCTCTCTTTCGGCTATAGTCTTCTGCATTCTCTCAGCCTCCTGCTCCCTCAACAGGATGGCGGTGAACCTGATCGCGGACACCCTGGCAGCGGGGGAAAGCACCGTTTTCACCGGGGATGATGACCCACAGCTCGTCGCGGAAGCCCTTCCCTTCGCCCTGAAGCTGTACGAGTCCCTGGTGGAAAAGGCCCCCGACAACCCCGGCCTGCTCCTGGCCACCGGCAGCGCCTTCACCATGTACGCCAATGCCTTCCTCCAGACCGAGGCGGACATGCTCCCCCCGGACCAATACGAGCAGCGCCAGGTGATGTACCGGCGAGCCAAGGGGCTCTACCTGCGCGGGAGGGGGTACACATTGCGAGGGCTGGAGGCCAGGCAGCACGGAATCACCCGCCTGATCCAGGATGGCAAGCTCCAGGAAGCCCTGAAACCTGTCTCCAGGCAGGAGGTGGCCTACCTGTACTGGGCCGCGGCCTCCTGGCTGGCGGCTTACTCCACCGACACCTTCGACCTGGAGCTCATGCTGAGCCTGCCCAAGGCCCTGGCCCTGATGAACCGGGCCCTGGAGCTGGACGAGTCCTTCGCGGCCGGCTCCATCCATGAGTTCTTCGTCTCCTACTACGGATCGATGCCCGCCTCCATGGGGGGCAGCGACGAGAAGGCGCGCTATCATTTTCAAAAAACCCTGGAGTTCTCCGCAGGCCTGCGGGCTTCTCCCTACGTCGCCCTGGCCACCAGCGTATCCGTGCGCAACCAGAACGTCCGCGAGTACCGGGGGCTGCTGGAAAAGGCCCTGGCCGTGGACCCGAGCAAGAGCCCGCAAAACAAGCTGGCCAACATCCTGAGCCAGAAAAAGGCGCGCTGGTTGCTGGCGCACCTGGAGGACTTCTTTCTCCTGGAAGAGGGGCAAAGCGAAGCCCAAGAGGCGGCGGAAGGAGGAAAAGCGCCATGAAAACACACCGGGTACTGCTTTCCCTCGCCTTCTTTTCCCTTTTCCTGTGCCTGCCCCTCCTGCCCCTGGAGATCAAGCTGGGCAGCCTGGCTCCTGGGGGCTCACCCTGGGATACCGCTTTGAGGAGGGTAGCGGCGGAATGGCTCTCCGAATCCAAGGGGCAGATCACTATCAAGGTCTACTCCGGAGGAATCGCCGGGGACGAGGCGGATATGATCCGCAAGATGAGGATCAACCAGCTCCAGGCCGCCGCCATCACCGGACTGGGTCTGAACCAGATCGCTCTGGACGTGCTGACCATCCAGCTTCCCTTCCTGGTCAGGACGGATGAGGAGCTGGACTACACTCTCGAAAAGATGGGGCCGGATTACAACCAGATGATCGAAGCCAAGGGCTTCAAGGTCCTGCTCTGGTCCTCCGCCGGCTGGGCCAAGTTCTTCTCCAAGGACCCGATCATCTATCCCGAGGACCTGAAACCCCAGAGGTTGTTCGTGATGGAGGGGCACGCGGACATCGACCAGGCCTGGAAGGAACTGGGTTACCGGGTCATCCCCATCAACCCGAACAACGCCCTCACCGCCCTGCAGAGCGGCATGGTGGACGCCTTCACCGCCACACCCCTGCTGGCAGCCGCCATGCAGTGGTTCGCCCTGGCCCCCCACATGTGCGATCTAAATTTCGCCCCGCTGATCGGCGGGCTGATCATCAACGCCTCCACCTGGAAGAGGATCCCCGCCGACCTGCAGCCCAGGCTGATGAGCTCTCTGCACCGGGTGGAGAAACAGATGCGCCAGGAAACCATCGAGCTCGAGGGCAAGGCGATCGAGGTCATGGTCAAGAACGGGCTCCAGATCCACAGGCTCACCCCCCAAGCCGTGCGTGCCTGGGAGGACTTCGTGTTCGGAAACTTCGACCTGGTGGCCGGCAAGGCCTTTTCCATGGAAGTGTACGAGAAGACCAAGGCCTACGTGGAAGAGTACCGCAGAAGCAATGCCCGCTAAGCCGATCCCTAATCCCTTCCACAGGGTTGAAAACATCCTCGCCAGCGCCGTCCTGCTTCTGCTGGCCCTGATCCCCACCCTGGAGGTCATCGCCCGCAGATTTTTTTTCACCGGCCTCAAAGCTTCGCCGGATTACATTGCGCACCTGGTGCTTTGGGTCACCTTCCTGGGCGGAGCCATCACCTCCCGCGAAGGCCAGCAACTGAACCTTTCGGTGGGGCTCACCATGATCAAAGGATCCATGGCAACCGTGGTGCGCACGGGCAGCGCCCTGGTCTCCGCCGCCGTCACCTCCCTGATGGCTTGGAGCGCCCTGTCCCTGGTCCTGATCGGTTTCGATGCCACGAGCAAGGTGGGGGTGGTGCCCATTCGCCTGGTGACATTGGTTATGCCGATCGGCTTCGCTCTCATGAGCCTGCGCTTCGTCACCACCCTGGCGGGCGGCAGGCGCAACAAGGCCGTCGCCTCCCTGGGCTGGCTCCTGGGCAGCTTCATGGGGCTTTCCTCCATCGTGAATGTTCTCGGGGTCCTGTTTCCCAACTTGTCCCCGCTAGGGGGCCTGTCCCCGCTAGGGGGCCTGTCCCCCTTCGCCCTGCGGGCGGCCGAGTTTTCCTACGCCGCGACCGCCGCGGTGGCCTTGCCGGCGATCCTGGTGGTGATCCTCGCCGGCTTGGCGGGCGCGCCGATCTTCATCGTTCTGGGGGGCATCGCCTATTTCCTGTTCTTCCGCGCCGCAGGCTCCCTGGAGGCGATCCCGAACGAAGCGTACACCATGCTCATCGGCTCCAGCATCCCCGCCCTCCCCCTCTTCACCCTGGCAGGTTTCATCCTCTCGGAAAGCAAGGCGGGGGAACGCCTGGTGAAACTGTTCCAGGCCTTCTTCGGCTGGCTGCCCGGCGGGCTGGCCATCATGGCCGTGCTGGTCTGCACCTTCTTCACCACCTTCACCGGCGCTTCCGGGGTCACCATCCTGGCCCTGGGCGGGTTGCTCTCCTACGCCCTGATCCAGAGCGGAAAGTACCAGCCCGGGTTCACCAACGGCCTGCTCACGGCCTCCGGCAGCATCGGCCTGCTCTTCCCGCCCAGCCTGCCTGTGATCCTCTACGGTGTCGTGGCCCAGATCAACATCAAGCATCTGTTCATCGGCGGCCTGCTGCCGGGAATGTTCATGGTGCTGACCCTCTCCGGCATGGGGGTCCTGGCGGCGCTGAGGCAGAAGACCGCGCGGGTCCGTTTCAGGCTCGAGGAGGCGACCACAGCCTTCCGCCTTTCGATCTGGGAGATCCTGCTGCCGGTGGTCATCATGCTTAGTTTCTTCCTGGGGGTGACGACCCTGGTGGAAACCGGAGCCATCGCCGTGGTGTACGCCCTGATCGTGGAGATGCTCATCCACCGCGACCTGCGCCTGAAGGACCTGCCCCGGGTGATGATGAAGTGCCTGCCCATCATCGGCGGGGTGCTGATCATCCTGGCCATCGCCAAGGGGCTTTCCTACTACATCGTGGACGCCGAGGTTCCCATGAACCTGAGCGCCTGGACCCGGGCCAACATCCAGTCCAAATACCTGTTCCTGTTCCTGCTCAACATCGTCCTGTTGATCACGGGCTGCCTGATGGACATCTTCTCGGCCATCATGGTGGTGGTGCCTCTGATAATCCCTCTGGGCGAGCTCTTCGGCATAAATCCGGTGCACCTGGGCATTATCTTCCTGGCCAACCTGGAGTTGGGCTACCTCACCCCTCCGGTGGGACTGAACCTCTTCCTGGCCTCCTACAGTTTCGACGAGCCCCTGGCCAAGGTCTATAAGAACGTGATGCCCTTCTTCCTCGCCCTCCTGGTCACCGTGCTGTTGATTACCTACGTGCCCTGGATCTCCACCGGGCTGCTGGAGGCGATCCATCTTTAGGCTCGAAGACCGTGAACTGATCGGGGCGGCGCGGGTTGCCGTCCGGGATTCCCTCAAGGTGGGCCCGGGCGAACGGGTGCTGATCGCGACCAACCCCTATCCGGACGGCGCCAGCATCTCCATGGCCCTGTACAATGCCGTACAGGAGGCGGAGGCCCTCCCTGTGCTCCTGTTCCAGCCGCCAAAGACGCAGCTGGATTTCGCCGACGAGGCGGTGATCGCCGCCCTTTCCACCCGGCCGCAGGTCTTCATCTCGGTGAGCGAGTTGAAGCTGGGCAAGGACCGGCAGGCGATCCTCCAGCCCTACGCCTGGGAGGGCAAGCGCTACGACAGCCTCTTCCACTACCTGCTGTACGGGGAGAAGCTCCTGCGCGGTTTCTGGTCGCCCTCCGTCAGCCGGGAGATCTTCGTGGAGATGGTGCCGGTGGATTACGGAAGGCTGAAGGAGGATTGCGCCCTGCTGGGAGACAAGTTGAGCCGGGCGGCTCAGGCGCGCATCACCGCTCCCGGGGGCACGGACATTCTCATCGGGCTGAAGGACCGGAAAGCTTCCTGCGACGACGGGGATTTCAGCCTGCCGGGGCGGGGAGGCAACCTGCCCGCCGGGGAGGTGTTCATCTCCCCCCAACTGGGAAGCTCCCAGGGCAGAATCGCTTTCGATGGCAGTCTGGACACCGACAGGAAGGTCCTGGTGCTCGCATCCCCCATTCTCGCGCAGGTAAGGGACGGTTTGGTCAGCGGAATCACGGGCGGCCCGCAGGCGGAGATCCTGAGCGCCAGTCTGGAGCGGGCCGCTCACAAGGCGGCTCTCTTCGAACGGGAGGGCAAGCTCCCCGCGGGCCAGGGCGCCGTCTACGCCCGCAATGCCCGCAACCTGGGGGAGCTGGGTATCGGCCTTAACCGCCGGGCCAGGATCGTGGGCAACATGCTGGCCGACGAGAAGGTTTACGGAACCTGCCACATCGCCATCGGCAGCAACTACGACGAAGACGCCCCCTCCCTCATCCACCTGGACGGGCTGGTACGCAAGCCCACCATCACGGCTGTCTTCGCGGATGGGAGGGAGGAAATTATCATGAGCGAAGGGGAGCTGGCTCTTCCCCAGGCCTGACCTTACCCCCAGCGGCCGGGCAGGCGGCTCCGCGCTCCCATCCCCCAAGCCCCAGCAGGACCAGGGCGTAGCAGCAGCCTGCCGCCAGGAACAGCATGGCGTTTCCCCACAGCAGGGCCAGGGGCAGGGCCAGGACTCCCGCCACCACCGAGGCCACGCCGTTGGCGGCCCAGGCGTAGGCCCGGGAGCCCGGCTGCTCGAGGATCAGCCGCAGGCCCGAGGGGAAGGGGATGCCGATCAGCAAGGATCCGGGCGCGAGGAGGGCCACAGCCACGGCGGCCCGAGCGGTGTCCGGCAGGGGGAGCAGTCCCTTCAGGAGGAAGCGGCAAGCTAGGAAGCTCCAGAGCGCGGCGGCCACGGCGGCGATCAGCCCCCGGCGCAGAGCTTTCGCGCCCCAGCGGGCCGAAAGCCAGCCTCCCAGCCCGGAGAAGATCAGCATGCTTCCCAGCACCAGGGTGAGGGCGGTCACCGGCTCGCCGAGCAGCAGCCCGTAGGCCTGGATGAAACCCATCTCCACCAGCATGAACCCGAGTCCGCTGCCCAGGAAGAAGAGGAGGACCGGCGCCGGCAGCCTTTCCCGGGCTCGGTGGACCATCGCGGGCAGGACCAGCAGGCCGGCCCCCACCAGCAGGGCCGCGGCCAGGACCGCCGCCACCACCATCTCGCCCGAGAGAAGCAGGGAGTAGAACCGGCTGCCCGTGCTGCGGTACAGCTCCCCTACCCGCAGCCAGCGGGTGAAGCGGTTGTGAAAAGGCCTGTCATCCGTGGCCGCGGTCACCTCCAGGAGGTAGGAGCGGAAAAACTCCTTCCCCCTTCCCTGCTCCAGGGCGCGGGCCAGCTCCCCTACGGCTTCGAAGTAATAGGGGCGGGCGTCGACGTTGTAGCGGTTGGCCTCCTCCGCCTCCAGCCCGGGGGCGTAGACCGGGTCGAAGCTCATCTGCCGGCAAAAGCGGCGCAGTTCCTCCACCTGCTCCGCCCCGAAGGGCCTGGGTGAGGCCAGGAGGCTGTAGCTGTCCCAGCTGCGCAGGGCGAGGAGGCAGGCGCCCGGCGCCGCGGCGCCGAGGCGGCTCAGGGCGGCGTAGGCCGAGGCGAAGAGGCGCAGGATGTCCGAGGGCGGCAGGGTGAGCCGGCGGGAGACCAGGAGGACTCCCTGCGGATTAAGCCGTCTCAGGGCCTGCTCCAGGGCTTCCACGGTAAGGAGGTACTCAGGGTTCAGGCTGGCCTGGCCCGGCAGGGAGGGGCCCCAGTTCTCCACCTGGATCAGGTCGTAGCGCTCCCCGGGGCGGGCAAGAAAGCTGCGCCAGCTAGCGGCGCTCACGCTCACTCCCAAGGGGCCGTAGGCTGCGCGAAAGAAATCGGCCACTGTGGGGTTCCCGGTGACCAGGGTGACCGTGCCGGCCCGGGCGGCCAGGGCCAGGGGCACCCCCAGGCCTCCGTTCTGCAGCAGGATCAAGGCCCGGCCCCCAGGGGGCAGGAACAGGGCGCCGGCGAAGGGCTGGGTGTAGCGGGCGAAGTCCGCCCAGGGGGCGAAGTCCCCGCCGGGGGCGAAGTCCCAGCCGGGGTCATGGTCCCAGGCCGCTGCGGGGATTCGGCTTCCCCCCGCGGGAGGGTAATCCCCTGCGGGAGGGTGATCTCCTGCGGGAGGATAATCCCCTGCGGCGTAACGCACCAGCAGCCCATCCGCGTCCTGGATCAAGACCCCCCCGCTCTCCACGGGGCGGGGGTAGCTGAGGCTGAGCCCAGGGGCGAAACGGAGGAAGGGACTCTCCACCTGGTCCAGCCGCCCCCGCAGGGTCGTCCAGCTGCGCACCACCCGGCTTTCCGGATACTTCAGCACCTGGGGCAGGAGCTTGTAGGGGGAGGGCCGGATCTCCAGCCAGGCTCCTCCGCGGTCGAGGAGCGGCAGGAGGCAGGCCAGGGCCACGGCTGCGGCCGCCGCCCTGGGCAGAGGGCGGCGCAGACGGACCAGGGCGAGGACCAGCGGTGGAAGCGCCGAGAGGATGATCAGCCTGCCCTCGCCGCAGGCCGGCAGCAGGGCGGCGGGCAGGAGGGCGCCCAGGGCCGAGCCGGCCATGGAAGCGGCATAGACGGAGCCCGCCTTCTGCGGCCTGGCGGCATAGGCCAGGGCCGTAATGAGGCCGGCTAAGAAGAAAGGCAGCAGGAGGATCAGGTAAGTGGCCAGAAGGTACAGGCCCTGCACGCCCTCCAGGGGAAGGCGGAAATAGTCCAGAGGGATGCGCACCACGGCCAGGAAGGAGCCCGTGGCGGACAGGGAGTAGAGGACCAGGAGGCAGCCCTGGGGCTGCGCCGCGCCGAGCCTCCGCTCCCAGGCTGGCCGCAGCAGGCTCAGGGCGGTGCCGGCGGCGGCGAAGCCGAACAGGGCAATGCTGATCACCATGAAGGCCAGGTGATGCCACTGGGAGATGGAAAAAACCCGCGTGAGCAGCACCTCATAGGCCAGGGAGGCGAAGGAAAGGGTGAAAACCGCGAGTTGCT
>Ga0315280_10003425_pt1 | contig 24432 bp, 17 predicted proteins | sample YL17G06_40_MG_FD_203697 | JGI IMG/M metagenome (GOLD analysis project Ga0315280, IMG submission 203697) | Sediment microbial communities from Yellowstone Lake, YNP, Wyoming, USA - YL17G06_40 | ecosystem: Environmental > Aquatic > Freshwater > Lake > Sediment | place: USA: Wyoming | collected... | reverse complement strand
AGCGTCGGGCGGGGATAAAGCCGCCCCAGGCCCCAGGCACGCTGTTTTTTTTCGATCAGGTCGAGCAGCATTCGGTGAGCTGCTTTGATCGAAAGTTGCGCCTGATTCAGATAAAAACCGCGCAATGCAGGAAACTGCCAAGCGACTTCCTCGCTGGGATCGGCGAAATAAGTGTGGCCGGATCGGCCAGGACGCGGTTTCGGCACAAGTGATTCCGCGATGACTCTCCACTTGTTCGCTTTGGGAATTGCCGGATCGGCCAGGATCTGGCGGGCGATTTTCAGTTTTCCGTCGTAGGTCGAAACCGCGACATCAAGGAGTGCGGCGCGCGCGCGGACATAGTCACGGTGGGTCGAAATCAGTCTGCCATTCAAGATCTTCCCGAGGTCGAGTTTCCAAGTGCCGTTGACGTTTTCCGAGACCTCACTCATCCAGGAGTCTATATAGCCACGGTGACGGTGTGGGATGGCAGCCACCACCGCATCGCGCGCCGCGTCTGACGGCGACGGCGGCGCAAACTGAAGCGCCGGTTGCAGCCGCTCGATGGCCTGGGAATCCTCTTCCATGCCGGACCCGTCCTGGACATCCTGGCCGGCGCCTTGTAGGGCAACGGAGATCTCATCCCTTCGCCAGGCTTCACGCGCGCCAGGACTCAGCACGGAAAATGGCACGAGTTTTTTGCGGGCGTCCTCCGGGTCCCTCGGGAGGATGATGGCCTTGCGCTCAAGCCTTCTCTGGAGGGTTTTCGGGGTGACGCCTTCGAACTGCGCCGCCTCGTTCACTCCGAGATATTCGAGCCGGTCCATGTTGCTATGCCTTTCGGGTCCGTTTCGGCTTCCGACTTCCCTTCGCCATCTCCCGAAGGTATCGCGCCCAACGCCTGGCAAGCGCGGGGGCCAGTGCTTCCCACAGGTCTCGCGAGTTGAGAACTTGCGTTCCGACCTGGCAACGTCGGTTCAAGTGCTCGCCCATCAACAAATGCCGCAAGGAATCGTCGCCTGTGACTTCACAAAAAGCCCCGACGAGGGAGGCCGGGAAGCGCAGCCCCTTCTTGCTCGGGCTGGCCCAATCATCGAGCATGTTTTTCGTAATGCCGGACTTGGTCAACGTGTTAAGATCCAAGACGACCTGCTCGCGACTTTTGATCTTGGAGCACCGTTTGAGAACTCTGGCCACCAGCTCTCGGATGTTCGCCTCGGATGAGGTCGATTCTCTGTTTTCCTCTCCGATTGTCGGAGTCAATTGCGGACTAGACATGGGGGCTCCTTACGGTTAGGGTGGTTTTGATGATACCGCTTCACGGGTACATTCTTCACGGTTTACTCCCACGGCTGCGGTGCCGTTGGGGATATTGTTTCATCGGTGCGACCTTCACGCCTCGCTCCTACGGTTACGCTGGTATTGAGGATACCTCTCCGCAGGTACTATGTCAAGGGAATTTTTAGGTCCGCCACAAATTCTGCAGTCGATGGACGGTACGGATCAGACAATGGAAAAAACTTCCGAAATCGCCGAACGCATTAAGAGTCTGCGGGGTGACGCGACCCAGACGCAATTCGCCGAACATCTTGGCGTGAGCCAGACCACCGTGTCTGCGTGGGAGGTAGGGGATACTACTCCGTCATCTGAATTGTGGGTGCGGTTGGCGAGTCTGGCTCGTTACCCGGACAATCTTTGGTTTTTGGAGCAAGCGGGATTAGACCTGGAATGGATGGTTTCCGTTGCGGAACGAATTCTGAGGGAACGCAGCATTCCAGCCGATCCCGGAGAAGTGAAACGTATCTCGCGATTTCGATTGACGCCGGAAGGAAACAGAGAACCGGGTCCTCCGGTCCTCGTTGCAGCAGAATACGTCCCCAATCCGGGTTCGACCTTCGCCGTTGTCGTGGACGAAAAAGGTGCGGGGTTCGCGTTTTCTCCTGGGGATATCGTTGTGGTGGATAGCTCCGCAGGCGACGTAGAAACATGTGAGTCATTCTGGAACCAAGTTGTGCTCGCGGAATTTGCGCCTCGTGCCGAACAGCCCGCCGGCCTTCAAGGTGTTTGGCCCGAGGGATTCTTGGTAGGAAAACTGGTCTTGGAACGCCATGGAGGGTGGCATCCGAAGGGAATCGTTTTCAGTGGTCGACTCGGACCGTTGGTCGAGGCCTTCGATGCAAGATCATTCCCGATTGGCCACTACTACCACGAAGTACCTGCGGACCTAGACCGGTTCGGCTATTCTCCCCCTTCAGATCGAGAGATGTCGGGCCGTCTCGAAAAAGAAGGCAGGGAGCAAGCGCTTAAGAATTTCCGCCCCGCAAAAGGCTGCCGCATCCTTGGCCGGGTGATTGCTTGGTTTCCAGCGCCACCCGAGAAGAAGTGAAGATGGTCAAACCTTTAAAGTTTCTCACTCCAGTCCGGCCCCGGCAAATGACCCTGGACGGACGGGCCGGAATTCTTGCCCGCAGGCGAAGGAAGAAAACGGGCGGGCGTTCCGAGGACCTCATGGGGGGCGAGTTGTTGACCACCGCTGAAGCGGCCGCCTATATGCGCATCAGTCCCTACGCTTTACACTACTGGCGCAGCCGTGGGCCGTTCCCCGGGCCGCGTTACCTCAAAGTCCACGCCCACGCAGTGAGATATCGTCTGTCTGACCTGGAGGCCTATCTCGAAAGCCGACTCGTAGATCCGGCGCATGAAACGCACCGAACGAAGTGACGAAGAAGACGATCATGCTTTCAAATTTTCAGGATCGGCTTTGGTCTCGAATTGGGGTTGGGTCAGTTGAGCAAACCTCCTCCTCAACGCTCCGGATTGGGCGGTCATTCTCCGCCGCTCATTGTGGCGTGTCCTGACCCAACCCCCGCCGGACTTGGAGGTTAACTCCGCATGAATCCTAAGGAGGGAAGAGGCAACAATGAAAAACGAGGTTAACCAAACGAACACCCCCTACAGTTTACGAAGCCAGCGAAACCTGGGCCGACAGGTCGAGCTGCGTGCCAACCTCGCTAAATGTGAGGCCCGCATCGGGTACACCGAGCGAAAGATTGGCGAACTCGAAGCAGATAAGGCCCGGCAACTGAAAGCATCGCTGCGTGGCAGTGGTGGGGGTGGGCAGTGGCTCGGCAGGACGCTTGAGGAGCTCGAGGGCAAGAACCGGGAAGTTGTCGCCTACCGAGAGCAGAGGGACCACATCCAGACCGAGATCGCGAACCTCGCCCCCGGCCCGGCGCAGGCAGCCGAACGCGCGCAGCGGCAGAACCATCTCGCCCAACTCGCCACCGACCGGCTCAAAAAGGACGAACTCGCCGAGGGCGCACTCAAAGGGCTCCGTCGCCTGCTGGAAGAGCGCGCGGAACTCACCGCCAAAATGCTCAAGGCCGCCGAGGCCGCAGACCTCATGATCGGTGAGGATCGCCTGGACTCCCGGCGATTCGAAGAACTTCTGGTTTCGCTCCCGGAAGACTTGCTGGCCGGCAGCAACCGGTGGCACGCCTGGTTCATCGGAAAACAACAAGGCCTGAAACCATACGTTGTGGTGGTAGAGAAACTCACGTTTCCAGAGAGCCTGGCCCGGGCCAACTTCTATCGTTTCGGTGAGAAAGTCGAACTGACCGATGAGGAAGCCAGGAACCTGCTCCATGAGATTTGCCCGATAGGAAGGGCGACGTGGGATACGTCTTGGGCCTATGAGGCGCCGCGCATCATGCCTGTGGAAGTGTTCGAAGGATTCCTCCGCAAAGCCTCTGGCGACCTCAAAACCGCAGAAAAGTTGGTCTACGAACGGAATCAGGAGCACGAAGAGAAACTTAAGAATCAGTACGCGGAGGAATACCAAGAGGCTCTTCGACAACGCCAGAAACTACTACGAGGCCAGGGATTGATCATCGGGGGCGGTTCCGGCTAATTTGAGCGGCCGTAACCACACCACAGAGATGCGGGGAAAGTAGAACACGATGAGTGCACTTGAGGGGCAGTGGATCGACGTTTTTCGCGCCGGCGATTACGGCGACAAGGGCAGCTACACGCCTGTGGACCTGGATGCGATGGTGGACAATTACAACCCGGCGCGGCATGAGGCGCCGGTAGTGATCGGCCATCCGGAGTCGGATGCCCCGGCGTTCGGCTGGGTGGCAGCATTGCGCCGGGTAGGCGACACACTCCAGGCGAAACTGCGCCAGATAGTGCCGGAGTTTGAAGCCCTGGTGCGCCAAGGGCAATTTAAGAAGCGGTCGGTCGCCTTCTATCAGACTGCAAGGGGACTGGCGTTGCGGCATCTAGGATTTCTCGGAGCCATGCCGCCAGACGTCAAGGGTCTGAGGGATCTCAAGCTGTGCGAATTTAGCGACAAGAGCGCTTTCATCACCGTCGATCAGGATTCTGGTCTGGACCCCGCGGACCTGGCGATCAACAAGCTCATTGGAGCAATCGCCGCGGCAGGCAACATGTCTTTCGAGGAAGCCTCGGAGGGAATCATCTGGGGCTTGAAGGAACTCCTCCGGACCCGCATGAAGCCGCAGGATGCTCCAGCCGAATTCAAATTCAACCTTTCCCCTGGCATTGTCGTTGATCCGCACTCTGTGAAGCTCTTGGAGCACACCAACAGGCTGTTGAAGAAAAATTCCAACCTCACCTTCGCGGAGGCAATGAGACAGGCGCGGAAAGAACTCGGCGATGAGGCGCCAATTTAACCGGGCGGTGCGCGATGGAGCGCTGTGAGAGGGCGACGGTAATATGAACGCCGGAGATCGTGGAATCGAGTGCCCGAATTGTGGCTGGACAAAACATCAGGTTCGGGATTCCCGGAGCGTCTGCAATTTCCGGCGGGGATATCGCGAATGCCTGGGTTGCAGGACGCGATTCTCAACGCGTGAGGTGGTTGAGTAGAAGACTCGCCCTGTAGGGTTGGTGAGGCGGCAAGAATGATTGCCCCGGCCTGTAAGACGGTCCGGGTTTGGGATGTTGGCGAGTACAACCTAGGTCTGCCATGCGCCGGGGGCTGGCCAGCCCTTGGGCGTCCCCGTGGATGTGTCCGTTCTGCTAGGATTCCAGACTATTCGCTCACGGATTCCAGACTATTGTCGCATTTCTTCCAAACTGTTCTCTCACGCCACAATGATGTACCCCGAAAACTGGACCAGTGGTTAAGCTAGAATCGCCGGGTCGTTGAAGGAGGGAGGAAGGATGACGACGCGACGGCGGTACAGCGGGGAGTTCAAGGCGAAGGTGGCGTTGGCGGCGATCCGGGCCGAGCGGACGATCAACGAGCTGGCAGCAGAGCACGGGGTACATCCGGCCCAGATCATGCAGTGGAAGAAGATCGCCCAGGAGGAGCTGCCGGGGATCTTTACGCAGCGGCGGAACGGGAAAGAGGACGAGGAGCTGAAGGCGGCGCTGTACCAGCAGATCGGCCAACTGAAGGTGGAGTTGGACTGGGTGAAAAAAAGCTGGACTGGCCGGTTGAGCGAAAACGGGAGTTGATCGAGGCGGAGCACGCGCAGCTGAGCGTGCGGCGGCAGTGTGAGCTGTTGGGATTGCCCCGCGCTAGCCTCTACTACGAGCCGGTGGGAGAGAGGGCGGAGAACCTGCTGTTGATGCGGCTTTTGGACGAGCAGTATACGGCGAGGCCGTTTTATGGAATTCGCCGGATGACGGCGTGGTTGAGGAACCGAGGCTACGGGGTGAACCACAAGCGGGTGAGCCGGTTATTGCGGCAGATGGGGCTGGAGGCGATCTACCCGGGGCCCAAGCTGCGCGAGGCTGGGGAGGGCCCTCGTCGCTACCCCTATTTGTTACGCGGGGTGAGCGTGGAGCGGCCCAACCAAGTGTGGAGCACGGATATCACCTACGTTCGGCTGAAGCAAGGCTTTGTCTACCTGGTGGCGGTGATGGACTGGTTCAGTCGCTATGTGCTGTCCTGGAGCTTGTCGATTACGCTGGAGGTGGGGTTCTGCCTGGAGGCGTTGGAGGGGGCGCTGGCGCAGGGGCGACCGGAGATTTTCAACAGCGACCAGGGGTCGCAGTTCACCAGCGAGGAGTATACGGGCCGGCTGGAGCGGGAGGAGATCCGGATCAGCAGGGATGGGCGGGGGCGGGCACTGGACAACGTCTTTAATGAAGATATCCAGCCAGCCGTCGTTGTCGTAGTCGAAGAGCGCGATTCCGCCGCCCGTCGTGGAAAGCACAAAGTCCTTGTTTTCATGCCCCTGGATGACGGTTCTGGCGGTCAGCCCGGCGCGGGCGGCAACATCGACGTAGGAGGCTAGATTCCTGTCGACCTTGGGGAATGGATTCTGGCCCGGAGCGCTGCGCGCGAAAGGAAGAAGAGACCACGCTCCCGCCTGCGCCAGACGTCGGAGACACTGCCGTCGATTCACGCGAGAATTGTAGACGTGTGCTCCTCGGTCCGCAACTCCGAGCGCAGCCCGAGGATCTCGTGCAGCGACCAATTTCAACCTGAAAGCTTGTGGTAAGGCCAGCAGTCCAAGGTCCCGTCCCGATTCTTATAGAAAAAGGGATGGCGTATTCTCCTGAAAGCCATTGAAGAAAAACCTGACGAGCCCTAGTAGGCCGTCAGGAACAGGAGGAATACGCCATGAGGCAGGGTACCACCGAGAGGGTCCCAGACCCAGCCAGTCTGTGGAGAGAGGGTTTGGAAGCGGCGAGTCGGGAACGGGTGCGAGAGGTGATCGAAGAGATTCTCCACGAAGAAGTGGAAGAGGCCCTGGGAGCGAGACGGAGCCAGCGCGTCGTGGGGCGTTGCGGCTACCGGCACGGGACGAAAGCGCGCGGGCTGGCGCTACGGTCGGGGGCCGTGAAGCTGGCGGTCCCCCGGGGCCGGTTGATCAGCTCCGACGGGGACGAACGCGAGTGGCGAAGTCGGCTGTTGCCACGCTATCGACGCAGTTCCCCGGAGGTCGAGCAAGCGGTCCTGGGCGTGTATCTGTCCGGCGGCAACACGCGGCGGATCCGGGGAGCGTTGAAACCTCTGCTCAGCGGAGCGCCGCTGTCGAAAAGTGCGGTGTCGCGGCTGGTGAATCGACTGGAGGAGAGTTACGAACGCTGGCGGCAGCGGGATCTGGCCGAGGAGCGTATCGTCCATCTTTACCTGGACGCGATCTACCCCAAGGTGCGCAGCGCCGGCAAGGTGGTCTCGCTGCCGGTGCGGGTGGCCTTGGGCGTGAAGGCGACGGGGGAGAAAATCCTGCTCGCCCTGGCCATCGCGGGAGCCGAGACGGGTGCGGCCTGGCAAGGGGTGCTGGAAGACTTGGCGGCGCGGCATCTGGGAGGACCGCGGCTCGTCATCAGCGACGGCAACCCGGGGCTGAAGAGCGCGCTGGAACGGATCTGGTCGGGCGTCGCGCATCAGCGTTGTACCGTGCACAAGCTGCGCAACCTGCTCGCCAAGGCCCCCGAGCATGCCCAGGAGGCCGTGCATGAGGACTATAACCGGATCGTCTACGCCGCGAATCGCGCGGCGGCAGAGAGGGCGCGGGAAAACTTCCGGACGAAGTGGAGGAAGCCCTGCCCGTCGGTGGCCGCCAGTCTGGAAGAGGCCGGCGAGGAGTTGCTGACGTTCTACGGCTTCCCGGCGAGCCAGCATAAGTCCTTGCGGACCACGAACGCGATCGAGCGGCTGCAGGAGGAATTCCGACGGCGAGTCAAAACCCAGGCATCGCTGCCTTCGGAGAAAGCGGCCTTACTGCTGTTCTTCGGCTTGTTCGCCAGCGGCCAGGTGAAGATGCGGCGGATCGAGGGGTGGTTCGATCTGGCCGCGGTCGCAGCCGTGGCCGCCTAGAAGAAACTTATGGCTTCACAGGAGAAAATGCGCTATCTACTTTTTCAACAAAATTCGGGACACTATCCCTAGGAGACTCCGGCTCGGCGCTCACAGAGAGTGGATATGTTGCCATCGAAGCATCATGCTTCTTTGGGTTCTCGGGCCCACGCCCCGCGGTCCGTACCGGATCCACCGGTGCGGATTCTGATGGCATGGGATTCTGAGGACACAAGAGAGCTCCTCAAACAAGTCGTCTCTCAAAATCAGCAGGGACGAGATTCTGGCGAAGGACACCCTTACTTTGGGATTTCAACGCGCACCGTATTCCCGGCGCCGACAGGAACCATGACCGAGGAAGTCACGCGGCCCAGGAGCTCCTTCCCGGCTTGGGCCTTCATGGGCTCACCATTGACCAGCAAGGTGTCGAAGGCTCCGGCAAACGTCGCCTGCCAAATCAACGACGGTCCCCGCTGATTCGTGAACACGGTTTTCCGCACCCCTTCGTGCCGGACTGCGACCTCATTCGCCCGGATCGGCAGGTTACGGAGTTCGGCCCAGGCGATGTTCCCAAGTCCGGACAGGGTCTTGACGATGCGATCCACGTAGCCCCCTTCTTCAGAGGCCCCGGGGGGGAAGGGGACCACGGTAATCCCCATCGTGCCGGTCACCATCGCCCCGATGACGGTATACGAAACCTCGGGATACTCCTGGCGGTCGCGGTTCGGACGCGTCAGATCCATCATCTGCCCGTAGGCCACGTCCGGCACTCCATACCGATACAGGATTTCCGCATGATGCGACTGCCCTTCGACGCCGCTGGAAGGCTCCTTCTTGATGTTGTCCAGAAGACTATTAAGCGCGCTCTGCGCCTTGGGTCCGTCATCCGCGGCGTCGCGGTAGAGCAAGACGGGTCCGTGATCCCTCTCCGCCCCAACCTGCCGTTGAAAGCGTTGGTCCTTGTCGAGGATGGAATAGAAGTGCTGCGTTTTCTCATCCCACCAGGCAATGTTCACGAGGGCCTTCACATCCTGGGCCTTTTTCAGGTAGGTTCGCGCCGTTTCCTCATTCCCTCGGAGTTCCTGGATGTGAGCGTAGGCCAGGTACGCCACGTACTGCGTGGCGAGCAGATCGACACCCAGCACGAAATCCTCCCGGCTCTCGTCGTAGCTCGGATCGCTGCGGAAAAAATGGAACTTCTTCGCGGGGTCGAATTCTCCCCGGATGTTCATCCAGCGCTTTCGCTTCATGACGCGGTCGAGCCCCAGGTCCCAGCGCTCCACGTAGTCGGAGACGGTCCGGTCATAGAAATTCAGGAAGACCGGATCGTTGAGGTAGGTCGTGTCCCCGGTCCAAACGTACATCCTGTAACAGCAATCGAGGATGTCGAAGTTTGCCGGAAGGTTATACCAGAACTCGGCATCATTCTTGTAGTCCACGGGCGCCGGGCGGTTGTAGCGGTCGATTTCCCAGAAGCTGCACCAGTCCCTGGACTCGGAGATGTTCTCGGCGAAGCGCCGCAGCATATTGAGGTTGTGGCGCGCCAGGCCCAAGGCATGCCCGCCCATGCTCTGATGGGCCACGTCGCGCATGCAGAAAGCCTCACGCCCCGGGAGCGCGGCTTCGTACCAGGGGCCTACCGGATCACCGTCGAAGGCGTAGGCCAGGGCCTGTTGTTTCGCCCAGTTGAATCCCTCGACCAGACGGGCGTCGGAGGATTCGAGGACCAGCTTCGACTCGGACTTTCCCGCCGTGGACTGTGCCAGGCCGGTCGCGGCCAGCACGCCAGCTACAAACCAGGTCAACCCCATTCGCATCAACATGGGCCGTTTCTCCTTGAAAATGGCCGCCAAGCTCCGAAACCCCGCGAGCCGCTCGCCGATCGGGCAACAGCTCCCCCTTTGCGCGGGCTCCAGCTTGCCCGGGGAAGCCCCCGGTTCGTGGACAGAAGTCTCGTCGGTAGGTTCCTTGCTGGCAGCCGAGGCTGTTCGCTACGCTTGACGCCGCCCCGGACGTAGCGCCCGTCCCGCGGCGAGAGGCGGGCGAAGGAAAACCCAACCGGCGCTACGTTCTCGAAGGCGGACGTTCTCTCTCTAGAAGCTTAACTTCAACCCCAACTGGATTTCCCGGGGCGTCAGGGTCGTGCCGCTAATCACGCCAAAACTAGAGTAACCCAGCGTCGTAGCCGGATTGGCAAAGTGCGGCGTGTTGAACGCGTTGAAGAAGTCGACGCGGAAATCGATCTGCACTTTTTCACGGATCTTCTCTGACTTGAAAACTGAGATGTCGAAGTTGGCCACGCCTGGGCCGCGCACCAGTCCAGCGCTGGCGTTGCCCAAAGTGTAGATCGCCGGCTCGCTAAAGCAGCTCGTATCAAACCACTGGACTCCGAAGCCCACCGTACTGACTAGCTTGGGTGTCCCAATGTCACTGCAGGTGACGTTGGGGTGGTTGCCTAGCCCGTTATTGAGCAGGCTGCTGGCCACCCACATGGTCAGCGGATGTCCAGCGCGGACAATGGTAATGCCACTGAAGCGCCACCCGCCCGCCAGCCACTGCGCGGGACGGGAGGCGCTGGAAAGCCACTTCTTTCCCGTGCCGAAGGGGAGTTCGTAGATGTAACTGGCGATAAAGTTGTGGGGGATGTCGGGAATACCATTACTGGTGCCCACGTGGCGATTCAGCTTGTCGTTAAAGGGCACCCACATATCCAGGTCGTCGATCTCTTTCGACCACGTGTAAGAGACCAGCGTCTGGAACCCCCGCGAGAAGCTCTTGGTGAACTTGAGCTGCAGGCCGTGATAGATGGAGTTGCCGTCGGAGGCCCGGTCGGAGATGGAGGTAATGGTTGGAGCGAGGTAGTAGTAGGGCCGCCGCGGATCGAGATCCCCGGGGCCGGGGAGGGGTATGTTGATATCGCGACCCCGGTACAGATGCGTGCCTTTGGTGCCGACGTAGGAAACATCGAGCGCCGTCGTGGGGGTCAACTGCCGCTGGATGCCGAAGTTCCACATGTTGGCCTGATCCGGACGGAAATCCCGCGGCATATAGTAAACGGTTGTGAAGGGAGGGGGAACGATCGTGGGCGTTATCTCCGTCGGCACAAAGTTCGGCAGGCCATCCACGCTCACCTGGGTGAAAGGCGTATAAGGCTGTTGTCGATACCGACTGAATTGCTCGAAGAAGGGGTAGTTCCGCTCCAGGGTTCCCCCGATCGCCCCCCAGTGGTCTGGGAAGACGGTGACACCGAAGGCGGCGCGAATCGCCGTTTTCCCGTTATCCGGCGAGTAAGCGATCCCGACCCTGGGTGAGAAGCCTCCCAGGTAGTTGTCGACATTGGGCCCGCGATTGCCCGGCTGGGCCGTGTGGAGCAAGCCGTCATCCAGGCTGAAGTTCGACTGCCGGTTGAACTTGTCCACCGGGTTGGTCACCACGTCCCAGCGGAGCGCCAGGTTCAGCGTCAGGTTCTTCGTTACCCGGAAGTCATCCTGCGCGTAAATGCCCGCCAGGGTCGAACGGGTGGCCGGCCGCGTGTTGACCACGCCGCGGTAGAGATAGTACGGCAAGCCGAGCAGGAAGCTGGCAAAAGCGTTGCCCCCTGTCCCTTGGTCGCTGGTGAAGTTGCTATCGAAGGAGAATGCCCCCGAGCCGTTGTAATCCGGGTTGGTCAGGGTGGCTTGATGCCGCATGTAGCTCATGCCGAACTTGAACGTGTGCGGGCCCTTGGTCCAGTTGACATTCTCGGTGAGTTGGTAAGTGTTGGCGAGCCGCTCAGCGTTGGTCCAATCCGGAGATCCCGTCGCCCAGATCTCGCCGATCCAGAACTGCGCGAGCCCGGTGGACTCCGGGAAGGCAGGCAGGTTGCCGTACGGGATTCCCAAAGTGGTGTTCTCGTTCGTTCCGTGGTCATTCCCGAAATCGCTGGTGTCAAATCGGTTGAACCCCAGCCGGAGTTCGTTCAGCAGGGTCGGCGTAAACGAATGGGTGTAACCGATGGCGGCATTGTGATCCTTGGGTTGGGAATTGACGTCCCAGGTAAAAAGCCACTTCGTACCGGGCGAGGGCGCTACCAGATTGCGCCGCTGATAAGACTCGCGCACAAACAACCGGTCGCCATTGGCAAACTGGTAGTCCACCTTCGCGTCGAACGAGTTCACGGTGTCCTGTTTAGTGATGTTTGTGTTGTAGTTGTTGATGAGGCCCGTCGCGTTGGGGAGCGGCCAGAAATCCGCCCCCGCCACCATTTGCTTCGACACCGAGTCGAAACGATCCGTGGGGATCTGCCAGGCAGGACCATCAGGGGTCGTGACCTGCGGGAAAGGTTGTCCGGTCTGGGGATCATAGATTCCGTCGGGGAACTGACTGGTGAGGAAAATTCCCTGCCGCATCTGCTGAGTGGGGACCGTTATCTGCCAGCTTTGGCCATTCCGCAGCCGCAGTCCTTGATAGTCCACAAAGAAGAACGCCTTGTTCTTGATGATCGGGCCACCCAGGGTCCCACCGAACTGGTTGCCCCTGAAGGGCGCTTTCGATCGGGCTTCCCAGCTTCGCGCGTTGAGCGCATCGTTACGCAAGTATTCGAACACCGACCCGTGGAACTCATTGGTGCCGGACTTGATGTAGGCATTCACTTGCGCTCCACCGTAAGCCCCGATATCGGCCGCGGAGTTGTTCGTCGATACCCTCACCTCTTGGATAGCCTCGAGCGGCGGGGTGACATTCATAAAGGCGTTCATCAACTCCATGTTGCTGACCCCGTCGAGGGTGTAAGTCGTCCCCTGCCAGGGCATCCCGTTCACGCTCGCGGTGATGGGCGACCGCGCGCCAGCCCCGGAAGCCGACTCCGGCTCATCCCCCCACCCGGTGGCAATCGCGCCGGGAGAGATCGTCACCAGTTGTGAGAAAATGCGCCCGTTCAGTGGCAGCTCGTGAACCTGACGATCGGTCACCACCTCTCCCATGTCGGAAGTGGTGCTGCGTACCAGCGGGGCGACCCCCTTCACTTCGACGGTTTGGGTGAGCATTCCCACTTCCATCGTGATGTCTACCCGCGTGGTCTGGTCCACCGTGATCACGTTGTTGGGTGAGACAGCTTTTCGGAATCCAGGGGCTTCCACCTCGACCCTGTAACTGCCCGGTGGCAAGTTTGGAGCGACGTAGTTACCATTGGATTCCGTCGTGTACTTCCATGTCAGGCCCGTATTCTGATTGGTGATCGTGACCTGAGCGTTGGGAATAGCCGCTTGGCTTGGGTCTTGTACGGTGCCGAGCAATCGCCCGGTCACACCCTGGCCGAAGGCAACGGGAGATAAGCCGAAGATGGCCAGAAGCCCCATAAGGAACATCGCCGGCATAACTGAGCGCGGCGAGGGTTTGAGATATCTTGTCACCATTTCGTGCCTCCTCGTTTTACCCTGAGCACTCGACGCTTGTGAAAATCCGGCCTGGCCGTGGGCTGTGACTTCTCTCGCAAACCCCCTACCGGGACTCGCGGAGGGGTTGCGATACTCCTTGGCACGGCAGGATAAACTCGGAACAAGCGCTTGCCGCGAGCGCTTGCGGAAAACCCTTTGTTTTTTAACACTCGCTGCAGTAGCTTGTCAAGAGGAATTTACATTGGTGATGGGGAGGGGGCCAAAGGATCGGGTGGCTGCCCGTAGAACCATCAGATTATTCACCATTTCTCTTCGAGACTTGCCAGGCGAGTCGCCGAGACCCGTGGCAGAACTGGAGCGAGGGGCAGGAATCCTGATTCAAGATGCACGAGGAAGAAGCCATGCCGGGTCGAATGGAGGACGTGGCCAAACAGGCGGGCGTCTCGGTGACTACCGTCTCCCACGTTGTTAACAGGACGCGCCACGTCGCGCCTGCAACTCGCCGGCGCGTGCTGGAAGCCATCCGCCAGCTAAACTACTACAAAGACGCGCACGCCCGCCGCTTGGCTCGTGGCCACAGCGACTTCTTGGGTCTCATCGTTTCCGACATCGGCAACCCGTTCTTCCCTGAGATCATAAAGAGCTTTGAAACCGCAGCCTTGGCGAAGGGGCTTGATCTGCTGCTCTGCAATACGAACTACGACCCGGAGCGAACTGAGGCCGCCATGCGAAAGATGATCGAGAACAAGGTCCGGGGTGTCGCCGTCATGACTTCTGAATGGGGAACCGCGTTGGCGCGAGACTTGGCGGCCCATCATGTGGCGGTGGTCTTCCTCGACCTTGGGACGCCGGGCAAGTACACGTCCAACATCCGCGTGGACTATTCGAAAGGGATCCATCAAGCAATTGACCATCTGCACGGACTCGGCCACCAAGAGATCGCCTTCATTGCCGGTCCGCAGACGCTACGGTCTGCCGTCACGCGGCGCAAGGCCTTTATCGATGCACTCAACATGTGGGGTCTGCCATCTGATCGGACCTTGGAAGGCAACCATAAGGTCGACGGAGGCACGCGCGCCGTTCAAGCGCTTCTGGCTGATCGCCCCTTGCCCACGGCGATCCTCTGCAGCAATGACCTCACCGCCATTGGGGCGCTCAAAGCTCTGGCCGAAGCTGGCGTGCGTGTCCCGGAACACGTTTCGGTTGTGGGATTTGATGATATCAGTTTTGCCCGCCTGGCCCATCCGCCCCTGACCACGGTCAACCTCCCTCGCGAGCGCCTGGGCAAGCTAGCCTTCGAGGCCTTGTTGAAGATGTTTCGGTCCAAACGGCGGGAAGGCGCCGAATACGTGGTCGAAACCCGGCTGGTAATCCGCCAGTCGACAGGTCAAGCACCCGGCAACGCTCCGAAACCCTCCGACGATTTCCCCGTTGGGGAGGCAGTCCTAACACCAGCCGGTCGCCTGAAAAACCCTGAAGCCATCGAGGGTGCTGGTCGATCTGTCAAGCTATAGGAAATCTTGACGCCGTCTCTCGCCTCGTTCTAGATTCTGTTCGAGGGATTCTGCGGCGACGCATCGGAACTAAGCGGAGCAGAGGATGCTAAGGGATTGCTCCGGCGACCCGCGACGACAGAAGATTTTTGACGATCCTGGCGGCGCCTGCTGACCTGGGCGGCAAAAATTCGATTCAGGAAGGGCCTGTTTTGGGTCATGACCAAAAATCGCGCCGCGACCGGATGCTCTCGCGCCGCGACTTTGTGAAATGGTGCAGCGGCGCCCCCGCCCTCTGGCTCCCCGCCAGCCTCTGCGTGGCTCCGCTCGTCCTCGCCAGGCAACCAGCCGAGGCGGGACCGACCGCACCATCCCTGCCGCCGGACTATCGGCTGACCCCTCACTACCGCGAGGGGCCGCCGCTCGACGATGTGATGCGGAAAGCGCAGCCGGGGCCAGACGTCTTCCCCACGGAGCAATACGCAGAAGAGATTGAAGCCATTCTTGCCCGCTGGGGGGTGGCTCTACGCCAGTCTTCCCCTGATTTTCAACCCCTCGAAGGTTCACTTTCGCCAGGCCTGATCGCCTCTCCCCTTATACCCTCCGAAGTGAAGACGATCCATTCAGGCCCACCGCTCGACGTTTATCGAATTCTTTTTCCAAGTGCGCAAAGGATTCCTCGCGACTCATTCGTCTTGCAGCTCCGCTCGCTGGCGAGTCCATCAGGCCGACTTCTGACCAGTGAATTCAAGATCCCCTCCCTCACGGTCATTTCCTCGTCGCCGCTCGTGGTCCAGACACGAGTCCGCTACAACTTGGTCTTCACGGGATCGGATTTCCACCGCGAAGAGCGGCTCGGGGAGTGGGAGATCACCTGGGAACAGAGTCCCAGTGGCGAGTGGCGGATCCGGGGCTGGCAAGCGCTCGAAGAACAGCGCTGCCGCGCTTCAGCTGCGGCGTTTGTAGAGATCACCGCGCAAGCGTTCGGCAACAACGCGTCCTATAGGAAGCAGCTCCTGCCCGGCACGGACTACTGGCGGACGGTCCTCGACGCCGCCTCAGGCATCGACATTTACGGAAATGTCGGCATCGCCAGCGGGGACATCGACAACGACGGCTTCGACGACCTCTACGTGTGCCAGCCGTCCGGGCTTCCCAACCGCCTCTACCGCAATCGCGGCGATGGGACGTTCGAGGACATCACGGAAGCGGCGGGGGTCGGCGTCCTGGACAGCACCGCTTGCGCACTGTTTGCCGACGTGGACAACGACGGACATCAGGACCTCCTCGTCGTGCGGGCCAAGGGGCCACTGCTCTTTCTCAACCAGGGCAACGGGACTTTTCGGCTGAAGCCTGATGCCTTTCAATTCGCCGAAGAGCCCCAAGGCACGTTTACGGGGGCGGCTTTTGGAGACTACGACCGCGATGGCTGGCTCGATGTATACTTCTGCCTTTACAGTTACTATCAAGGGCTTAACCGATATCGATATCCTACACCTTACTACGACGCCCAGAACGGGCCGCCCAATTTCCTATTCCACAACAACCGAGATGGGACCTTCATTGACGTAACGGCCCGCGCCGGCCTCAACCAGAACAACAACCGCTACAGCTTTGACTGCCACTGGGCCGACTACGATAACGACGGCTGGCCGGACCTTTACGTCGTGAACGACTTCGGGCGGAAGAACCTCTACCACAACAACCGCGACGGGACTTTTGCGGATGTGGCTGAGGAAACCGGGGTCGTGGATATTGGGCCCGGGATGAGCGCGTGCTGGTTCGACTACGATAATGACGGGTGGCTGGATCTCTATGTTTCCAACATGTGGGAGGCGCCCGGCCTGCGGGTCACCATGCAGGAGGCCTTTTCCAAGCAAATGCCCCCGGAGATCCAGGCGCTTTATCGCCGGCACGCCAAGGGCAACTCGTTGTTCCGGAACCTCAAGGATGGACACTTCGAGGATCGCAGCGCCTTGGCGGGGGTCGAAGAGAGCGGCTGGTCTTGGTCGAACTACCCCTGGGATTTCGACCACGATGGTTATCAGGACCTTTACATTGCCAACGGCCTGATCTCCGGGCCCAGCAAGCTGGACTTGGAGGGCTTTCTCTGGCGTGAGGTTGTGGCGCTGTCGTTTCCGGCGGGACCCTCGCGCCGCTACCAGAGAGCCTGGGACGCGATCAACGAGTTGGTCCGTTCGGATGGCACCTGGGCGGGTTACCAAAGGAACGTCTTTTACCTGAACAATCGCGATGGGACATTTGCCTCCTGCGCGGGAGCTCTGGGACTGGATTTTCCCGATGACAGCCGTGCGTTTGCCCTTGCCGACTACGACCACGATGGGCGGCTGGAAGTGTTCCTGAAGAATCGCACCGGGCCGCAACTGCGGCTCCTGCGCTGTGAATTGAAGGATTTGGGGAACTCCATCGCGTTTCGCCTCCGTGGCACGAAGAGCAACCGGGACGCAATTGGGACCGTCATTTCCATCGAGACGGAACTGGGACGCCAGACGCGGCACCTTCAGGCGGGCACGGGGTTCTGCTCACAACATTCGAAAGAGATCTTCTTCGGGCTGGGGAAAACCAGCGGCTCGATTGACGCTCGCATCCGCTGGCCCAGCGGGCTGGTCCAGGAATTCCACAGTCTCCCCGTGAATCACCGGGTCGAAATTACGGAGGGTTCCGAGCAGTGGCGCGCCGAACCGTTCCGCGCCCGTCGTACGCAACCGAATCTCCGTCCTGAAGCCCAGCGGAACTCACCATTACCGACTGTGTGCGAGACTTGGCTGCTCGACCCAGTGACGGCTCCCGATTTCGAACTGCCGGATCTTACGGGCCGCAAGTATACACTCGCCGAGTTTCGGGGCCGTCGGGTCTTGTTGAACTTCTGGGCTCTGGGAAGCCCGACGAGCCTGAAGGATCTGAAGGTCTTCGAGCGGCTGCACGCCAAGTGGGCGGCGGAAGGACTTCACCTCATAGCAGTGGACGTTGACGAGCCGGCCGATGCGGGCAAGGTCCGGGCCCTCGCCGCCGAAAAACATCTGTCGTTCATTACCTTGCTGGCTTCCGCAGATATGGCCGGGATCTACAATGTACTTTACCGCTATATGTTCGACCGGCGGCGCGACTTGGGTATTCCCACTTCCTTCTTAATCGATGGAGAAGGACAAATCGTTAAGGTGTACCAGGGAACTCTCATTCCTGAGCATGTCTGGGATGACTTGCACCACATCCCGAAGACTCCGGAAGAGCGCGTGCGTCTGGGACTTCCATTTCCGGGGATTCACTTCGGTGGAGGATTTCGCCGCGATAACTTTGCCTATGGTGTCGCGTTCTACCAGCGAGGCTACCTGGACCAGGCTGTGGGGCCATTCCGGCTCGCCGCCCGCGACAACCCTGGAGACGCTGAGGCCCACTACAACCTTGGCACGCTGTACCTGAAGAAGGGAATGGCCGTCGAAGCTGGCGAGTCCCTGCAGCGAGCGCTTCAAATCCGACCCAACTACCCTGATGCCGCGAATAACCTGGGAATGCTGGCCGCTCAGCAGGGTCGCCCGGAAGAAGCCCGTCGTTATTTCGAGGAAGCGATTCGGCAAAGACCCGACTACACAACCGCACTCATGAACCTTGGGACCCTCAATCGGTTGCAGGGCCGCTTCACCGAGGCACAGCAGTTGTTCGAGCAGGCCCTTAGCTCCGACCCGGAAGACCCGAGGGCGAGCTACGAACTGGGATTGCTCTTTGCCCAAAAGGGCGATGCCGAGCGAGCCCGCCAATACTTCCAGGCGGCGTTGAACCTGCGCCCGGATTTTCCCGAAGCGCTCAACAACCTGGCGGTGCTCTACTGGCGGACCCAGCGTCTGGAAGAAGCCGTCAAAACCTTTGAAGAGTGCATTCGGGTGTCACCCGACTTTGACCAACCCTATCTGAACCTCGCCCGGCTCTATGTGGCCACCGGGAAACGCCAGGGCGCCCGGCAAATCCTCCAGCAGCTCCTGACTCGAGTCCCGAACAATTCCGTGGCGCGCAAGGCGCTCGAGGAATTAACTCGGTAGCTCTCTTCGGTCATCTCATCGAATCACGATAATCAGCTCACCTAACGAGTGCCGCACCAAGCCCCAAACGCAATGCTTGATCCCCCGCAATGATAGAATTAACGGGCCATGACGCGAACCCAGCTTTCGGGCCTGAGGTCAGCGGTTTCTCTGACATTGCTGGCAGTCCTGGCGCCCGGGGGACTCGGAGCACAGAGAAAAGAGCCTTCGCACGTCGAGCGATTCGCGACTCCAGAGACCAAGTTCACGATTGTCGAGGAGGAGGCCACCGCGCGCCTGCGGCAGAATCCGCGCGACAGTAAAGCATTGTTGGAGCGCGGAACGGCGCGGCTTCACCTGCGTCTGTTCGCTGCCGCGTTGGAGGATCTGAGGCATGCCGTGGCTCTTGATCCCACTTCCGCCGACGCGGAGGCCAAACTTGCGTACGCTCTCTGGATGTCAGGTTCGCTGGACCAGGCAATCACCGCCGCCCGCGAGGCTTTGAAGCGGGACCCTGACCTTGCTTCAGCGCACTATTACCTGGGACGCCTGTTACTGCTCACCCGTGATGACACGCAGGAAGCCATCCAGCACTTGAAACGCGCCGTTGAACTGGACCCGGACCAGCCGGAGGTTCGACTTGATCTGCTAAACGCCTACCGCGCCGTTGGCGATCAGGTTGGCGCGTGGGCCGAATTACGCGCGCTGCAAACCGCGCTCCCTCCCACGGATGCGCGCCCACTTTACGCAGAAGCCCTGCTCGCTTCTGATACTGGCGATCTTTCAACCGCCATTGACCTGTTTCGCCGCGCGGTCGGCAGTGACCCGAATCTGGCTGACGCACGGCGGGACCTCTGTATTGCGCTGGCGAAGGCGGGACGCTGGCCAGAGGCCGTGGAGGCCTTGGGGCTGCTGGCGAAGCAGCAGTCTCAGTCCTTCGAGATCGCCTACCTTCACGCCCTGGCTCTTCACAACGTGCACCGCGGTTCCGAAGCAGAACAGGAAGTTCGTCGCGCCCTATCAATCAATCCCAACTCGGCCGATGCTTACACACTCCTCGGTATTGTGCTGGCGACGCGGGACGAGTATCCGGACGCAATTTCCGCACTGGATCGCGCCGTCAAACTGAATCCCAAAAGCTTCGATGCGCAATTCTATTTGGCTCGTGCACGCTACATCCTGCGCGAGCTTCCTTCAGCGCTTAACGCCGCCCGCGCCGCTGTCGAACTGCGGCCGACGGACGTGGAGGCGCGGTTTCTTCTCGCTTCGGTGCTTGACGAGCTGGGAGGAAATGAAGACGCTGCACTGGCTCAGTACCGCGAACTGATCGCGCGCAATCCCCAAGACCCCCGCGCCTACGTAGGCCTGGGCAGTGTACTGACCAATCGTCACCAGTTTGAGGAAGCCAGGGCCGCGCTGCGGCACGCGCGCGAACTCGACCCAAAGAGTTTTGACGCTGCTTTCTACATGGCCCGACTCCTCCTACAACAAGGCCAAAGAAAGCAGGCCATCGCTCTTTTCCAGGAAGCGATTCAACTCGATCCCGGAAGTACTAAAGCTCACTACCAGCTAGCCATGGCCCTGAAGGCTGATGGTCAGTTGAAGAAAGCCGAAGAAGAGTTTGCCCTATTCCGCCGCCTGCATCGGCAGCGTCGAATCTCCGAAGGCAAGGCCGATCCTGCTCATTGAGACTTCGGCGAGTGTTCCTTGATAGTACGGACGAACTTGAGCGCCTCCCCGCGTTGCTTTTCACCTTCCGCCATTTGCTGCTGGTGGAGGCGCTCGTAAAGCTCGAATTCCTGTTGCGCCTGCTCCTTCTGCCCCGTGCGGACATAAGCTTGCCCGAGGCGATAGTGCGCGTCGGCCAGATCAGGATTGAGCTTGACGGCCTGCTGATATCTCTCAATCGCCTCTGAGTATTTGTGCTGGCTGGCGTATAGAATCCCGAGCTGAAGATCCGGATCAGGGAAAGCCGGGTCGAGAGAAGCCGCTTTCTTCAGCAGCGCCTCGAATTGGTCCGACTCGGCTTGATGATCCTCGTCACCCTTTCCCTTCCAGAGGCTGAGCGCATAATAGTAGATCGCCTGCGCATTTTGAGGCTCGAGCTCCGCGAAGCGCTTGAGGCGGTTCGCAACGTTGTCAGCCTGCTTCGTAGAAATGGTGTAGGCCTTCCCCAGGAAGAGATAAGGGCCCGGGTCCGAGGGGTTCAAGTCGGCAGCCCGCAAGAGGGCCTCAACCGCATCGTCATACCGGCCCCGCGAATAAAGGGCGACGCCCAGGCCGATCCAGAGCTTCGCTGAGCCAGGGTAGCGACTTACCCCCGCCTGGAAAGCGTCGATGGCAGGCTCCACAGTCCGGTGCAACAAGAGCTGGCATCCCCAATCGAAGATATTTTGCTCACTCGGCTCCATCTGAGCAGCGTGCTGATATTCGTTCGCCGCCTCCAGGAAATTTCCAGAGTTCCCCTCAACTTCGGCCAGCAACTTGTGGACTTCCGCCGTGTCTTTCTGCGCCATCATCGCGCGCAGTTGCTGGCGAGCTGCCGAAAAGTTACGCGTCTCCAGGTAAGCCAGCGCCAGGTCATACGCATTCGCGTAATGAGACGGATTCAAACGATAGGCTTCTTCGAAATACGGAATGGCGCTGTTTGTTTTGCCTAGCTGAATGTAAAGCTGGCCCAGGTTGTGGTTGGCATCGAAGCTATGGGGCGCCGCCTCGACCGCCTTTTTGAGTTCCGGTTCGCGAGCCGCAAGAGAGGTACTCTGTTCGGGATGTGCTTTGTTCGCCCTTTCCCCGGCATGAAAACTCGGGACGCTTCTTAGCTCGGCGGCGCCCTGGAGCAGGTGGCGGTATACAGCGGCGCTGGCTGCTGCTGAGTAGCCCCCTGCGTCGATCGACCCTGTGAGATCAGCAGGTTTTAGCGAAGACCCCTCGTAATAGTCCGCCGGATTCGAATTCTGGCCCGACTTGCCGGGCTGGGACGATGATTTCGCATCTTGAGTCCCCAATGGGATCAGCCGGAGGTCCACGATGACCTCCTCACGAGAGGTCAAGTCAATAACCTGAGGCGTGCTTGGCTGAAAATCCGTTGCCTCTGCTGTCAGGATGTATTTTCCAGCTTTTAGACGCTCACACACGTAATGTCCCCTTGGAGAAGATACTGCAGTATAGATGGAGAGAGAATTAACATAATTTGTGAGAGTAATTCGTACGCCAGAAAGCGCTTCCCCAGAAGAGCCCCGGACCGTGCCCGAAATCGTTCGCGGTCGAGTCGGCCTTGCGTCCGCACCCAATAAGGCAATCGCGAGCACCGACATGAGTAAGCACATACAGCTCAGCTCGACTGCCTGGCTCCTTCGCTCCTTGGCCGAAATCACCACTGCCCTCAAGTTGCTCCCCTTGAATACCGCGTATTGTACCACTCCCGTATCCCCTGGGCTAACGACCGGATTATGAGCCTGAGTTCTTGAGGAAAAGGGGTAACACTCCAAAGCCGGGGTTCCTTGGAGGAACCGAAAGGAGTGTTACCTATGGAAGGTATCGACAAAGTTCAAGGCAAGAGGAAGAAGACCCGCCCCCCGAGGGGGGCGGCGCGGCGGTCGATTCACTCGCACCCTCACTCCCATCCGTGGGAGGTCAGGCGCAAAGCGGTTCAGTTGTACCTGGAGGAAGGCTTCTCGCCGGAACTGATCGCCCGCCAAATGGGCGTCGGCAGAAGCACCTTGTCCAAGTGGGTGAGGCTGTACCGCGACCACGGCGAAGCCGGCTTGAAGTCCAAGAAGGCAGGGCCGAGCCGTCAGTGGCCGAAAGTTGCGGCGGCGGTGAAGACGAAAGTCGTCGAACTCAAGCGTCGTCATCCCGACTTGGGCATCCAGAAGATCAGCCAGTTCCTGCGGCGCGTGTGGTTTCTGTCGGTGAGCCGGGAGACGGTTCGCCGGACGTTACACGAGCAGCAGCTGCTCAAGAAACCTAAGCCCCAGCCCCAGCGCCATCCACCCCAGCCGCGCTTCTTCGAGCGGTCTACTCCCAACCAGATGTGGCAGACCGATATCTTTACCTTCCGTCTGGGAGGCAAGAACGCCTACCTCATCGGCTTTATCGATGATTACTCCCGCTACGTCGTGGGGCTGGACGTGTTTCGCAGCCAGACGGCCGAGCACGTGTTGGAGGTGTACCGCACAGCGGTCGCGGAGTACGGCGTGCCCAAAGAAGTGCTCTCGGATCAGGGCCGCCAGTACTGCAGTTGGCGCGGCACGACCCGCTTCCAGGCAGAGTTGCGCAAGGATCGGGTCCACCACCTCAAGAGCCGGCCGCATCATCCCATGACCCTGGGGAAGATCGAACGGTTCTGGAAGACGATCTGGGAGGAGTTCCTGGTGCGAGCGCAGTTTGACAGCTTCGAGTCCGCCCGCGAGCGGGTGCGGCTGTGGGTGAAGCACTACAACCACCAGCGGCCGCACCAGGCCCTGGAGGGGTTGTGTCCGGCCGATCGGTTTTTTGCCATCGCCCAGGAACTGCGCCAGGTCATCGAGCGCGGCATCCAGGAGAACGTGTTGGAACTGGCGTTGCGGGGGCAACCGTGCAGTCCGTTCTACATGGTGGGGCGGATGGGCGAGCAGTCCGTGGTCATTCGTGCCGAGAAGGGTAAGGTGAAGATGCTCGTCGAGGGCGAGGAACAGCAAGCGAATCGAGAGGTGACCTACAACCTGGAAGGAGGAACACATGACCACCGAAGTCAAAGCGAAGAAGGAACCGCTCCCTTACAATGCGCAGCAACGAGCCCAAGCGGTCCTGTCGATCTGGACCGAGCGCCGTCGCCCCGCGGAAGTCTGTCAGGAACTAGCGATCCGTCCGGCCGTGCTCTCCCATTGGGAGAAGCGGGCTCTGGCGGCGATGCTCCAGGCGCTGGAGTCGCACCCACACCTCGAACCGGGACCGGCCCTGAGTCCGAAACTGGAGCGGTTGCTGGCGCGCCAAGCCCTGCAGCAGAAGGGACGGATGGCCAAGCTGGAGAAGCGGCTGGCCAAGCTCCAAGAACCGAAATCACCACCGCCGACCAAGTAGACAGTCCCAGCGTGGCGGGAGGATTCACCGATGAACGATCCGAAATCCACCGCTCAGCGGCAAGCCTTAGCCCGTCGACGGGCGCAGCTGATTATGCAGGTGCAGAGCGGGTTGTTGAGTGCCCAGGAAGCAGCCCGGCAACTGCGGATCTCCCGCAAGACCTATTACAAGTGGGAGCGACGGGCGCTGGCGGCGATGGTCGAGGCGCTGGGCAATCGGGGACACGGGCGCCCGCCGCTGCCGATCGACCCGGAGAAGGAAGCACTCCAACGCCAGAGCCAGGAGCTTCAGGCCAAGCTCCAAGTCATGGAGCAGACGGTGCGGATCCGCCAGTGGTTGGAGCAGCCGGATAAAAAAAAAGAATGAGGTGGCCGAAATGATTGTCACCACCCTGACCCGACTGAAGCCCCAGGTGCGCTGGCCGTACCAACGTCTCTGCGCGTCCCTCGCGCTGCCGTATTCGAGCTTCCGGCGTTGGAAACACCGCCTCGAGCGTGGCCAGCCGGCCATCTTCAAGCCGGGCTCCAAAAAGGTGGCGCCGCTGAACCTGGAGGAGTTGCACGTTCACCTGTGCCGCCTGAAGCATGGCCGCCAGCGCAGCCGTGGAGTCGGCAGGCTGTATCGGCAGTACCAAGGCCAGATCTCCCGTCGTGATCTGCAGGCGCTGACGGAGACGGTGCGCCGTGAGTTCACTCAGCAACGCCAGG
>Ga0315280_10003423_pt1 | contig 24444 bp, 23 predicted proteins | sample YL17G06_40_MG_FD_203697 | JGI IMG/M metagenome (GOLD analysis project Ga0315280, IMG submission 203697) | Sediment microbial communities from Yellowstone Lake, YNP, Wyoming, USA - YL17G06_40 | ecosystem: Environmental > Aquatic > Freshwater > Lake > Sediment | place: USA: Wyoming | collected... | reverse complement strand
CTAATTCCTTCGGCAACCACCGCAGCATCTGTCCCCGAAGGAGTGCACAACCAAATCCATCTTCTGCCTGTGCGGTCGGCAAGGGCCTTCAGAAGGCCGGGCATCCTCTCGTTGGGGCTGCTTATGATAGCGTTTATGCCGAATTCATCGCATTTCTGCATGACCTGAAGAATGCGCTCGTCGGTGAAGTATTCTCGCAGCCACTCATCCCTGGCCGCGCTGAAATGCGAAAAGCCGAAGAAAGGGTTCGTTCCGCATATCATCCGCGAGACCGTTAGCTCGCATATCTGCGTTGTGGGAAACCTCATTCCGTCCTCCATCGCCAAAGAACCGGCCCCGAGCCGAAATATATATCCCCACCAACAAGGAGCATAGCAGTGCGGGTCGGCCAGACAGAAGGGCCGGAGCCGCTGCTGGCGTTCTCGATATCGGTGCCCAAGTGAGGCCCCGGCGCTGGCGAAGGCGCCTCAGCCCCTCGTAATGAGTGGCATCCCTCGTCGAGTGACCAGCAAGGCCGCCTCCATCGTCAGTTCGCCGGCCAGCCTCGTCACGGCAAGAGCGGGGCACCGTGGCTGCCCTGAGCAGTGGAGGGCCGGCGCAACCAGGTCAGCACCGCCTCGCGCACTGAGTAGTGGGGAGGACGCTCGACCGTGATCTCGTCGGCTGTCAGCGGCGGCCCCACTGGTGGGCTTGAGCCCAAGGCGTAGATGACAACTCCTGCCTCCTCGAATGAACGCCGGTAGCCGTCTTGACGATCGAGAGCAAGCACCGCATCACGGAGCGCCGGTGCAGACAGATACCCGAAGCGGACGTTGTGGATGACGCGTAGGTTGAGGACGTACACCACGGGTGGTCCCGCGGGACGGGAGTCGCGTACTGGGAACAGCCGGAGAGAGCGGCGCCACGCCAGGAACACCCCCGTCTGGTTGTCGGTACACACGCTTACGTTGGCGGGTACCTGCGCCACTGCGCGCCTCACACTGGCGACGTTCGCGACGGGCATGAAGACCGCCGGCACGATAGCGCGAACCAGCAGGAGCCCACTGGCACACAAGCCAAGTGCGAATGCCACGCGGGCCCGACCGGACGGCATCGGCGAGCCGCTCATCGCGGACGCAAAGAGGAACGGCACCAGCGGGATGGAGTAGTGGTAGCCCCCCGAGAAGACAAACCGTATGTTCATCAGCCACAGGTAGAGCGCCGTCGGAGCCGCGCCGAGCAGCCACGACGGCCGTCTGAGCGGCAGAAACCCAAGCGGGAGCAAGAGAAGGACAAGGTCGCAGACCTTCGCGGCGGCACCAGGTGGCGCGATTGCGGCGCTCGGGTGAGCCAGGACGGTAGCAACTGCCTCGGCTAGCCCGGTCCCCAGATGGGAGTATCGCGTAGTCAGGGCGTAGGACCTTCCGCCGCCCAGCATGGGCATGACGAACCGCACCACCAGTATGAAGGCAGCCAGCGAAGCGCAGGCGAGGGCGGCCGGCGGGGCCAGGCGACGAGTGCGCAGCGCGACCAGAGCGGCCACTCCGATCGCGACGAGCGGCATCTCCTCCTTCGCGAGCCACCCCACACATGCCAGAGCGGCAACGACACCCCATCGCTTTCGGACCACGAAGACAGAGAGCCAAGTCAGGATGGGGAGGGCGGCGTCGATCTCGTTGAAGCCCCAGAGCACGTTGCCGACTACCACAGGATGGGCGCAGAAACACAGAACCCAGAGAGTGCGCCAGGCACCGCGCGAGCCAAGGTCGTGGGCCAAGCGGGACACGCCCGCCGCGGTGATCCCCCAGAGCACCGCCTGGAACACAAGGATAGCCCACGCCGATCGCCAGGCCGCGAACAGGGGAAGCGCAAGCAACCAGAGGGGGCCGAAATGCTCAGCAAGGGCGGAGTGTCCCTTCACGGATGAGAATGCCAGGTCTCCGTGCAGCGTGTTCCACGCAGCGTTCGTGAAGTGCCCGAGGTCGGCAACGGCAAATCGCCCGTTCAGATACGCCGCGGTCGCCAGGGCAAGAAAACCGGCAAACGCACCGAAGCCGCTCGCCACCTCATGGCTCACGCGTCGGCGCAGCGCACCATACCGGGCTATGTCGCAAGCCATGATGCCTCGCCCTCATTCTGGCGTCGGGGACGGGCTCGCCAGGAAGTCATGTGTCCGCTGTTGCCGGACCACTTTTCGTGCCTGCAGGGCATCGCGTCATCGCGGAAACGAATTCAGGTGATCCCTGTACTCCCGCGGGGCGGCGCGCACGAGTTCCTCGGAGTCCTCGGTGAACTCGAGGTCGATCATGTCGAGGGCCTCCTTCGTCGGGTCGAAGCGAAGAAGGTGCGCATTCCAGTGGGTGCCCAGATAAACTTTACCGCCGCGCCCCAGGGTTATCCCCCACGCTCCCTGCTCGCTCTCTACAGGGAAAACATAACGGTTCGACTTGCCCGTGTTCGCATCAACTGCCAGCAGGAATCCCACGCGCGAGGTGTGGTGGAACGACATGTAAAGCGCCGCTCCGCCGGATGGCCCTGGGCCAGCCACATATCCCAACAGTGAGGCTCTTGTTATCGGGGTTCCAATCCCCTCAAACTTGCCTGACGCAGCCTGCGACATCGCGACACCTCCCGATTGCACGAGCAGAAACACAACCAGACCCACGGTCCTCATTCTTCTCCTCGCTCTTCCTGTGGCCATGCCTGCGTCCTCTGCGGCTTCGGCAAACAGGGCCGCTCGCCCTTCTTTCGCCCGCTTGCGGAGGTTCGCGGATTAGCAGGCGTGTGATGAATGCCGCTGCGCCCCGCGATCGACCAGCCCGGTAGGGGCCGTCTGCGACTGCGATTGCGCAAAGGAGCAGCGGGCACCAAGCTCAAGAAGGTGTGGCAGCTCAGGCTGGATAAAGTGCACCTGGAATTGGTTCAGATTGAAACGCAGCGGCGCAGGGAAAGTGGCCAAACTCCAGCGCGGTGAAGGGCGCCGCGCGCGACCCGTGGAAGACCTTTCGAGGGAAAAAGCTTAACAGGAAGGCGTCTGCACACACATTCAACATTCAGGCCGGACGGAGGAGCAGATGGAGAAACTGAGAGTAGGCATAATCGGAGCAGGAGGCATGGGCAGAGGGCACGGGGCCCGCATCCACTCGCGCCCGGAGGCCCAGGTGACGGCATTGTGCGACACGAGCGAGCAGGCGCTCAAGCTTGCCAAGGAGCGCATCTTCCCCGGGGGCGGAGACGCGCCAACTTACTCGGATTGGAGCAAGATGCTCGCGCAGGAGAGCCTGGACGCCGCGGTGGTCTCCACCCCCCACACGCAGCACTATGAGCAGGTGAAGGGATGCCTCGAGAAAGGGCTGCATGTGCTGGTCGAGAAGCCGATGACCACCAAGGCTGCTCACGCCCGTGAGCTGGCGGAACTGGCCGAGAGCACGGGGAAGAAGCTGGCCATCGCATACCAGCGCCATTCCTCTCCCATCTACCGCCTGGCCAGGCAGAGAGTGCAGGATGGAACCATTGGAGAGGTCAAGTTCATCACGGCCCTGATCGCTCAGGACTGCCGCGACAATTTTGCCAGGCCGGAGTCGTGGAGGTCCATCCCCGAGCTGAGCGGAGGCGGCCACTTCATGGATACGGGCAGCCACGTGGTTGACATCATTCTCTGGATCAGCGGCCTGGGTCCGGCGCAGGTTCACGCCTTCGTGGACAACACGGGTCTGAAGGTGGACATTCTCACCGCTGTCGCCATCAAGTTTGACAACGGCGCCCTGGGCACTTTCGCCGCCACCGGTCTTTCCCCTGAGTGGCGAGAGGAGATATCCTTCTACGGCGCCGAGGGAGCCTTGAACCTGAGGGGCGACGGTTTCTCCTACCAGGTGCGGGGCCAGGATGTGATCATGCCCCGCCGGTTTCCTTTCGCTGGCACAACCCCGGCCGACAACTTCATTGACGCCATCTGCGGGAAGGAGGAAGTTCTGGCGCCGCCGATCTGCGGCATCAGAGTGGCCGAGCTGACAGAGTCCACATACGAGTCGGCGAGAACTGGAGCGCCTGTGAAGGTCGGCTGAGAGCCCTGCGCTCTCGCGGCGGTGCTGTTCGCCCAGGCAAGATGGCCGCGGGCGACGCTGACGGCGGGAGCGCCAAGGCGAAACATGTGAGACGGCGATATGCTCTTAGAGGCTGTAACAAAACGCATTGCCGGTTGGGGAACTGTAGGCCGAGAGCCGAAAGCTGTCCGGCGGGGCGCAGAGGCCCCGCCCTACAGCCCTTGCAGCGCGTTCCGAGCGCCTCGGGCAGCGTCGGGGTCTTGATATATGCTCTTAGGAACCCAGCGCATAAGCGCGAAAGGGCATCTCGAGATTGGCGGGTGCGATGCGGTGGAACTCGCCCGGCGCTTCGGCACTCCGCTTTATGTAATGGACGAAGCTGCCATACGGCAGCGGTGCCGCGAGTTTCGCCGCGCTTTCGAGACTCGTCATCCTGATTCCGCAGTCGCCTTCGCGGCCAAGGCTTTCCTCACTCTGGCCATGTGCCGGATCGCCGACCAGGAAGGCTTGTGGATGGATGCAGCCAGCAGCGGAGAGATGCGCGCCGCCGTAACCGCTGGCTTCCCCGCCGAAAAGCTCTATCTCCACGGCAACTACAAGAAAGAAGAAGAGCTCTCGAGCGCCCTCGAGATAGGCGTGGGATTCATCGTCGTTGACAGCGAGTGGGAGCTCGAGGTATTGAAGAGAGCTGCCTCTCGCCTCAAGAAGAAGGCGAGAATCCTCATAAGAGTCACGCCTGGCGTCGAGTCCCACACGCATACCTACATTGAGACTGGCCAGATTGACAACAAGTTCGGCCTGCCCGTGGCCACGGGCCAGGCGTTGAGAGCTGTGCGCGCCGCCCTCGCGATGCCCGAAATCGAGCTTGTGGGCCTGCACTGCCATATCGGTTCGCAGGTGTTCGTCCTCAAGCCATTCGAGACGGCGACGCAAATCATGGTCTCTCTCGCCGCCCGCATTCGCGATGAGCTCGGCTTCACCCTGAGGGAGATAAACATGGGAGGTGGGCTCGGGGTTCGCTACCGCTCGTCCGATTCGCCGCCATCGCCCGACGAATACGCGGAGGCCATAATCTCCACCGCTCGAGACGCGGGCAGCCGCCACAATTTCGCAATGCCGCGCCTGGTCGTGGAGCCTGGGCGGGCCATAGTGGGCGAAGCTGGCACGACGCTGTATTCTGTTGGAGTTGTGAAGCCCATACCGGGCGCGCGCACCTATGTTTCCGTTGATGGAGGCATGAGCGACAACCCCCGCCCGGCTCTGTACCAGGCCGTCTATGAGGCGATCGTGGCGAACAAGGCCGATCGGAAACCTTCCGAAAGAGTCACCATTGCGGGGCGCCACTGCGAGAGCGACATCCTCATAGATGGCATCGAGCTTCCTCGCATCGAGCCTGGTGACATACTCGCCGTGCAGACTACCGGGGCTTACAATTTCACAATGGCAAGCAACTACAACCGCTTCCCCAGACCGGCAGTCGTGCTTGTGGCCGACGGTCGGGCGGACATCATCGTAGAGCGCCAGACGGAGGAAGACCTTCTTCGCGGCGAAATCATCCCCGAGCGCCTCGCGTGATGCGGATGCACCATCCCCGCGCTCGGCTGTAGTAGTTGGGATCCGAGATCCCGATAACTGCCCAGCTTCTTTGAGTTTCCGTACCTCCGGCGCTGGCACACCACCGAGCGAATAGCTACAATGAGATGTCTCTATGGAGCTTCGGCAAATTGGTTGGGGACGCGACGCGCTTGGCGGGCTTCGATCCGAGAGATGTAGCGTCGGGCCTTGTGCTCGATGACGTCGCGTTCGTCCGACGCAAGGCTACTTCGCCCTGCGAAGCAGCGCTTCGTAGCCCGCGGAGCAGGGTCGGACGCTACATCGGACCTGGAGGGCGGTCCGGTAATCTAACCTATTCTGCGAACCTCAATAACGCTCATCGGTGCGCCTGGCTGACGCCTTCGACGGGGCTGCTCGCCGCGGCAGGACCCGTCGGAGTGGTTTTTGCGGCGGCGGAGAATCAGAGGAAAAGAGCAGGTTCCCTCGGTGGAGATCATTGACGGGCATACGAACCTGCGCTTTCCAGGCGAGCGGTTGCCGGATGACGATACTTTGTGGCCGACCTTTGAGGAACGGCTGGCGGTATTGCGTGAGGCCGGAGTGAGCCGCGCTTTGGCCTGCCGGAACGAATCTGTCCGAGGTCGGACTTATGACGACCTGCTTATCCGCAACAGGCAGATTGCTGCCGCCTGCGAAGCGTCAGAGGGCATGCTGATTCCCTCGGCTATAGTGCAGCCCGCGCTGGGCGTGCAGGCTTGCGACTTGCTGCGCCGCTGCCGAGAAGAGCTGGGAATGAGATTCGTGGGCGAGATGTTCGACCGCTGGCTCGGATATGAGTGGGGAACGCCGGAGTATCACAGGGTCTTGGAGTGTGCGGTCTCGCTTCGCATGGTTCCTTTGATCCACTGCGACGACTCTGTGCTGAAAGAACTCGGCGAGCGGCATCCCTCCGGCAAGTTCCTGATTGCTCACCTGATGGACACGAAGAACGGCCCCGATCACCGCATCGAAGCCTTGCGCCCGTATCCCAACCTGTCTCTGGTCACTTCAGGGCACGAGATTGCCCGGGCGGGAGCAATCAGGAAGGCTGTCCGCTCCCTGGGAGCCGACCGAGTCGTTTTCGGAAGCGATCTTGGCGCAGTTGACCCCGTGATAGCCGTCCGCTGCGTTCAGCGATCGGGGCTGAGCGAGTCGGAACAGGCGTTCGTCTTCTCAGGGAACTTCAGGGCGCTGTGGCGTTGGACCGAATCCCACTGATGCTCAGCTATCGGACTGCCAATTTCAATGAGGCCGTGCGGGCTCCCGGCAACTCGATGAAGTTCGCACTTCGTCGCGCAAGGCCCATCAGATGAAAAGCTCGGCTGCCACTCTCCGAACGCCCGAACAGTGGCTCTCCCGCCTTCCCGCCTGGCAGCGGGCTATCTGCAAGGAGGCGATAGAGGCAGCCCGCCTTCACGGGATTTCTCTCTATCTTGTTGGCGGGACTGTGCGGGACTTGCTGCTCGGCCTGGAATGCGCAGACCTCGATCTTGCGGCGGAAGGAGAAGTCAGAGAACTCGGGCGGGAAGTTTGCGATGCTCTCGGTCTCCAGCTCCACTGGGAGCAGCGTTTTCTTACAGCGCGGCTCAATCCGCCGAAGGATTGCCGAAGGCGGATCAAAAGTCCTGGGGCGGGCTCGCAGGGTTTCACCGACATAGCCACTGCCAGGTCCGAATTCTACCCCAGGCCCGGCGCTCTGCCTCAAGTCGCCCCGGCAGCCATCGAGCAGGACCTGGGCCGGCGCGATTTCACGGTCAACGCCATCGCCGTTGGCCTGGCAGGTAGGCACGCTGGCGAGCTGCTCGACCCCTTCTCGGGAAGCAGCGACCTGAAGCGAAGCCTCATTCGCGTTCTCCACAATCTGAGCTTCCAGGACGACCCCACTCGCGTTCTTCGGGGCGTTCGACTCGCAGGCAGGCTGGGAATGAAATTCGAGCGCAAGACCCTTGGCTTGGCGCGCCTGGCGTGCAGAGCCGCAGCGCTCGAGACAGTCAGCGCAGACAGGCTTCGCCGAGAGCTGCTCCTGCTCTTCGCTGAGCCATCGCCGGTCGCATGCCTTCGAGCGGCGCAGAAGGCCGGAGTCCTGCCGGCTCTGCTTCGCCACAAGGAACTCCGCACTTCTGAATGGAGAGCGCTGCGCGCTGCGGAGGCTTTTCTGAGGTGGGCGAGGAAGACCCTGCGGGAAATTCCTCTCGAGGCCTCGCTCATATACTTGTGCCTTCTGCCAGGCGGATGCGGGCTCGCCGAGAAACTCGGCTTCAGGCCCCGCTGGACGGAGCTGCTGAAGTCGTTTCCTATGAAGCGCCGCAGCATCGTCGCTGCTCTTTCAGCGCCATCTCCCCGGCCCAGCAGCTTGGCCAGACGGCTTGATTCCATCGCTGCCGAACTCATTCTTGCAGCAGCGGCCTCCGCCTCATCTCGCCACCGCCTCGCTGCGAAGCGTTATCTGGCTCGCGTGCGGCAGGTCGAGCCTCTTGTAACCGGGATGGAGCTGCGCAGGATGGGGTTCGAGCCGGGGCCCGAAATCGGCGCCGCTCTTCGCGCCTTGAGATATGCCAGGCTCGATGGCGAGGCCCGCTCGCGCGAGCAACAGCTCGCTACGGCGAAGAGGATTTTGAGAAAGGTTGGTCACGATTGAGGTTCGCAAGTTATAGTCACAGTCGTCGTTGCGAGCGAGGCGAAGTTCACCCGCCTGTGGCGGGCAAGTCTCACGAAGCGCGCCTTACGGGCGCCGGGATTGCCGGGGCCTTCGGCCTCGCAACGATGGGCGTGCGCCTCATTACCCAGCTATGCGAGAGTCACTAAGAATCTCTAACAAGACCCGTCCTCCATAGCGGGGGCTGTAGGGCGCGGGTTCCCCTGGCCGTGGCCCGGCTCGGGCAGGCACCCCGCGCCAAAACCTGTCCGGCCCCGACACATCGGGGCCCTACAGGCCTCGCAGCGTGTTCGGAGCCTTTCAGCGGGCATGGGGTTTTGTTAGAAGCTCTAACAGTGGGAGGCGTGGAGAGACGAGATGACCCTGATCAATCGAGAGTTCGCGGCTGGATTGATTGGCTGCGGCGGACGCGGTCAGCTTTACTGCGACCTGTCCCGCCGCGTAAAGGGCATGCGAATAGTCGCATACGCTGACATCAACGAAGACCGGGCCAGCTCCTGCCTCCAGAAATATGGCGGCGCTTACGCTGCCCGCGACCCCGGAAGAGTTCTGACTGATCCATCCCTCGATGCAGTCCTCATTTGCACCTGGCACGACACCCACACCCCCTATGCCCTGGCGGCCGCCCGAAACAAGAAGCATATCTTCGTCGAGAAGCCTCTGGCGCTCACGGCGGAGGAGTGCAGGCAGATAAAGGAGGCGGTCGAGAAGGCAAGCGTCAAGTTGATGGTTGCTTTCAAAATGCGCTTCATGCCAGTCGCGCGGGCGGTCCGCGAGCTTATACCAGAGCCGCTCTTCCTCGTCGGTCAAATGGTTGACAGTCGGTGGGGGGATGAGAACTGGGCGCAGAAACCCCTCACTGGCGGAGGCAATGTCATTTCCCAGGGCTGCCACACGGCCGATCTATTATGCTTCCTGGCAGGCTCCCGCCCTCGAAGCGTCGCTGCCCAGGCGGCCCCGCTGACGCATCCCGGCTCTGAAGTCATTGACACAACCTCAGCAAGCATACTTTTCGAGAGCGGCGCGATAGCATCCCTGGTGCAGTCCGACTGCGGCCTGAATCCTTTCGTGTCAAAGTTCTTCTTCGAGGTGTGGGGCCAGGAAAAGGGGGCATGCCTTTTCAGGCGCTGCCACGAGGCGGTGTTGTGGGGCGTGGGGCCAGAGAGGCTTTCGGCCGAAGAGATGTCGGACGAGGCCAGGGAAGACGCGGAGGGAGACCTTGGTCTTCTGCGCGCTTTTGCGGATTCATTACTGCAAGACTCCAAACCCGTCCCGGGGCCGGACGAGGGGCTCGCCGCCACAGCAATCATCGAGGCTGCCTTCCAGTCGGCCCGCACTGGAAAGACCGTGTATCTGTAGAAGCCATTTCAAAAGCCTCGGCAACGAGACCCCCTGGCCCATCGGTTCGACCCACCCTTGGAACAACTTCTGGCAAGAGCGGGACAGCCGGAGCGGGCCTCCTCGAACTGCGCGACTCTCTCGCGCTGCCACTCCCTGTTTTTGCACAGACATATGCCGGGTATTCAAGAGGCGGTTATGCGCGGACCTGGAGATATCTGGCCGCTTGCGATATACTTGGAACTGCGCCGCGAGATAAGGCATCGCACATGCAGCCGGGGGCTTCGCTTGAAGTGTCAGGCCTGGTCGCGGCTCTGAGCGAAGAGAGTTGAGCTACAAGCAAACAGCCCTTTTCACAGCTTGCGCATTTCTCGGCCTATCCGCGCTGTTCATGAGGGCTGACTGGCTTCACTTCATGGCCGCCGCAGCTCTGGCAGTGCCCGTGGTGGCCTTCGTGGCCAGCCGCTTGTCCTTGCGGGGCGTTCGTTCCTCGCGCCTCGCTCCCGCAAGGGTCTTGGAGGGTGAGAGCTTCAACGTGGATCTGGTCATGGAGAACTCTGGCCGCCTTCCTCGCCTCTTTGTTCGCGCATCAGACGAGATGCCCGAGTGGTTGAAACCTCACACTCCTTCCGATTTCCTGATTCCCACGCTGTGGCCGGGCGACAGTATCTCGCTGAGCTACAAGGCAGAGCCCGAAAAGCGAGGTGTCTTCGCCTGGCCCGGGCTCAGGCTGAGTTCCACCGATCCGTTCGGTATTTTCGAATGGCACAGGCGCATATCTGAAAAGCAGGAGCTTGTGGTCCTGCCGGCGCCGATCGTCTTTGAGGGCGAGCAGGCTGCCCCGGGTGGGTCGCTGACGGGCGTGGAGAGCCAGCGCATGAGCCCAACAGCCAGGGGCCTGGAGTTCTACGGCATACGCGAATATCAGCCGGGCGACGAGATGCGAAGGATCCATTGGAGGTCCACTGCTCGTCTGGGTCATCTTGCTGTGGTGCAAGACGAGCAGACCGTGGCCGCAGACCTCACAATCATGCTCGATCTGAAGGCGGGCACCGAAGTGGGCAGGGGCAAAGACACCACCCTCGAGTATGCGGTCAAGATGGCCGCATCTCTGGCCAGCTTCGCCGTCAATTCGGGGGCGTCGTCGGCCCTGGTCTGCGCCCCCGGAGACAAGGGCCCAACTGTTGTGAGGGCCGCCGCCGAGGAAGAACTCTGGAACCTACTCGATCTGCTGGCCCGGATCAAGGCTGATAGCGACTTCTCTCTGACTGAACTCTTGAGCCAGTTCGAGCCCGCCGAAGGCGCCGCCGTGTTTATCATAACAGCGGCAATCGAGCCGACTCTGGCGTCTCGTTTGCCCGACTGGGTTTCGCAAAATGTGAAGATATGTGTTCTGCTCCTGGACTCGTCGAGCTTCGATCATGCACAGGCCGCAGGCAGGAAGCGAACACCAGGCCTGGGCGAACTTGTCAGCTCGTTAGGAGCCATAGGAGCGGCTGCCTACACTGTGTCAAAAGGCGACGACCTGGCCTCAGTTCTGCGAAGGGCCACCTATGCAATCTCTTGAAGACCAGGCTGCTTCTGAAGAGCTGCGCGCCAGCGCCCTTGAGGAGCTCCAGCTCTTCTTCTGGGCCCTCGTCGTCAACCTGACGGCTGTGGCGGGCGTCGCCCTGACTCTGCGCGCTCCAATCTTCAGTAAACTGGCTTTCGGGAGCATCCTGGTTGGATTCGCCTCAAGCTGGTGGCTGCGCAGAAGCAAGATAAGTCAGGGAAGCATAGCCTTTGCAATGCTCGCCGCCCTTGTCTTCCTCCTCATCATCTTGCCGCAGAAGCCGATGGTGCTTGCGGCTCTCGACCCGGCCCTGGAAACGGTGCAGCCCGACCGGCTGCTCGCAGTGGCCCTCGTGGTCCTCATGATGATGCGCAGCTTCGGCCTATACACCTGGGGCGACATGCTTTTCTCGATAGTCCCCGGTGTAGCCATCTTCGGCCTGCTCGCCACCGTTAACCCGGACCCGATTCTGCCGGCGCTCTTCGTCATCTTCCTCTTCGCTTCACTTTCGCTGCTCAGCCAGGAGCACTACCTTTCCCAGCGAAGCCTGGCCTGCGTCCCTCAAGGAGCAGCCGCGCTCACCGACCGCTTGCTCGTCGTGACGAGCCTTTTTCTTTCAGTCCTTGTTCTCGGCTTCGCCTTCAGCATTTGCACGGTTAGGCTTTCCGCCAGTCTGCCTCCGATCACGGGACCCATAGCTGGAAGAATCGGTTTGTCTGCCGTGCGGGGGGCTGGACAATTTCTACGGCTCTTCTATACGAAGCAAACCTTCGAAATAGGCATGGGGCCGGTTCGGTTCAGCGGCGACCCAGTAATGACAGTTCGCTGCCCGAGCGCCCTTTATTGGAAAGCCAGAACCTACGACATTTACACAGGCCGGTTCTGGCGATCCTCTTCCTATTCCCTTCAGACAGTGAGAGGAAAAGAAGGGGTCTTCGAGCTCCCACCTCCAACCGACATGCCCGCAGCCGAACTCGTCGAGCAGACTTTCACGTTCCTCACGCCATCCAACACAATCTATGCCGCCGGACGCGCAGTATCTGTTGAGTTCCCGAAACCGGCCGCACTGGCTCCTCCGGCGCTCCTAATTGATCCTTTTGGCTCAGTTGATCCGGCCTATGTGGCGCTCACCGGGGGCTCAGTTTACAAGGTCATTTCGGCTGTATCGCAGATGCCTGGTCCTGCGCGAGCGCAGGCATCGAGAGAAATGGACCAGAGTGCTTTTCTCCAGTTCCCTCACGAGGAAAGACATCTCCGGACCATCGCCAAGCGTATAACTGCCGGTCGCCAGGGCACAATCGCCAAGATTCTGGCTTTACAGGCATTTGTTCAGGCGCACGGCACTTACACCACCTCGGCGCCTGCCGTTCCGCAGGGCGTTGACCCGGTGCTCTATTTCCTCGACCAGAGGAACCCGCGGGCATATTGCGATATCTACGCGAGCGCCCTGGCGCTTCTTTGTCGGGCCGCCGACATACCCGCGCGCGTCGCCGTCGGCTTCTCGACAGGTGAATACTCGGCCGATGAGGACGCCTACATTGTGCGCGACCTCGATCATCACGCGTGGGTAGAAGCCTACATCGCGGGCAACGGCTGGGTCGCCGTTGAGGCGACGCCTGGCGGCCCGGGCGGCCAGCTTGAGTCCACCCCAGCGATTGCGGGCCGCCCATCAAAGCGGCCCCTAACGTATATTATGGCAGCGGCCGCCCTCGTTCTCGCCCTCGCCGTCGTGGTCGCCAAGAGGAGGTGGTGGCCTCTCGCGCCCCCAATGCCAGCGCCCCTCGGCAGCCCGGCGCGCCTTCGCATACTCAGTTGCTACAGGCGGGCCATCCGTATCCTCTCGAGGCGGCGCTTCCATTTTTGCCCTTGGCACACGCCCAGAGAGTTTCTGTCTCATGTGCTGCAAGAAGGCGAGGCGACCCGCCCATTCGCCGGGCCCATGACCAGGCTGACGGAACTCTTCCTCGAAGCCCGCTACAGCCACCACCAGATATCCGACCAGGCCGCCGAGGAGGCGGAAGACGCGCTGGCTCGGATCCCGTTGGGCCTCAAGAGAAGGTCCCAGAGCGGGGTCGCCGGTTCCTAACCGCGCATTTGAAGTGACGACCCTCACAGCAGCCGAGCGCAGTGAGGAGACTCTCCTCTCACCCTCGGGGGATGACGGAAGGCGGGCCTAAAACCGGGCTGCCACTTACACCTGATCCAAGAATATGATGTAAGCAGCATAATCTGCTGAAGCTGCCCCATGCAGGCCAAGGGCCGCGAACGCCAAAATCTAACATCAACAAGATACGCGCGTGAGAACATTGGCTGGCCTGTAAGGTGGGCCGGTGGGCTGGAGCCGAGCCGGTCAGGCGCGACCTGAGGTTGACCCGAAAACGGAGGGCAGTGGCTATGTCGGCGCAATTTACCGCAATTTTCGAAAAGGGAGAGAAATACTACATCGGATACTGTCCTGAAGTTCCGGGAGCAAATAGTCGAGGTGAAACCTTGGAGGAATGCCGTGAGAGCCTCAAAGAAGCTATCAAGCTCATCCTCCAGGACAGGTTGGAAGATAGCCTGCGGGGTGTCCCTGACAACGCTATCCGGGAGACCGTGGTAGTCGAATGAAAAGGCATGAGTTTCTGCGTCACTTGCGATTCCATGGATGTATCCTCAAACGAGAGGGGTCAAAGCATTGTCTCTATCAGAATCCTGCCAACGGTGTGGTTGAGGCCGTGCCCGTCATGTCGAGATTGACAACAGACTGGTGGAAAAGATCTGCAAGCGCCTTGAAATACCTCAGCCCGGGGAACGCATGGAAGATTGAAAGCAACCGCCAAGTTCCCCTAAGAGCCTGCAACAAAGCCCTGACTGCCACTGGTCGCGGCGTGTTGTCCGACTTCTTGGTGGGGAGTATGGAGTGCGGCGGCGGCTACTCTGCGTAGTAGCGTGGCTACTACGCTACGAAGCACGAGTCGCCGCCGCTTTTTACCCGCCCGAGGCGGGTCAAGGCGGGAGCGAGCTCCCGCACTCCAAGGGGGCAGCCGGACTTTGCTCCGGCCAAACGCGTTTTGTCAGAGGCTCTCAGAAAGCTCTCGCGCAAGGGCACGCGGCAGTGGCCCGGTCGCACCAGGAGCGGGGTTGTCCCCTAAAGGCAAGGGTGGCGTGTAGGGAGAACCTGCTGCAGAGTATCGCCGCTGGAGGTGGAGAATGCATGCGCGTTGCAGAAGATGGATCGCAAACATTCTACGGGCCCACAGCTCCTTGGTGGCGCTCGCGGTTCGGCAGCGAGCGAAATTTGAGGGGTGGCTGAAGCTCGAGCTGGCAGAGTGCGCTCGGAAACGGGGCGCCCGTTCCGTTCAGGTCGAACCGCAGCTCGGCAAGGGGAAGGGGCGCGCTGACGTCTCTTTTGCCTTCGGCAAGCTGCGCTATAACGTAGAGCTTAAGACCGTCAACACAAACTGGGAAGTGCCAGGCGTGGAAAGCAAGACGCGTCCGATAACGATGAATATTGCTTCGGTCATCGAGGGCGCTCGCAAGTTGCGAACTGGCCCCGGCCGAGGCATCGTCGCTTTCGTCCTGTTTCCAGTCCCTACGGGGGACAATCGCTGGTGGGTCTATGTTGAGCGAATAGCGCGAAGCCTGCGTGTCCGGTTGTCACAAAGCAGCCACTGCGCCCGTGTAGGTGTGCGCCTCGGTGGCGGTGATTCCTGCGACTTGGTCGTCTGCTGCTTCCCATATCCGGGGGGGGCCCGAGACGAGACCGAAAACTAGCAGCGCCGCCTCACCGCCCCGTCCCCCACGGGGTGCGGCCCAGGTGCCGAGCGTCAGCCGAACGCGGCGCTGATAGCCACAAGGAGAAAGGACGCGGCGACCATGCGGCACAGAATTTTCATCGAACAGGATGAGGACGGGATGTTTGTCGCCGAGTGCCCGTCGCTGCCGGGATGTATCTCCCAGGGAAGAACTCGAAAGGAGGCTCTGGAGAACATCCAGGATGCCATCAGGCGATACATAGAGAGCTTAAGAAAGCACAACGGGCCGATTCCCCCCTCAATCGAAGAAGAGATCGCGGAGGTAGCGGCTTGAGCAAGTTGCCGGTAGCGCCCGGTTACACGAATCCGCGCTGTATGAGCGTCCCTGTCATCGCGAGCCCAGACTCGTCGGGGCGCGGCGATCCCATCCTCCCAGGCGCGGTTTGCAGATTGCCACCCCCGACAGGTCGGGGTCGCAATGGCCATCAAAGCCTATCCCCACTGGCATCGTCCCATCGCCTGCCTATAAGGCCCACTCATGCAACTCAGGGCTAAGCGGCCGCCCTCTTCAGCCGCTGCCTGACATATTCCACCAACCCGCCCAGCCCGATTATCTGCCGCGCAAACTCCGAGAAAGGTTCAGCCTGATATTTGGCTGAGCGCGTGATGTTCCTTATCTCGCCGGTCGCGAGGTTCACTTCCATCTCGTCGCCGGTTTCGGCATCGGCGGCCGCCTGTGGGCAAACGACGGGAGGAAGACCGATGTTGATGGCGTTGCGAAAGAAGATGCGCGCGAAACTGGCAGCCACAACGCAGCGAATGCCAAGCCCCTTTATTGCAATCGGCGCGTGCTCCCTCGAGCTTCCACACCCGAAGTTCTGGCCCGCCACCATTATGTCTCCGGGCTTCACCCGCCTGACTAAATCAGGATCGGCCGGCTCCATGCAGTGCTGGGCAAGCTCGAGCGGATCCGCGCTCGTGAGATAGCGAGCCGGAATTATCACATCGGTGTCAACATGATCGCCGTATTTGTGAACTCTCCCTCGTATGACCATCCCCAAACCCTCTGCTCTCTGCTCCTTGCTCTCTGCCCTCCGCCCTTTGCCCTGTGCTCTCTGCTCATTCCAGCGCGTAGAAATCCTCGGCAGTCATGCCGAGCTCGGCCGGCGTGCCGATTCTTCCCAGCACCGCCGAGGCCGCCGCCACCGCCGGGTTTGCCAGATATACCTGGCTCTTCGGGTGGCCCATGCGGCCGACGAAGTTGCGATTTGTCGTCGAGATGCACACCTCCCCCTCTGCAAGAACTCCCATGTGACCGCCAATGCATGGCCCGCAGGTCGGCGTGCTGAAAACTGCTTCCGCCTCTGCGAATATCTGCGCGAGCCCCTCCTCGAGGCATTGCCGGTAGATCTGCTGCGTGGCCGGGAAAATGATGAGCCGCACCGACGGGTGGACTTTTCTGCCCTTCAGAACCGCAGCCGCTGCCCTCATGTCCTCTATCCAGCCGTTCGTGCACGAGCCGATTGCAGCCTGGTCAATGCGCACCTCTCCGACCTGGCTCACCGGCACTGTGTTATCCGGCCTTGAAGGCCGCGCCACGACCGGCTCGATCTTCGACGCATCAAAGTCATACACAGCCGCGTAATTCGCGTCGGGGTCGCTGCGGAAAATCCGAAGGGGCCTCTTCGCCCTCGGCTTCACCCATCTCAGCGTTATATCATCTGGCTCTATTATGCCGCTCTTCGCCCCGGCCTCTATAGCCATGTTGCACATCGTGAAGCGGTCGTGCATGGGCAGGCTCGCCACGGCCTCGCCCGTGAATTCCATGGCCTGGTAGAGGGCTCCGGCAACGCCGATCGCGCCGATAATATGAAGTATCAGGTCTTTGCCCACCACCCAGGGCTGGCGCTTTCCGTGAAGAACGAACTTCGCCGTCTCGGGCGCTCGAAGCCATGTCTCGCCCAAGGCCATGGCTGCCGCCAGGTCTGTGCTGCCCACTCCGGTGGAAAAGGCGCCCACGGCTCCGTAGGTGCAGGTGTGCGAATCGGCCCCTATCACGCAGTCGCCAGGCACGACGAGACCCTCAGAGGGCAAGAGAGCGTGCTCTATGCCCATGCGCCCGACCTCGAAGTAGTGCACTATGCCTTGCTCGCGAGCGAACTCTCGCATGCGTTTCGCATTCTCTGCCGCTTGTATGTCTTTCGCCGGAAGATAATGGGAAGGAACCAGCGCAATCTTTTCGCGGTCGAAAACCTTCTCGGCGCCCATCTTTCTGAACTGCTCGACAGCGATGGGCGCTGTAACATCATTGCCGACCAGCAGGTCCAGCCGAACATTCACTATTTCGCCGGGCCTCACGCTCGCTTTGCCCGCGCCACCAGGCGCCTGGACGGCGTGCTCGGCAAGAATCTTTTCGCTTATGGTCATGCCCATCCGGCTTCTCCATCATCCGCTTGGCCTGCGCCCCCCTGCGTCCAAAAGCCCGCATGTTGCATTGCCTGCCAGGCAAGCGTCTCGGGCGAAACGGCTTGCGCCCCCGCCTTCGTCCGCCCCTGGCGGGCTACGGCGGGCAAGCCCTGTTCCTTGTTGTCCGCCACCTGGCGGATTCCCCGTTGCCTTTCCACCCCCATCCTTCCGCATTATACCTTCGACGCATCCAGCAGCAAACGCGTCCCAGCCACAACAAGCCCAACCTCTCCCCTTGCAGCGCCAGGCACCCGACCGCCTCCACCCCCTGCCGGCACATCTTCGCCCCGTTCCCCGTCGCTTGTCCCCGCGAGTTCTAATCCGGGATTTGAGATTTGAAATTTGAAATTCGAAATCCGCCTTGCCGGCCGGGCAGGGCTAAGGCTCGCTCTCACGGAATTCTCGTCTGACTCGCCTTGTGACTTTCGTCGAAGGGAGCGCCATCCGGGTGGGTATAACTAATGCTCGTGGAGGAACATCCAACATGACGGCATCACGCTTGCTTCTCGTCATCTCGCTCTTCGCTGTCGCGGGGGCGTCCGCGCGCGGCGAAGAAACGCAGATGAGAAATCTCAGCCTCGAAGAGGCGCTTCGGCTGGCCCTGGACAGAAATCCGCAGGTTCGTCTCGCCTCTGCGCAGGTGCAGGAGGCCGTCGGTCGCGTGCTCCAGGCCTCAGCGCTTCGAACTCCCAGCGTTGACCTGAATGTGGACTACACCCGCTTGGAGCGTGTCCCTGTAATCCAGACCCCTATCCCTCCCGATTACACGCGGATGGAAACTTTCCAGCTTTCGCCCAAGGAAAATGTGGTGGGCACCATAAGCATAGCCCAGGCACTGCTCACCGGCGGAAGGGCTGGCGGAACATTCAGGCAGGCGCAGGCCGGTAACGAGGCGGCTTCGCTCCAGCTCGACAGGACCAGGCAGGAGATAGCCTTTTCTGTAAAACAGGGCTACTACGCCATACTACTCGCTCTGGAGTCAACAAAGGTTGCGCAGGCGGCCGAGGCGGCAGCGGCGGAGCATGTCCGCATCGCCTCAGCTCACCTCGCTGCCGGAACTGCCCCTCGCTTCGATGTTCTCAGGGCCGAGACCGAACTTTCCCACGCCCGCCAGGCCGTCATCCAGGCCCAGACTCAGCGCGATGTCGCAAAAGTTGCGCTCGCCGTTGTGCTCGGGCAGGAAAAGCCAGTTGAATTTTTGCTTACGAGCGCTTTCCAGCAGCCGGCTGCCATTCCCGAACCGGCCGAGCTGCTCCAGAAGGCCATCAATCAGCGTCCTGACCTGAAGAAATTGCAGGCCCTGGAGAAAGCTTCGCTCGCCTCCATCCAAGTCGCAAAGAGCGACAAGAAGCCGACAGTCTCAGCAGTCTGGGCGCGCCAGAGTGTCCTGAACTCCTCTGCATTTTCGACAGGAGGCTGGACATTGATGGCCACTGCCAGGTTCAACATCTTCAACTCGACTCTCACTCGCGGAAAGATCGAGGAGGCCAATGCTGCCGTCGAGCAGACGAAAGCGCGATTCGAGCAGCTCAAGCAAGCCGTGGTCCTCGAACTCGCCCAGGCATATCTGAAACTGCGCGATGCGAGGGAGGAGATAACAGCCGCTCAGAAAGAGATAGAGCAGGCCGACGAAGCCCTTCGCGTTGCAACACTCCGCTACCGGGAGGGAATGGGCACGGCCACCGAGGAGATTGACGCAGTCGCAGCCCAGGCGAGAGCCAGAAACTCTTACAACCTCGCCCTGTATAATTACAACACGGCTCTGGCGGAGCTGGACCTGGCGCTGGGCGCCTCAGTGAAGACGCCGCAGTGAATGGCCCCATCGTAGGGGCACGGTCCGCCGCCTGGCGGATGCCCCTACCGAGGCTGTTCACGCCAGGGTCTCGTCCTCGCTCCTGGCTACCACTAACATCCGCCGCGAGTCCGGGCCAAGATCAGACATATCAAGGCCGCCAAATGTGCGCTCCCACTCGAAGCCACTTCGACGCAGCATGGCCGCAATCTCCGGGTGGTATAGATGCGCAGATCGAACCGCTTGCGACGCCGGACTCCGTCTGGCTCGACAATCGCGCGCTCCAGGCGCAGCCGGCTGCGGTGCATATCCCAGGTGAACTCGTCCACCACCAGACGGCCCTCGTGCTCCGACCAGTCGCGCTTTCGGCCTGGATGGATTTTCTGGAAGTGCGAGAGCGTCGGCAGGTCGAGGAGAACCCGCCCGCCAGGACGCAGCGCCGTGTGGACGGCGCGCAGCGCCTTCTCGTCCTCTTCGTCTGCCTCCAGATAGCCGAACGATGTGAAAATATTGATTGCGGCGTCGAACTCGCCGTTCCACGGCAGCTCGCGCATATCGCAGCGCTCGAAGCGCACTTTCACTTGCGCTTCCTCGGCTGTCTTTCGTGCAAGGCCGAGCAGGTATTCCGAGAGGTCGACGCCGGTCACATCGAGACCCCGCCGCGCGAGCTCCGCTGAGTGGCGGGCTTGACCGCAGCAGAGATCGAGCACACGGTCGCCTTCTTTCAGCCCCAGCGCCTGGACGACGAAATCGCACTCCCCCGTCGTCCTCTCGGCCAGCCATGCCGCGCCGCCGAGATGAAATCTGATGTAATCTTCGTCGAAAAACTCCTCATACCATCTCTTCCCCGTCGGCTGGGTTTGCGCGGTGTCGGCACCGATCGAGCGCATGCCAGTGAATAGATACGGCCGAAAGCCCTGCGCTTTCCAGAATGCGACGGATGCCGGATTGTCGGCCGCGAAGCTGGCTGTGGCAAGCGTCAGGCCTCCGGACTGGAACCAGCCCATAGCCTCGGCCACGAGCAGCCCACCCACCCCCCTGCGCCTTGCTGAACTTGTCACGCAGACCTCGTGGATAGTGCCCTGAACTTTCGGGCTGAGGACCGGCGGCCGTTTACTCTTCGAGGCGAGCAGGTAGCCGACAACCTCCTTCTCTTCCTCAGCCACCAACAGCCTGTGATCATCCTTCGCAAGACATTCCCCGAAGTGGCCGCGGGCGAGGTCGTCGGCGTCTGCCACCGTCGTCCAGACCGCAGGCTCTATCTCTTGGTGAAGCGCCATCGCCTCCCGCCAGAGTCGCAGGATCGCATCGAAATCCTGCTCTGTGGCGCGACGAACGCTGATCGCCCTCATTTCGCCCTCCTTGCCACGAAGATCATCTCAGGGCTGTCGGCTGAGAATGGATTGCGCTCGAAGTCGCCGTAGAGACTCTCCACTTCGAAGCCGCATGCCTCCAGCATCCACTCCATCTCGAAGCGGAAGAAATAGCGAAGTTCCGGCAGGTGAGTACGGATGGTTATCTGGCCATCGGGCGAGATGCACTCATAGCGCGCCCGCCAGACGAGGCTCTGGTTTGCGGTATCGAAATCGGTGTGACCGGACAGTCTGATCATGGTGCCGTCAGGCCCTGGGTACTCCCGCGGCGCGTGGTCAATCCCTCCAGGTGCGGCGACACTGGACATCCGCAGCTTGAAGACATCAATCGCCAGGCGCCCGCCTGGTCGCAAATGGCGGCGACAGCACTCAAGACAACCCCTCTGCTCCGATCGCTGCAATAGAGCCTGAAATGAGCTGTAGGGAATCAGGATGAGACTGAACTGCTCTCCAAGCTCAAAATTGCTCATGTTTCCTTCAACTAAGCGCAGGCGCGCTCTGACTTCGGCCGGCTCCTGCTCCAGCTTGCGCCTTGCCACGGCCAGCATGTGCGGAGATATGTCCAGGCCGGTCACCTGGAGTCCTGCCCGGGCGAGCGGCAGCAGAACGCGGGCGGTTCCGCAGGCAAGTTCGAGCGCTGGGCCGCCGGTTTCCTTCGCCAGCGCCAGCCAAAGCGTCACGTCGCGGTGGCCCATTTCCGGGGCGTAGGCAAAGTCGTAAACCTCCGCTGTCCACGGGTCTTCATAGCGGGTCAGGTCAGCCTTCATTTCTCAGCACCTCCCCTGCGACTTTCAGAAAAAAGACCGCAGGCTTTCTTCTGATTGCCTGCGGTCTCGCTGGTTTCGGTCGTTACTTCTATGGACTGTTCTTTCAGGGCGGACCAGCAGGCAGATGGGCGAGGATGTGCGCGAGGGCGTAATTGCCCACGCGCCGGACGAAAAGACTCGTCCACAACATCTGCCTACTTGTCACTTTCAGATTCATCGCTCGTATAGTATAGCGTTCAACCGGTTGGCCGTAAAGTATCTTGCCTGGGCGCAGGTGACCATGAATCCCGGGGGAGGTCCGCTGTAGGGCGGGGGTTCCCCTGGCCGGGCAGGCATCCCCCGCCGAATGGATAAATCCGGCGGGCCGCAGAGGCCCCGCCCTACAACCCGCCGGCCGGATGAGCAAGGACAGACCGGCACGCCTCTCATCCCTCGTCCCCCCCGTATCTGGATTCCCACCACTCCCGAAACGCCGCCGCATCGCGCACGCCGTGCTCCAGAACGGCCTCGTAGATGTGAACCGACAGCATGGTGTGCCGATACTCAGGTTCGTCGCAGACCGCCTCCTTGATCGCAAGAACTTGAGAGCGCGCCTCCTGAGTGATGCGAGACATCCACGTATTGCGCTGTAGAGCGTTTCGCTCAAAATACGCCGGCTCGATGGTCCAGAGATCAAGCTTCCAGATGGTGGGGTCGTCCGGAGGCACCGGCTCCTTACGAGCGGGGTGAACGGCCCGCACGCCCCAGTAAAGGCCGGGCTCAAACCCGACTGTCTGCTGCCTGTAACAATCTGTGCAGTTCAAGCGTATGCACCAACCCGTTCGTGCAAGGCGGGTGCCGACTTCCCAGTGGCGCTCCCAGTCGGGCGCTTCCTCTGGGCGATCGAAATCCAGGTCGCGCCAGGTCATTGTCCGCATCGAATAACTGCCCACCGCCACGTAACCGGCCTCCGCAAGAATCGCGCCGATCCCGGAATCGGCGAGCATGCGATCCGCCTCCCTTCTCAGACCTTCATCCAGGGCGAACAGCCGGGCCTATTCAGCACACATCATGAGTGCCTCCTGCACGCGAGCGCGACCGTGATGGCCCAGTCGCACCACGAGATAATCGCGAGCAGGTACCCCGCAGGGCGGGTATCATAGCACGGCTCGGGGTCCCCCGCCAGACCACGGTCAAGTGCAGACCCGCGAGGACGGCGTCAGTCCGTTCCTGCCGCGGGTCCCTGTCATTCCTCGGCAGGGAGTTGGCTGCGCGCTGTCCCTCGCCCGGCGTCCACTCCGCCGCCCTTGAGAAGGAGAGCCGTCGCCTAAACTCGAAGTGCAAGCCAACCCATCCATGCAGGAAGACCCTGAAAAGCTTGCCGAGAAAACCCTCGAGCAATATCGGCGTTTCATGAATCCCGGGATGGCCAGCCTGCTGCGCTTCATGGGCCTGGATGCAGTCGAATGGGAAGGCGAAGGCGCCGTCGTGCGCGACGCGGCAGGAAACGAATACCTGGACTTCCTGGGCGGCTACGGCGCCCTCAACCTTGGCCACAGGCATCCTGCGGTTGTCGCAGCGGTCCGCGAGCAGTTGGACAGGCTGCCTCTTTCCAGCAAGATACTTCTCAGCAAGCCAGCGGCGGACCTGGCCCAACTTCTCTGCGAAGTGGGGCCGCCAGGCCTTGAGCGAGTCTTCTTCTGCAACAGCGGCGCCGAGGCCGTCGAAGGCGCTCTCAAACTGGCCCGGGCTGCGACCGGAAGGAAAAAGTTCATCGCTGCCACGGGCGGCTTCCACGGAAAGACCCTGGGCGCGCTGAGCGTCTGCGGCCGCGATGTCTATCGCCAACCCTTCGAGCCGCTGCTCGCAGATGTCGCGCTCGTGCCATTCGGCGATGCTGCGGCCCTCGAAGCCGCGACCGACTCCGAGACGGCGGCAGTTATCCTCGAGCCAATCCAGGGAGAGGGAGGAGTAAACATTCCGCCCGACGATTACCTGCCCCGGGCGAAGGAGACATGCGACCGGGCCGGCTGCATTCTTATCCTCGACGAGGTGCAAACAGGCCTCGGGCGCACCGGGTTTCTGTTCGAGTGCCAGAGATCGGGCGTCGCGCCCGACATAATGGCTCTCGCGAAATCCCTGGGCGGAGGAGTCATGCCGCTTGGCGCCTTCATGGCGAAGGCGCGCGTCTGGCGCCCATTCGAGGAGAACCCGCTCCTGCACAGCTCCACCTTCGGTGGAAATCCGCTCGCCTGCGCAGCCGGGCTCGCAGCGGTGAAAACGATTATCGAGGAAAAGCTGCCCCAGCAGGCAGCCGAGAAGGGGTCATATCTTATGCAAAGGCTGGCAGACATCAAGAGCGAATACGAGGACATTATTGTGGATGTTCGCGGCCGCGGCCTGATGATCGGCGTTGAGTTCCGCGACAGCGATGTTGCAGCCCTTGTCATAGCGGGCCTGGCACGCAGGCAAGTCCTCGCGGCCTACACATTGAACAACCCGAAGGTCCTGCGCCTACAGCCTCCGCTCATCGTCTCGCGCGAGCAGCTCGACTCGTTCCTTGCCACCTTCTCAGAATCTCTCTCCCAGGCCAAATCCCTGCTCGCCCCCTGACGCCCCATCTGAAATCCGAAATCTCAAATCCGAGACCCGAAACCCGAAATGCGAAATCCGAAATCCCCTCCGCCCCTGAGCGATTCGGGATTTGAGACGGCAAGGCGGTCGCGGTAGGCTCCGTCATGGACCTACAGCGCCAGGCACAAGCGCAATCATGCAAGAAAGCACTAAGAGGATGTAACAAAAGTTACCGCGGGGGTGCTGCCGGACTGGCCACTTTTGGAGTGCGGGAGCGTTGCTCCCGCTTTGACCCGCTGGAGGCGAGTAAAAAGCGGCGGCAACTCGTGCTTCGTAGCGTAGTAGCCACGCTACTACGCAGAGTAGCAGCCGCCGCACTCCAAAGTACCTTCTGGGCGTCGGCTGCGGCGGATGTGTTTTGTTACAGCCTCCAAGAACTTCTAACAAAACCCATTCCCGATCACGGGGACTGTAGAGTCTATCGCAAAAGTCATAGCAAGGAAGGGATTGCCTGCCATTTGGCGAATGGTGTGGAGAAATCCATCTGGAGAGCCATGATGATCCGAAGACAAGATAGCCCCCTGCCACTCTTCTA
>Ga0315280_10003422_pt1 | contig 24447 bp, 29 predicted proteins | sample YL17G06_40_MG_FD_203697 | JGI IMG/M metagenome (GOLD analysis project Ga0315280, IMG submission 203697) | Sediment microbial communities from Yellowstone Lake, YNP, Wyoming, USA - YL17G06_40 | ecosystem: Environmental > Aquatic > Freshwater > Lake > Sediment | place: USA: Wyoming | collected... | reverse complement strand
AACAGCGATGTTTTTAGAACGCAAATTCCATTTTGGATATCTAGCGATTGTGTCTCTGACGGATTCCGGGTTGAAGAGGTTGGCTCCGAATTTAACGAGTGTCCCAAGCATGTATTTTCTCGTTCTAATAGTATCATCTGCTCTGCCCTGTTTTTTCAAGTGCCAAAGAAAGTCTACAAGTTTTCCCTTGACGTCTGCTGTCTCTGTAGTGCCCTCCCGCGTGGGCTTTTCCTGTTTTCGGGTTTCCACTTCGGCCAAGATTACCAGCCCCTTTGTCTGGGTGGCCAGTGCTCTCCGCCTCTGCGATTCATCGCGTACTTGGCAGTTAGAAGATATGTGGTCCTGGGCTTTTAAATGCCAGTTTGAAATTTTTTGTAAGGGTTTTTCCCATTGCCCACAGCCGTTTTGCAGACTAAAACGATATCCACAATTGCGGCATAACCATCTCTGTACGTCGCCCTGGCTTGTACTTCGCACTCCATCACGCCAGACCAGCCGCGACATGCATTCTGGGCATTCAATAGGACTGTTACTACGAGGATCCTGAGGGCTTATAGGACCAAGAGGAGATGCAGGATCTTCGGGGGCTCGAGGGCCGGGATTTGAACCCGGGGCTTGTGTACTCGTAGTATTGGCTTGGGGCTGAGGTTTTTGGGACCGGCGCGGCTGGGCTGAACTGTGAAAGGAGCCCAACTTCCCATTACTTAAGCCGCTTTTGCCAAGTATGCGAGGAGGCGCAAACGTGGAAGACCGGTTTTCCCCAACCTCAGTTTTGGCCATGCCCTAGACCCTCCCACTGAAAACGATCAAATCCCACTCCCGAACGATACAGGGCCCAGCTACAGTTTCCAAAACGAGAGCGCCAGGCACGTGAACAGGATATCTCTGAGATTCCGACACAGCCAAGAGGCGTCCAATGACACGGAAGCCATCTACATGAATTTCAATGATGCGACCGACTAAAGTCTTAACCAGCCAGGTCATGCCCTTATGCCCCCAGCTTGAATGAAAAGCCAGTGCACCTCAATGAAAGGCTCCGTTTTGCGATAGTACTCCTTATCCTTGAACTGATGCCAAGATTCGACGTCGCCATAGTCTCCATGACAGAATCGACAACGCCAACTGCCAGCATGTGCGCAATGGTCTCTCCAGGGGCAATCTTGATCATCTCCAGACGCGTCGCCTTCCCGGGGCTTAAAAAGTTCAGACATGCTGCCTACCTCTCTGATTTAGGTTTTCAAGAAGAACCTCACCACACTCGCGACAAACGAAACTACTGTAGCCGTAACGATCCTCAACATAGTAAAGTAGGCGATCTCGCTCATGACAACGGCCACACCAACCTTTAACAGGAAAATCTAATTTTTCAAGAATCCATACCCAACTATCAACAAAAAAACAATCCTGCTCGAACTTCTGTGGCCCAATGATTCGCTCGTAGGCGCCTTGTCTTTTCTCGCTCTCTGTCGTTAATGTCTTGACAAGCTTCAGATGTGACTTCATATTTTCACCAAATTGGCGAACAGCATCCTTCAGTCCTGAAACCCAGAAGGGCTCCGTCTCTTCAATCTCCAGACTCGTGGGATGAGAGCCATCTCCAAGCTTGATGATTTCGCCGTGACTCTTCTTCCGATCAATTATGGTTTTCGGCAATGGCTGACCAGTTTCATACGTAGAATGGCGCGCGACCTGTCGATACCGTTCCTTAAAAAGAGCCCTCAAATACTCCGTAATCTCAGCCTCCGACTTCCCACTAAACTTCAGAATATCCCAGAAAGCCTGAGAGAACACACCCAATAAATAGCCCGCAGACATAGACCCTCTGAAGCGAAAGAGAACAGTTCCATTGCGATGCCAATCCAACCAAACCCCAGACTTAAACAAGCGCCGACAACGATTCTTATTCCGACTCTCCTTCCACTGCCCAAACATAGGAGCAATCTCCCATAGCCCAACATCAAACCCAGAATCCAAACGACCCAAACCAAAATGGAGCCTTGGAACCCCTCCATTTTTTGAGTATAGCCTCCAATTGCTCATGTAGTTGCGGATCGTCTGATCTTTGAGGTTTATGTTCTTTTCATGGAGTTTTTTCCTAAGCAAGCCAAAGCTCAGATGGGGGTTTTCATTGAGGAGCTGCTGTACTGCTTTGTAGCCTGAAAGAGTATACTCATCATACTGAGTATAATCCTCCATTCTCAGGACCTCCTAACATCCCGACAGCGTGGAGCCCGTCGAATCTCAAGAATCTTCGGAACAGGTACAAGTGAGAAATCTAAGTAAGGCTCACCGTCACGATTCCTTCCTGGAGAGGCCAATTGGCGACGTACATAGAGCTCCTTCGCCTTCACTGCAAGAATCCGGCTGGGAAAACTAAAGACAATCACGCTGTCTTCGGTAGCATATTTCTCGAGCAGATCAGGCCCGATATGGAAGAATCGATCCAGGCTCTTTGCCTTAGCCTCAAATTTCTGTCCGCACCGGGAACAGGTTAGGTCACTTGTGCGGTCGCGCTTTTTATTTGGGTCCTTGAAAATGTTGCAGGTTACATTCTCTAGCTTATCAACAGAGGGCTCATGCCCCAAAATCAGCATCACTGCAGCTGCATTGACAACCCCTTGCAAAGAAAAGTCTAGTTTCCGCTGAAAAACACAATCGGGGTTCAAATTCAACGGCACAAATGGAGCTGGCCGCTGCTCGCTCATTTTTTGGAGCTCTCCGGGGCAATAGGAGATGGCTTCACAGAGGCGCTATTTTCCTTGAGGATCGGAGTTATTGTTAGGATGCTATCGACTTCTATGGTAACAGCTTCTACGGGTCCATGTTTTTCTTCAAGTAGTTGGACCCAAGATTTAGGCAAAAAAACCGCTAGCCCTGTACCGATTTTGCATATTTTACGCCTTATTGGCATTTTGTTGTTTACTCCTTTTTTGATTGTAATAACATTTAAATCGGAATAATACCTTTAATCACGAAAGAGCGTGAGGTTGAATGCCCAAAGTTTCATGGCGCAGATATCTTAAAGGCGAAGAAAAGCTTGAGGGCTCGGCTAAATGGGAAATGAACAGCAGAGTGAGAAAGAAAACTCTCGAGCTGCTAGAGGACTTAACTTTGATCCTTAATCGTTTGCCAGAAGATCAGCTCAAACAAGTTTTCGATGAACCTGTTTACTACGAGCATCTTGTGCCCTTCTCAAGGGCCCTATACCGGAGGCTTGAGCCCCTATTTGGATATGAAACAAACAGAATTAGAAACATCCAGGACACGCTTGAAGCTGCCGAGATTCCCTACAATCATAGGCGATTGTGGCTGGACCGAGACTACCAGGTAAAAATGGGCGAGAAAGCTGCTGAGTGGATGCGGCAAAACTGGCCTGAATGGTTAGAGCTTAAAGGCTCTGAAATGCCTAAATGGAAACGTCAAAGGCTAAGAGAATTTTACGCTAACGCCAGAAGTTCAGAAGTGACGCATACATAGCCCCCTTGCAGATATTATTTAGCGCTAAATAATGTTGAGAGTTTAATCTCTAGTGTTCACTTCGTCGCCCTATATAATGGCGACGTACCTGACTCATGCGGAACAACGTCTCGGAAAATCGAAGGCTTCTGGGGGTATGGACTTTTTCATGAGGCGCTGAAAACCGCTGCAAAGATTTCCATTGGGGCTTATGTTTACGCTGTTCCGAAACCATGATTCAAACCTGCCCTGGGGCAAGCTGCAGAACAGCTGCGGGCATGCTTACGCACATCCGAAAAAGGGCAGGCCCTCTCTTGCGATGTACCTCCTTCGCGAAGGAGCCTCCGCCATAGAGAAAGGCTAAGCTATCGCATGATTAAAAAAACAATCTTTTTTTCTGCAGCCTAAAAATCTTCGTGTTTTTCGATTTCCAGCGGCTGCTCTTCCTGTTCCTCGAGGTGCTGTTTCTTCTTGTGCTGCTTCCAGGCTCGGCGCCGCTGATCTAAAGGCTCCTCCCAAACTCCCAGATCCCGATAGAGAACCGCCTTAGTGTATTCGCCAGGCGTCATGCGAAAAAGAGCTGCTGCCCTCTCAAGCCTGTCCATGGCTACAGGCGTGATCCTAAACGTGATTTGAATCCTTTTTCCATACTTTTCAGCATAACCCAATTTTTCTATACCTCCATGTTTCGCAGTTTTTCAACATATCTTTTTCACGGTTTTCCCGTGGGCTACGGTTCTGACTGCACTGCGACGTACTCCGCTATATTGCCCAGGCACGTCCTGAGGGCAACGGTTTCCACGTAGCAAAAGAGATTCAGTGGCGATGACGGCTGGTGTAGGGTTTTTGTGGTTTAGAAGGGGGGCTAGGGCATGGCTGCGACGTCTGAAGCGAATCCGATGGGCCTGTTCCACTTTCCTGTTGACAAATTCGATGCTTAAGCCCAATCGCCTTATTTTCTCCATAACAGCCCTGGGGCTATGGCCTAGGGCCTGCGCAATGTCCTTCAAACTTTTCCGTTCATCAATCAAATCTAGAAGATGCTTTTCTTCGTAGACGTTCCAGGGCATGCCTTCTCACCGGCGCCTGCTGGCTCGTTTTTTGACTACGTCCGGCGGGCTTGAAGGTTTAGGAATCTGCTGTTCAAGCTCTTTTATTCGATTTTCATGCTCCTTAACTTTTTCTGCCATTTCACTTTGAAGCTGCCGGACCTTTTTAGCGAGTTTTTCAGCTAAGCCCAGCAGCTGCACTTCCATGTGGCCCTGATCGCTTATGATGCCCCTTGCCGTTAACTCTACTCTGAATTGCTTCAAAGCCTCAAACTCATCCATTCTCATTCACCCCCCTTGTTGACAGCCTTCTTCACTTCCGAAGGAGTCGTATAGCCAGACGGAATAGGCTTGCCCGATCGCTTAACCTTGTCAAGTGCTCCATATTCGATTTTGCCGCTGATATCCCTTGGCTCGCCAACTTTCATGCCTCCTGGACCTGGCCTTTTCTTAGATTTTTCTTCACTCACCACTTTCACCTCCCTAAGTAAATCGAACAAAATAATGAGGCTCTCTCTTGCGGCTTGGTTTTTCAACCTTCTTAGCCTTCAGCGAGTTTTGCAGTTGTTCATAAGAAACAAAGTTGCTCACGCCTTTTGGCTCCGCCAAGCCGCCCTCTCTTGTCTTCAATTGTTTCAGCAAGCCCCTATTGGACAGCGCCTTAAAAAAAACACGAGGATAGCTTCTACATTCAGGACATGGGTTGCGCACAGACAAGCCTACTTCGCTAAACATGCCGCCATGACTAGGCATAAGCCGTTCATCGCTCGATAAAACATCATCAAGACTTTTAAGAAAACGCTGAAAATCCTCTCTGACATCGAAATCCTGAACAACTTTGCAGTATGGACATTCGCCTCGGATTAAGCCTAAAAACTGCGGGTTAATTTTGACAGGCTGCTCCGTTTCGGAAAATCCGATGTGAACCCGGAAGCCTTTGTAGAAAAGGACAGATTTGGCGCCTTTCCAGCTTTGATCATATTGCTCTTGCAGTCTAAACTTGATTAGGGCGACTTCCTGTTGTGCTGCCTCATGTAGCTCCCGCATTTTATTGTCATAGAATAGTTTGACTTGTGATTCTTCTCTGAATATTTCGTTGAAACTTTGCTTTCCAACATGCCAGACAACCGCAAAAACTTTGTTATCCTCGCTTTTTCTAAGCTCTATATTCCTAGGCGTTGTTTGGGCGTCAGGCATGAGGGGCAGCTGGATCCGCTCTTGAATTGACGTAGGGCCCCCGATTAACCCCATGTTTGGCAAATCTGGGCTTTGCTTCCGTAAGCGGCCTAAAAACGATTTTAAAGACATTAAGCGCCCCCCTTGAGGTGCTGCTTTTCCCGGAGCCAGTCGGGAATGATGACAGCCCTTATGAGTTCTTGAACTGAGATTCCGCGTTGCTTGGCGATTTCTGTGAGTTTGGCGTAGATCTCGTCGTCGAGGGTTTGCATAAACTTGGGCATTTCTTTCAACCTTACATCATTCCTCTTTCTTTGCATATTTATATCATCCTAGAGATATCTACAGAAAGATTTAAAAAGATTTCGCAATATATCCTCGGATACCCAGAGAAAGCCAAGTTCTGGGAAAAAGAATGAGGAGGCGCGAAAAGTGCAAAAAGTGAAAAAGTTATATGCGGTCATCGCAATTTTGCTGGCAACAACTTTGAGTACAGCCCTTGCAGCATTGTTATTGACACATCAGATAACAACAACGATGATCATCAAGCCAACCGTGAGCATGGGGGTCTTTTCTGAAGATGGAAAAACACCGCTTAACAGCCTCGACTTGGGACAGTTCCAATTGGGCAGCGAATATTACTTCCCTGGCCACGTGGAAAGCCCGCCGCTGCAACATTTCTACATCAACAACACAGATCAGATGAGTTTTTACATAGCTTTTGACGTTGAACCCTACAGCCAATATATTGCGTTTAACTTTTGGATTAAGCGAGGCGACCAAGCGGAGTACACGCTCATACAGAGCGGCTCCGGCGCAATATATCAATTTCCAATTGAAAGCCATCTCGTGAATCCGGACCCGCAAACGCAGTATGCCACATGGTACTTTAAAATTTCAGTCATGCAGGGCGCAGAGTTCGGCACCTATACTCCAACGATTTTGGTCAAGGCCTTCGACAGCCCTTCCTAAGCCCGCGGTGAACTGCCATGAACCCAACTTTCCCCTTTTTTCTAAGTTTCAGCATCTTCGCATCATTAATTATGAGTCTGTACCTGGTACGACATTTCATCTTCACTGCCTATAGTCTAGTCTACAGAAAAGTTCAACATCCCTCTAGGATGTCAAAATGGAATCCTTCAGTTACGATTTTAATTCCAGCCCACAACGAAGAAAATTGCATTGGGCAGCTCCTCAAATACCTGACGAAACTCAAGTACAAGGGCTCCTATAATGTGGTCTTGGTAAATGATGCATCGACTGACAGAACCGGCGAAATTGCAGAGAGGATCTCCGCTTCAACCCGGAGCCCTCACATTAGCATCGTATCGAGACAGCAGGGCGGCAATGGGAAAAGCTTCGCCTTAAACGATGCGCTAGCCTATGCCCGAGGCGAGATCCTAATCTTCTTTGATGCAGATTATATCCCGAGCAGATACTTGATTCAACATTTATTACGAGGATTTAACCGGCCAGATGTGGCAGCTGTGCAGGGCTACATTTCAGTCAGAAACCACACTAGAAGCCTGATCAGCAAAGTTGTCCGCCTAGAGAGGCTAGCGGGCTACAGGATTAGCCAATATGCGAGAAACGAGCTTTTTCTAATGTCCCAGCTCGGCGGAACCGTCATGGCTGTACGTCGCAAAGCCTTAGAAGAGCTCTGCGGATTCAACACAAAAGCCCTAGCAGAAGACACGGACTTGACTTTGAGGCTGATACTGCGAGGCTACCGAGTGCATTATGCCCTAGACGCTAGAAGCAGCGAAGAAGCCGTAGAAAGCATGAGGGCTTATTGGAGACAGAGAAGCCGCTGGGCCTTGGGGCATATGCAGTGTGCACTCCGCTACTCGGTGAAGATCCTTCGCAGCCGACTCTGTTTAAAGGCTAAGCTTGACTGGCTCCTATGCCTTGGAACCTACTTTCTGCCCTTACTTGTGGGCCTATCTTGGATCCTCTCTGGGGCTGCGGTGATCCTAGGCTTTCCCCTGCCCATGTGGACTCTAAGCCTCAGCGCATTGAGCATCTTCAGCGCAGTCGGAAACTTCGCCCCGGTCTTTGAGGTGATCTCTGGGGCTCTGCTTGAAGGCTCCAGAAAGGCTCTTTTGTGGCTGCCGCTGCTGCCCCTTATGTACGTGGTAAACGTCATCGTCTGCGCTAAAGCCCTCTTGGATCTGGCACTCCGCAAACCATCATATAGCTGGAATCACACGCGACACAACGGATCTCATTTCCCCTCTTTTTCTGTTTTCATTAGAAAATTTGCATTTCTGTTGTTTGGAATGGTGGATGGTTAAATGAAGGCTGCAACATGTAGGGAGAGCTCTTGCATTGTTTTTAGACATGGCAAATGTGACATCTGCCTAGGCGAGGGCCCTGTAGCTTATATTCGCCAATTGGACCGCAGTTACTGTAAAATATGCCTTGAAACCATTGTTTGGCTCATCCAAATATGCGAAGGAGGTGAGTTTACTTATGGAGAAAGAGAAAACCGTTGACATCAATGTACGCAATATTCCTGAGGATTTAATGGAGAAATTTGACATTTACGTGGTTAAGCCTTCTTATCCTGGAGGCCGCAGCGAAGCCATCCGCAACCTGATTCATACAGAAGTGTTGAAGAGACAGGGAAAAGACAAGTTTGTCAAGAAACGCCATTTCACCATTCCAAAAAGCAGCTTCATTCTTTTCGCTTTGCCAAAACACGAATGGGAAAAGCTCGCGGAGTGGAACAGGAAGAAGCAGCCGATAGAGATCGCCCCAGCCCCAGACGGAGAAGTTTTCCTTTTAAACAACACTCTACTTGCAAAAGCAACTGCGAAGAAGGCTCAAAAAATAGAGAGCACAGCACCATAGCGCCTAACATTATTTAGCGCTAAATAATGTTGAATTTCTTTTGGGAACCTTAAAAGTCTAAGCTTTCTTGAGCGCTTCTTCAATCTCCTTTTTCAATCGTGCATCGTGGACTTTTGGCAGCAGCTCTAACAGTCGCCCAGAGACGCTAACCTGATCGTCTTCACCCTCCTTTGAATACCAATGCTGGCCCTTTTTGAGCCACGCTAACAGGATCCTCGCCTGGGCGTCTAGATCTTCAGCCTTGGGCGCCTGGGGAAAGGCTAAAACGCCATAATCAACACAGCAGCTCATAAACTTCTCCAGGGCAGCGGTTAATGTGTAGCCGTTCTGGACTGTTAACTTCTTGAAATTTTCGTATAGTTCAGGGTTGAATCTGAAAGCCTTGAACATTTTTGGCATTGGGAACACGCTCTTTGTATAAACAAATTGTATTGACAAATTATATAAACATTGGGAGGGGTAGGGGTCTTCTAATCAGCCTGGAAGCAATAGCCCAGCGGGCTAAGCACAATAAATCTTAATTCTCAAGACGGCTTACTCTCTATTGGGCTATGAGTTTTGCCTGCATTTTCCCAAATTTTACTCGACAAGACGCATCATCAAAACGTTGTTTGTTGCAAATGCGGAAAAAGGCTCAAAGTAGGCGAGAAGGCTTGGCGCCACACGGGCAAATATGAACTCCGCTATTACTGCGAAGGATGTTATCGAAAACTTTGGCGTTGAAGGAGGGCTGGCTTGATCTTGCAATTGAAATTTTGCATGGACTGTACCTTTTTCTCCGGAGCTCTCAGCCCAGAAGACCGTGAATTTCTGCTTAAGCTCCTTCGCGGCTACCGTGCCGAGCTTATGTTGAGTAGCTGGGTTCAGAGGGGCCAGACTAAAATGCCGGGCGGAAAAAGCGAGGACCCAGACAAGCTTAGAGCAGTTAAAATTCTCAGATGTACCAAGGGCTTATGCAGGAAAGAGCATGTAGACGTTTATCCTGTGGAAGAGGGCTGCGTTTTCTGGCGACCCCAGAATGCATTAAAGAATAAGCATTACTGAATAATCACTACAAGGATGGTCGTAGTATTGCCCCAAGCGGAGTACATCATGCACGTCGCAAAGGGCTAGGGCAACTAGAAGTAGTTGACCTTAAGGGCTATAGGACTACTACTTCTTGCAAGAGATTTTCTTTGGCGACGTACATTGCAACCGAGAGCATGCCCTAAGGCTCCTCGACATTATTCACGGTTAATAATGTGTAGCGCTAAACAATGTTGAAATGCTCGTAGTAAGCCAGAGAACAGAAAAAAGGGGAAATTGCGGGAGACATCGCCACAATAACGATTTTCCGTTCATAACCCTTAATGCCATCTGTATCTAGATAGTAAGGCAATTGTTGGGGGATCATGCTATGCAGAATATTTCGACGGAAGCTGTTCAGCAAATAGCTATGGATTATCTTAAGAAAAAGAAGAGCACGGAGAAGATTGATATTTCTACAGTTGAGCAGAAGAATGGAGTTTGGATCATCAGGGGAACATGCCCCATAGACTTGGAAGGACATCCGTGGGCTGAAAAATTTGAGGTTGTTATAGACGAAAAGGGGAAAATAAAATCCACGGACTTCTCGTTACTATAGAAGATTAGCGTTAACCTTTTAGCCTTAACTTACCGTCTTGAATCGTGTAAATTATGTCCGTCACACCGACTATTTTTTCGTCGTGCGTCGCCACAATAACCGCTGTTTTTTTCTTTTATGTTTGTACTCTCTCGGCCAGAAACTTAATTTCTCTTTCTCTAATAAGCTTTAAAAGTTATATCTGAAATCGCTAATAACATAGTAGAGGATGTTTTGTCGTTGTTCGAGAAGATTCTCGTCCCATTGGATGGATCTGAACACTCACTAAAAGCCCTAGAGATTGCCATTCAAGTAGCCAAAAAGTTTGGCGGAAAAATATCATTAATCCACGTTTATTCTGTTGCTGTTATGCCTGCCATAATGCCTGAGCCAACCACCTTAACCCCTCCAATGATTCCAGTTATGACTCCGGCAGAAGTTTCCAAGGCAGTTGAAGTGGCTCGTAATGCTGGTGCTAGTATCTTAGCAGACGGCGAACAAAAAGTTAAGGCTGAACAGGTTCAAGTTGAAACTCTGCTCAAAGAAGGACATACGGTTCAGGAGATTATTAGAACGGCAAAAGAAGGCAAGTTTGATTTAATAGTTATTGGAGGTAGAGGCATAAGTAAGATAAGAGAGCTGCTTTTGGGAAGTGTTACCGACGGAGTAATACATCATGCACCCTGCCCGATCTTAGTCATCAAATTTCCTCGTTCAGACGACTCTGCTTCTCATCCACAATCTTAGCCTTAAATGCCATCTGGCTAGTTCTCAAGCTTTTATTTACCAAAAAGTATAGAAAGTTATTTCTCTTTCTTTTTGCTAAATAAAGAAATTCTGAGTGTGAAATTTAATGCAGAGAAAAGACTTTCTTCAAGAACCTGTAAAACACATAAAAATAAACGGAAAACTCACGGTGGATCAGCTAGTTCAGCAGTTTAAGAATTCAGGTTCTTTTGGGGCTGGAAGACTTTCAGATGCATGTGACATCTATGAACGCATGATCCGCGATGAGGGATGCACAGTATTCTTGGCTTTGGCTGGGGCTGTTGTCCCGGCTGGGATGCGTTCGCTAGTTGCAGATTTAATCCGTGAAAGACTCGTAGACGTGGTTGTAAGCACGGGAGCTAACATGGTTCACGACTCAATAGAAGCCCTCGGCGGCCACCATTATAAGGGACACTGGCTCGTGGACGACTATATGCTTTACAAATATCACATATACCGCATATACGACGTTTTTGTGCCAGAAGAGGATTTTGTGAAGCTAGACTATAAGGTTGCGGAAATGTATGACGAGATAGCCGCTGAAAACAATGGGAAAAGCCTGTCTTCAAAAGACTTTGCATGGGAATTAGGCAAAAGGCTTAAAGACCCAAATTCTATTTTGCGGGCTGCATATGAAGCAAAAGTGCCTATTTTCCTTCCAGCAGTTCGTGACTCGGAATTCGGGTTTATACACTGGCTTCATGCTTCACGAGAAAATTGCCGAAACCAGTTAGTCGTAGACGCTTTCAAAGACGTGCCAGAAATAGTCAACATCTGTAAGCGTTCTCCTAGAAATGGCATGATAGTCATCGGTGGAGGAGTGCCAAGAAACACTGTTCAATCCGCTGCTCTTGCATCAAAAAAGGGCATGGACTACGCTATAATAATAACTATGGATCGGCCTGAGCCTGGAGGATTATCTGGTTCAACATTGACTGAAACAGTAAGTTGGGGCAAAGTGAAGGGTGCAGCGGATAAGGTTATGGTTATTGGCGATGCAATGATTGTTTTTCCGATGGTTGTTGCTTCAGTTCTTGAAAGACTTGGCGAAGACTTTAAGCGAATACCCTGCTTAAAACGCGAAAAACTTACAGTTGGAGGAACATGAAATGGGAGAAAAAGCTAAAGCTAAACAAAAGTTTTGTGGAAACTGCGGCAACCACAATGCATACAACTATCCAACCCAAGTGTTCTGCACAGCACGCTTTTCTGAAAACAAAAATCCGATAGTGGAGACGTTATGGTGTTGCGAAGAATGGAACCCAAGTAGCCAAGAATGCTGCTGTGTTGAAGAAGCCATGAAAAACAAGAGTAACAAATAATTCTTGCTCCCTTTTTAATCTGACGCTAAAGTTATTATAGCGACTTTTTAAATTTGTTATTGTTGAAGCCCGGTGGTGTAGTGGTCAAGCATAGGGGCCTCTGGAGCCCTCGACGAGAGTTCGAATCTCTCCCGGGCTACCATTCCCATGTTGTAATTTATACCGTTTTAGGTGCTAGCATGGGTGTTTCTGTCAGTTAGAGCGCGCGCTCAGAACCATGATCATTACGCACGCAAGGGCTATCCATTTTAGATACCTGGGAATGCGCACCACTTTCCTCCCTCCACATGTAGCCCACGGCAAGAGTTCGATCTGCCGAACAGCATACGCTACAGATAGGGAGTGACACAATATCAGAGTGGACGGACGTGCAGTCGGTGAGCCAAAGAGGGGATTCGGAGGACTTGTGGAAAGCCACTGTCAACGTTCTCCCGTCGAGGTCGGGAGAAAGACAGTTTGGTGTGGAAGGATGGCAGAAAAAGCTTGAAATAACGCATCGCGCATTCATTCAATAGGTGAGTTCGATGGCTAGGGCAAAACCGCGCATTGGAACGCCGAGCAAATACCCGCTGCTTCCCGAGAGCTCGCTGGAGTTTGCCAAGCCCGGCATGTTCGCGCCAGAGGGGAGACTGCTCCAGGTGGAGTGGGCACGGAAGTGTCCATCAGGCGGCAGCCTCGCTGTCGCGATGAAGACGACGGATGGGCTGCTCTTAGCCAAAGGGAAAGCTTCTGTCAAGCCAGAATTGGGGAGCGAGATTCCTTCGGTCTGGCACGTAGCCCAATCGCTGGCGTTCGTGGCCACTGGCAATCTGGGAGACATGTTCCATGTTCATGATGTGCTTACGAGCGAGGACATCCAGACATTCAGGGATGCAGCACGCAGGATTCGGGGCATCCTCCATGAGCACGCGGTGAGCACGGTCAAGCGACCGCTTGCTCTCTTCGTTCTCCTCGGAGGGTTTGACGACGGGGTCCAGAAGATTGCTGACATAGACGTACTGGGATCTCAGGCCGAGTGTGACGCTTGGGCGATTGGCTACGGAGACATGCTTCCTGCCGAGACCTGGCTCAAAACGACGCTCACAATAGGCCATAAAGCGGAGCTTCGTAAGGCCTACACACCTGGAAAAGAAAGAGCAAGGGGGGGCGGTCTAAAGCAGGTTTTCGTTATGTGACGTAATGCGAAATAATAGATAACAGAAAGTGTCTAATGATTCATTCAAGTGTATGATAGACTTCTTTGGGCAATAACAGAAATGGTTAATCGATTCTTCTTTGGGTCTTTCGCTTGATAGTTATATATCCCATTGTCAAAGTGGCTATTAGGGCAATGTATGGTGTTAAGTGTTTTGCAGTTGTGTTTTCTTCTATTGAGACTGAGTAACCACCGACTGGGACAGATGCTACGGTTACTCGTGCAGTTTCAGACAGTGTTGTGTTGCTGCTTGAGTCTGTAACCTTTAGGTATAAATAGTATATTCCGCTTGTGTTCGGTGTAAAAGTCCAGGATGCTGCTGTTGCACCTGAAACTGGTACGCTGTTCAGATACCATTGATAGCTATATGGAGTTGTGCCTCCGGTGACTGTCGAAATGAAGGTTATGGATTGGCCTACGTTTATTGAAGCTGAAAGCGGGCTTATGGAAGTTGAAAGAGGCTGCGGAACAGGTGAGAAAATAGCTTTCAATGTATAGTTCTTATCCATCAGGACCATGTAGGCGTTAGTTGAGCCTACATTGATGCCACCGAGTTCCCAATGGTCAAACAGGTAGTTTGCATCTGGGATTGCTGTAACCTGAACTGTTGAGTTAACTGCATAAGTATATGTTCCAGGGACTGGGTTCGTTGTTCCGCCTGTTGTTGTAGTTATTGTTAATGTATAGTTTACTGGGGCGAATTCAATGCTGATTTCATGAATGCTTAGGTTGAATTCAAAGTAAATGAAGTAATGTGTGCCGTTTGTATTTATGGTTGGAAATGGTGGTGGAACAAGTTCCTGACCGTCAACGAAAACTTTGATTGTAGTAGTGTTAATTGCTGGGAAAATAACAAGCATGTGCCCTTTTTCTCCCGACGGCCCAGAAACTGTGAAGTCAAGTGTATTTGGGGTTGTGACTATTTGGTCTATTGCGGTGTTGCTTACTAGGGTTACTGAATATTCCTCTCCATTTGCTTCAACCGTGGTTTTTGATTGGGTCCATAAGTTCATAAGTGGGTAATGGTCAAGATTAGCTGCATTGATAATATATGGTGTATCTCCTATACCGTCACTTCCCTGTTGATCTTGGTTGAGACCGTTTTTCTCGTCAATACATACATAGTCGCTCCAATAGTTGCCGCCTGAAGGGTAGCCATCATCCCAGACATTAATTGAGTCATAGCTGATAACTTGCTGCCCATGATTGTCAAAGTTGTTGTGATGAATTATGTTATCGGAGGAGACCCACGCAACAATGCCACAGCTATTGTTCCAAATGGTGTTTAACGTGACAATGTTGTTCCCTTTTCCTCCCAAACTAGGATAGTCTGTATAGTTGAAGTATATGCCTCCAACACGCGCACCTGTTATGAGATTATTTGTGATGCTGTTGTTGTAGGATGCGCACAACTGTACGCCGTAGTTTCCGCCGATCATTTTGAAATCACTAATACTAACAGTGTGCGTGAATTCTACGAGAAAACCACCTGTAACCACGGTCATTTCAGGGTTTTCGCCTACAAGCTTTAATGGTTTTTCTATAATCACATTTTCGCTGTACGTTCCTCCATATACAAATACAACGTCTCCTAGGTTTGCTGCATCTACGGCTTCTTGTATTGTGTGGAAATCTGCTGGTCCATCATCATCCACGGTCCAAGTTCTAGGCGCTGCCTTGATCGGTTCAATACGAAGTGTCAATATAATCATGCTTATTGAGAGAAATGCCAACATTATTACTGGAATTGCTCTCTTCATTCTCCTTTCTCCCTAATTCAAATCGTCAGTTAAGTTGTTGGTTGTATTTAGTATTTCCCGTATTAAATTATAGAAGAAGATTCTACGTGATTTTAATGCCCATGTGCCCTCAATAAATTTGAACCCCACTTATCAGTCTGGGTTTGGGATAAAACTTTACCTCAACCAATCAATTTAAAGATGTTGAGCGTGCGTATCATAACATGAGCACGAGAAAGTGTCGAGCTCTCGAGTGAATAGCGAAAAAGATAGTGAAGCCTAGTCGTTTCGATCGCAAATCAACTATTTCTTACTCGCGAATTGATAGTATCTGCGAAAAGTTTGAACCGAGTGTTTGAAGCTATCCCGGGCTACCATTAATCGTTGTCAAATTCGAAATTTCTAGCTATACTTGACTAGTTTTATTGTTGATTAACACGTTTTTTAGCAGCCATGAACCATCGCATACTGCAGTGTTTAAATGGTTTAAGTCTTCTCTGCATGTTCCAAATTTCATGCCGTATTTCTCAGCCATTGCGCCCATTGTTTTCATTAGTTTAAGCCGTAAATCCTTCGGCAAGTAAATGTATCTTCCAGTTTTTTCGCCTTTTTCAAAGTAGAGCGACTTTAGTTTTTCTGCAGTTTTTGGCATTGCCTTGCTGAGTCTTTGCCAGTTGTCCAGTTTAACTTTGTAGGTTGAGCCTGTAACATGTTTGACGCCTATAGAAGCGAGAGTTTTTATGAGGCTTTCTGGGTTGTCGTTTACGAATGGAATTATGGGGTCTATGCGAACGGATGTTGGAATTTCTTTTTCGATTAGGACTTCGACAGCTTTCAAGCGTTCTGATGGTGGTGGGGCGTTTGGTTCGATTAGTTTTGCTGTGTTGTCGTTGTCTGTTGTGATGGTTAGAGAAACCATTGAACGTGTTTTCTTTAGTAGGTCGATGTCTCTGGTGACGAGTGGTGATTTTGTGATTATTTGGATTTTGCAGTTGTTTTGGGATAGGGTTTCTAGGCATTTTCGCGTTAACAGTGTTTCTGCTTCTATGTTTGGGTATGGGTCTGAGGAGTTGGCTATTGATACTACTTCGCCTTTGAGTTTTGCAGCTTCTCTTCTCAGTTTTGGGATTAGGTCTTTTTTGGGTTTGCAATTGAAGAATTTTGGGATGTAGCTTGAGGCGTAACAGTAGACGCATGCGTGGTCGCAGCCAGTGTAGGGGTTGAAGGTTAATTTAGGTGGACATGTGCAAAGCTTTGAACGCCAAGGGTCGAATCTTGAGATTAAGGTCACAAGTTTTTCACTGTTACTATTCTAAAATGAAACGTCAACAAAAACCATTCGTTCCTCATTTTCTAGCGAGATTCTAAGATAGTGCGGGGGGTGGGACCCCCACCCAACTTTACCGGTAAAAAAGCATACAAAATATGCTTGGCAAGATGGTGATATCTCCACAGCCTCTCGTAACCCCCTTTTTCTAACATGAAAAGAATTAATGTGCGTGGGAGGCTTAAGGAATGAAGAGCGGCATCATTCAGTTTTGAGTAACAGTATGTTTCCTTCGGTCTTCACTTGATAGGACGGCTCATCCGTGATTCTAAGATGGAAAAGTGCCATTTTTGGACCTGAAATGACTTTGCCTGTCGTCGCATCGAATTTTGCTTTGTGTTTTGGGCAGGTTACAACGTTACCCTCCAAAGAGCCTTGCGAAAGATCTCCGCCAGCATGAGTACATTTACTCCCTATAGCGTAGTAATTCCCATTCACGTTAGCTACCAAGAACTCTTTGTCTCCAACCTTAACCTTCTTCATCTTACCAAGAGCAATCTCGGACGATTCACCAATCTTAACAAAGCCCACAGTTTATCCTCTCATTATTAGTCTATCCTTTCTTATCATTTTTCGTGTGCCCTTTGAGTTGCTTTAGCACTATCTGGTCATTGCTCTTCTGAACACGGGCACGGCTATTGCGGTCATGATTACTCCGAATACTATTAGCACGGTTAGCTCAGTGGCTATCTCCGGTATGCCTGCACCGAGCACCATAACTTTCCTTAGAGCAGTGGAAGCGTAGGTTAGCGGAAGGAATTTGGAAACGCCTTGCATGTACCACGGCATTTGCTGTATCGGGAAGAACACGCCACTGAGGAACATCATGGGAAACATTAAGGTCATCATCAGCATCATCGCTGTCTCCTGGTCTTTTGCGAACGAAGTTATCACCACGCCTAAGCCTACAAAGCTGAATACGCCAAGCAAGAGCAAACCGAACACTAGCAAGATGTTTCCCTGAATGTTGACGCCGAACAGAATCACAGACAACGCCAGTATAAGAATCCCCTGTAATAGCCCTCTTGCCGTTTGGGCGAGGGTTTTTCCAAGTATTATGGATAGCCTGTTGATTGGAGCCACCATCATTCCGTCCAATGTGCCCACTTCTTTCTCTTGAGATATGGCTGCAGGCAGTCCAGTCATCACACTCATCATAACAGTCATGGCCATTATCCCTGGAGCTATGAAGTCGAAGTAACTAGAGTGACCGGAAACGGCTCCTTCCGTCTTGACAGCGTAAGGCTTCACAATCGCCAAAGCAGTGCTTGCGTTGATTGCCGGGTTCAAGCTCTGAACTCTCTGCTGAGCCAACATCGTACCCATCTGGTCGAACACGCCATTCAAAACTGCCTGCATGGTTACCGATATCTGTGGATTAGATTGGTCAGTCACAATGACGACTGTTCCCTGTTCGCCCGACATGATGCTTGAAGTGAAATTGCTAGGAATCACTATGCCCCCATCGACTTCTCCCTTCTGGACCAAGCTTCGTATCTCATCCAGACTTGATGCATTACTCAGAGTCATCATACCTGTGCTGTTGTTGATTTGCTGCAAGATCGTGATGAAGGTTTGGCTCGCGACGGTAGAATTGCCAAAGCCCAAATCTTGGTTTGCCAATGCAATAGGGACATTGCTTAAGGAGTTGTTGGAGGGATAAATGAAACCAACCATAGACATCATGAAAATCGGCATCAACACAAGCATGATCAGTCCTAGTCTGTTCCGGAAGAGTTCCATAAGATCTTTCCAGGCAATCCGGAAACTATGCGAAAGCAAACTCTTTGCACCCATCTAGTCTCACCTTACCCTCGCTTGTGGCGCGAAATGCCCACGGTCACTCAAGGGCATCTTTTGGTTTGCAGTGTCCCTTACCTCATGACCCGTTATGTGCAAGAACACATCTTCAAGCGTAGGTTGGAGATTCTCTATCGAATCTATCTTGGTTTTCTTGGCCCTGATCGCGTCGATTATAGCGTCGAACGCATCGCCACCGTGAGCGTGAATTTTTAGGTGAGTGGAATTTTCTTGAGAAACAGTCTCCACGCATTTAAGGGCACGAATTGTCGCAATGAGGCCAGGCGTGAGATTGGCAATCTCAAGTTTCAGTATTGTCGTATTCGCCCCCGAAATCATTCTCTTCAAATTCGTAGACGTATCAAGGGCAACAATCTTCCCGTGATCAATAATTCCTATGCGATCACATAACAAATCAGCTTCACCCATCATGTGAGTCGTTATCAGAATGGTGGTCTCATTTTCTCTGTTGATTTTCTTTATGAACTCTCTAATTTCAGCCGTCGACTGGGGGTCAAGGCCCAGTGTAGGCTCGTCTAGGAACAACACTTGCGGCATGTTAAGCAGTGCTCTTATGACGTTCATCCTCTGCCGCATGCCCGAGGAGAAAGTGCCAACCTGCGAATTCTTCCATTTGGTCAGCTGGACGAGTTCCAGAAGATCGTCGATTCTCTTGTTGAGAACGTTCCTGGGGATGTTGAATAGGTTTCCGAAGAAGAACAGGTTTTCCCTAGCGGTCAAGCGATTGTACATAATCATTTTCTCGGAAACGATGCCGACGAGTTTCCTGACCTCGGTGTCGTTCTTCACTATGTCGTAGCCGCCGATAGTGGCTGTCCCCTTTGTGGGTCTGCTTAACGTGCAGAGCATCCGTATGATCGTGCTCTTGCCTGCTCCGTTTGGACCGAGCAGACCGAAAATTTCTCCTTTCTTCACGTCGAAAGAGATGCTGTCAACGGCCACGAAATTGTTGAACATCTTGGTTAGATTCTTTACTTGAATCATGGACTCGTTTTCCAAGAGACTCACCCTGTAAATGCAATATTCTTCGGTGCAATATATCGAAGCAAAATATAAATATTTCGATCACATTTCTACAAGAGCGAAAGACCATGCGGTTAGAAGAAGAAAAAACGGCTGCACACTGGCTTAAGGAAACACAGAAAGGCTACATACGAATCGCAGTGCTAATTTTACTAAGTAAGAAGCCACACCACGGTTATGAAATAATGAAAGAAGTCAAGGAAAGAAGTGGGGGCTTTTGGAGACCTACGGCCGGAGGAATTTACCCTATACTTCAGGACTTGGAAGAGTCAAGATACGTAGAGGGAGAGTGGGATCTTCAAAAGAAAAGGAAAAGAAAGATATACCGAATCACTGAGGCAGGCAAGGCGGTCCTTAAGCGAGCTCTCGCCAAGGAGAATCAACTCGCCAATAGTATGAGCGATTTGTTCGAAGAATACCTGAAAGATGTATTAGATGTGAAAGTGAATCCTATTCAAACGCCTAGAATGCCGAATCTTTTCTCAGTGTTCCTCGAAGAGAGAAAGAAAAAGCCAGGAGACACAATAAACGTCCTAAAAGACAAGCGCACGCAGATTGACTGTATGATCGAGCAGTTGCAAAAAGAGCTAGGAGTAATCAACAAAAGATTAGCCCAGATGGAAAAACAAAGAAGAAGCTACGTAGAAGGAGGTAATGCCAGGTGACTCGCCTCCAAATTCCGACCTCACTATCGGTATTAGCCAATGGTAACAAAAAGAAAAAACTGAGAAAAGATTGAAGGAAGAGAATGGCGAGAGTACTAAACTTAGCGCGCGAAAATTCAGCTTGAATAAAGTCCAAAACTAGTATTGTAGAAGGTGTACATGAGAATTACTATTTTTGGAGCAACCGGTGGTACAGGCAAACAACTTGTTGAACAGGCACTTGCAGCAGGATACCAAGTTGTAGCTTATGTTCGTAATCCATCAAAGCTCAACACAAGGCACGAAAACCTGACGATTGTGCAAGGCGACTTAGCCGATCAAGCGATGATTGAGCGCGCAATAAGTGGTGCAGATGCAGTCATTAGCGTACTGGGACCTCGAGGTGACTCAAAAAACAAACCGATCACGCGAGGGATGCAGAACATCATTGAAGCAATGAAGAAAAAGGGCGTGCGCAGATTGATTATTTCGTCGACCTTGAGCGCTAAGGACCCGAACGACTTGCCCGATTTCAAGGCAAAGGCTTTAGTTAACCTCGTTAAGCTCGCGATGCATGCAGCATACGAAGAGATAGTCAGTGTCGCAGAGACTGTACGCAAGTCCGATCTTGATTGGACGATCGTACGCCTGACCACGCTCAACAATAACCCAAAATCAGGAAAAGTCAGAGTCGGCTATCTTGGCAAGGGCGAGGTGGGGTTGCGGATATCTCGTGCAGATTTGGCCGAGTTTATGCTTAAGCAAGTACAGGATACAAAATATCTTCGACAAGCGCCTGTAATTAGCAATTGACGACTATTCACGACGATGAGCACTCACAATTCATAATGTCACTGCGCTTACCGGTAAACTTGTGTTCGAATTTCAACCCACTCACAACGTCCCAAATCGGGTTTCTTTAGCTGAAATAAGCTCAGAATAAGCCCAAAATTAAGGTGCTGGGGATTAGGTTTATACTGTCGTTTAAAACTGTCACGCTATGAAGTTTTCAGAGGCGTTGAAATAATGTAATTAGATTATTTGAGAACTATTATGTAGTATCTGCGGATATCGCCACCGAGGTCACTTAAGTCAAGTGTTGGTTCGTTATGTGGGTTGCAGCAACCAAAGTCGACCGTAGTAAGCAAAATTAGATCGAATTGTTTCAGACTTTCTTTAGGTGAGACAGAGGGAGCTTCTTATCCAGTTTTGTTTCATTTTTGTGGCGGCATATTGCTGTTCCAAATGTCTCGGTGCAGCTTCCAGCCAGAGGCGGTATGTTTCCAAATGACGATATATTTCCCTTTATCCTCAATGGGCTGTTGCCCTTCTGGGTGGATTTTTAGAGTATAATTACCAATTTCGTGAATTATGTCGCCACTTCCAGATAACTCCATTGTGGTTAAAACTGCATCCTTCACTCCCATCTGGATAGCTGCTCTCCAGAATTTCTCAATTCCTTGTCTTCCCCGAATCATCTCGCTATTCGGTGGCAAGAGAATTGCATCATCTGTGTATAAGGCGGCCACGGCTACAGCATCACCTTGGCGTACTCCCTCACCAAATTTGAGATTCGCCTTTTCAATAGCCTTACGAACTTCTTCAGCCATCTTCCATCCTCCTTTTCTTCTTGGTATTTGTATAGCTCCCCACCTCGGAGCTGGCGTACCACTAGAAGCGACTTCCCGTACCTTCTAGTGGAATCCCAAACCTAAGAAGGTTCAACTCTGTATTTATCATTTTTCATGATTTAAAGGACCCGCGATTTTTAGGACTTGAACAACAAACCCCTACATAATTTCGATATTATTTCCATGAAGTTGACAGTTTTAAACCCTGAAGTAAAACGAAAAACCATCTGCAATTTAGAGTTGATTTTTTACTATTTTACGTCCAAAACAAGTGAAATTTGAGCGAAAATGACATCGCAAAGTTGGTGCGGGGGATTATTCTCAAACTCAAATCCGATTTCGTTGGTTTCAAAATTTAAGTTCGCGGCAGCCCTGGTTCACCATAACAAAATGACGCACGCCGCAAGTCATAAAACTTGCTAATAGAGATAGTGTGTTAAAGTGATTACAGTGCCAAAAGTAACGGTAGACAATATTCAAATTTACCATGAAGTGAAGGGAGAAGGCTTTCCTCTGGTGATGATCAATGGTTTGAGCGACAACTTAGACTGCTGGGATCCTCGCTTGATTGAGGCACTCTCAAAGAAGTTCAAGCTGGTTCTGTTTGACAATCGAGATGTTGGACGCACTGATACGTCTGAGAGAGAATACACCATGAAAACGTTTGCTGACGACACTGCGGGTTTGATGAACGCCCTAGGAATTTCTAAGGCCTACATTTTGGGCATTTCGATGGGTGGGATGATAGCTCAAGAACTTGTGCTCAACTATCCTGAAAAGGTTGCAAAGCTGGTTCTCTGTTCCACAGGCAACAAGTGGTGTTTCAGTCAAGAGGTATCCAGAATAATGTTAGCTGTGGGTGAATCGTCTCCGGAGGAACTAACCAGAATGATTCTTTCTCTCAAAGTTGCCAGCGATTTTCCCAGCGACTTCCTCAAACAACAACCTTTCGCGGTCATTTGTTTCACCGCTGATTTTGTCAAAGAACATCCTGATTTGGCGGTCCTTCCGTTTCAACAATCGGCGAAACATCCAATGTCAATAGAATGTTGGAGGCGTCAGCTAAAAGCAATACGAGGATTCAACACGCAGGAAAGATTGCAGCAGATCAGAGTACCCACTCTCATACTGCATGGCAGAAGGGACATTGAAATACCTCCAGAGAACGGCTCAATTCTAGCCAAAGCCATACCCAACGCTAAACTCGTCTACCTTGAAAAGTCAGCTCATTATCTCGCAGAAGAAATGAGAGAAGCAATCAACGTTCTCTCAGAGTTTCTTGACTAGCCCCGCACGATCTGCAATTTTAGAAATCCAAGTTTGGTTGGATAAAACTTTACCCCAAACCAAGCCCACCATACCTTATGTTTCTTGAAATCTAGTCTGCGCGCGCTATTAGTCGGAAGTCTTATCTTTTGTGTTATATTAGTAATAGGGAAAGGGATACTGGTTGGTGACGAGATGACTGAGAAGAAAACTGCTTCCAAAATGCCTTCAGAGGAGACTGCGAACGTGGTCCGTAAGCTCAACGAGACCCTGAGTAAGGGGGATATTGAAAGTCTGATGTCATTCTACGCAGAAGACGCGACGCTGCTGTCACCGTTCGGCAAATTTCAAGGGAAGGATGCGATAAGACGTTACTGGACATGGAGTCTTGAAACGTGGCAGAATCTGACCACTACCGAGACAGAGTTCGGCGTGATGGCCCTAGGAAGCAAGGTGGCTGCAGAGCATACTGTCGAAGGAACCGTAGGAGGCATGAAGGTTTCCATACCGATACCATGCTTGTACGAGTTCAGCGGCGACAAAATCCGACTTCACAAGATGTCCTTTGACAGGATGTCACTCGCCAAGCAGGCAGCCAAAGGATGGTTCTCGAAAAGACTTGTCGGCTCCATCGAAGCCCAGATGGAAAAAGGATTGCACTAAATTTACGCGCCAATCGCGCGCGCCTATGTAAGAGAAGATTTGCTCATGAATAGGAACATCGGTCAACGAGAACTCACAGCTAAGCGGAAAACCGAACTGAGAGACAAGTTCCCACACTGCCTAGTTCTCTGCAATCCAAAGTAGAAAGTCGTTGGTTGGGATAAAGTTTTATCCGGCAAACAGCAAATCATAGGTGTTCTGAAACTTTAGCGCGTGAGATTCCTAAAGGTTGACAGTTTTAAACCCTGAAGTAAGCAATGGTGCGGGGGGTGGGGTTTGAACCCACACATCATTTCTTATCACGAACTCAGCCAGCACTCAAGACAACGAATATCTACTCGCCAGAAGACACGAACCACTCGAAAGAACCGCAAGTTCAATGTATATATAAGGGAGGGGGTAGGCCACTCACACAAACCCTTTCCACACTTCTCCCTATACTAGTCGAACTTCTGACACCCCATTTAAATCGCACACTCCCTCACTCTTACCCCTAAAACAAAAAAAGGAGGAAAAAACCCAACCAAAAGTTGAACCTATATATAAGGGGGGTCTAGACGCCGCACAGCACAAAAGCCATATCCACCATGCACAAACCCCTTCTTCCCAACCACACCATGAACGTTCACCACCACAAATATCGCTCAGACACCACCATCTTGCCCGACACCTTGGGCGGTTGGAAGCCGCGGGCTGAACTGGTCGACCGAAGTCTTCCAGCTTACACCCCAGCTCCATCAAACCCATCTTCTATGGGAGCCCTCGTCCCCAAAGCCAAGCTGTTACCAGCCCAGCCATAAATGGGGAATGGCTGCCTATTTTCGGGAGAGGCTTCGGGCTTAGATGCTTTCAGCCCTTATCCTCAGCGGCGTGGCTGCCCGGCGTCTGCCCTGTCGGACAACCGGTTAACT